>Ga0265592_1000459_pt1 | contig 20953 bp, 14 predicted proteins | sample saktaG_7_FD_190141 | JGI IMG/M metagenome (GOLD analysis project Ga0265592, IMG submission 190141) | Saline water microbial communities from Sakinaw Lake, British Columbia, Canada - sak_2010_1_5_120m | ecosystem: Environmental > Aquatic > Non-marine Saline and Alkaline > Saline ... | reverse complement strand
GGCCATAAAATCCAATCATTTAAGGTACAAAGTCATTGGCAACCGCTATTTAATCAATTTAGAATCTCTAATAGATTTTTCTTATTCCAACAGAAAACTCAAAAACAAATTAAACGAATACGGCCTTGGACAGTATATAAACCCCGCACCTTGACTGTAGAGCATTAAACCCTACGGCAAGGATTGAAATTTGTCTATCCCATAGGCTAAAGGCTACGGATTATTTCTAAGGTGCGGGGTAAAAGAATGGGAAAAATAAGCTGAAAGTGCCATAAGTGCCATAAGGAGTTCAGCTCCGAAGCTTCGGAGCTGAACTCCTTTTTTATTTCTTTATTATTGTCCCCCTTCTAAAGGGGGAATAAGGGGGTTATACTTTTTTACTTTATTATTTTTCGCCAGGGGCGGGTCTGCCTTTGGCGGATATTCTTATATTTAAGTTATCCACAGCTAATATTGGCAAAAGAAGAAGTCAGCGTAAAGAAGTACATAAAATCTCTAAAGAAGTACATACCGAATTTTGGCCAAGAACAGCAGAACGCTTTGAATAACTTTATTGCCTACGGTACAGACACTACCTTGAAATTAGGAGCGGGCGAACGGGCCGGTGTAGTTAATAGTTTTAAAGCGGCGTTGGGCAAATTGCCAACTACGGAAGCAGACTGGAATGACGTCATGAAAATATCTAATGGCCGCTGGCCAAGCCAAACAAACAAGGCTGCTGAAGATAAGGCTACCATAAACTTCAAGAAGGTTTATCTAAGAGATCCCGACAGGGAAAATGCCCATGATGACGCAGCTGTAACTGTGATGGCTTATGGCCTAAGGCCGGCTGATAGAAACCTAAACAGTGAAAAAGCGGCTATTAAATCTTTTAAAGCTATTTACGGATACGCGCCTTCAGCCGCTACTGCCTGGGATGTGGTAAGAGCTATCGCCTATTCTGGAGCGAAAAGATAACTTTAACAGCAGTATAAGTGAGTGTTATTTAGCTCGCCCCGCCGCTCGTGAGCGGCCGGGGTGGTAAGAGCTATTGCCTATTCCGGAGCTACGAGATAATTAAGAATAAATCAAAAAAATAATCCCGCCCCTCGCGAGGGGCGGGATTATTTTTTTTACAAATTTTCTAAATTTTTCTAGAGAACAGCATCTTTGGCAGACTTAGACACTCTGAATTTAACCACCGTCTTAGCCGGGATTTGGATCTCTTCGCCAGTAGCCGGATTGCGCCCCATTCTTGCTTTTCTGTCCTTTTTTACTAATTTCCCGATCCCCGGAATAACAAATTCCCCAGGACCCTTTACTTCCTGATACGCCATCTCCGTAAAAGAGTCCATGAAATTAGCCACATCTTTCTTGCTCAAGCCGGTTTTTTCCGCTAAAGCCGAAAGCATTTGTGACTTAGTCATTTTTGCCATAAGTTTTTTAAAAATTAATTTGTTAATTTGTGGAACCAATTGAAAATAATAGTAAACCCCGCATACTCTCCCAAAAAAATAAAAATAAAAAATTTTTACTTCTATTTACTTTTAAAAAGGGATTTCCTTGTTACGTAATGGTTTACAGAGTAAATATATAAATAAATTAAGGAGTTTTAAAGGCCCAAATCCTTAATTTTACTTATACATTTACCCTAGTTAATAAAAGCCCTGTTAAATAGTTACAAATTAAATTTAATGGGATAAAAAGCCACCAACCTGCCACGGAATAGGCAGGCAAACGACACTTATTTAACGGGGTTTACTCACAATTAATCCACAAGCTAATTACATTATATACTAAAAACTAAAAAAACACCAATAATTTTAAGGAAAATAACGTTTTTATTTATTTTTTGCCGATTTATCCTATGCAAAAAGGCCACTATCAAATAAAAATTATGCTAATATTAAACAAAAAACTTTATTTCTATCTTTCCCCGGCTAACTGCCCGCAAGCCCCTTTTATTTCCGCGCCCAGGCTTTTTCTGATAGTCGCCCCGATTTTACTCTTGGCAAGATAATTCTTAAACCATTGCATTGTTTTAGCGTCAGATGGGGAAAAGCCGCCGTTAGAAACATTATAACGGATTAAATTAACGTGGATAAGTTTTGTCCCGCCTTCGATTGACTCAATAAATTCAATCAACTCATCGGCCTGGGCCGGCTGGTCGTTTATTCCCTTAAACATAATATATTCCAAAAAAACTTTGCGGTTTGTGTTGTTAAAGTAATAAACTAAGGCTTTCTTAATATCGCCCAAGTTAAAACGCCGGTTAACCGGCATATAATGGCTGCGCTCCTTATTATTCGGAAAAATAATGGAAACGGCTAAGTTAATTTGGGAAAATTCCCGCGCCATATTTTTTATGCCGTCAACTATCCCGGAAGTGGAAACGGAAATACTTCTTGAGCCAAAACCAAAAAATTTTTGATCTGTTAAAAGCTTTAAAGCGCTTTTAACTTCAGGCCAATTAAGGAACGGCTCGCCCATGCCCATAAAAACTAGACTGGAAAACTTTCCGGATAGCTTCCTCTCCTTAAAAAAAATTTTCCAGAAAAGAACCTGGTCAGTAATTTCCTCGCCGGTTAAATTGCGCTTAAACCCGCCTTGGCCGGTGGCGCAAAAATGGCAGGCCAACTGGCAGCCGACCTGGCTTGAGATGCAGGCGGACCAGCGCCCAGGAAGGGGCGACAGGAAAACAGTCTCAATTGCTAACCCGTCGGCCAGCCGTAAAATGGCCTTAAATGATAATTTATCCCTGGACACCAACACTTCTTCTACTTTAAAAGACAAAGGGGAAATTTTTTTAGCTAAATCATTAGCCAAAGATTTTGAGATAGTTGAAATATCTTTAAAATCCAAAATAAACTGCTTAGTAAAAGCGTCTTTTATCTGATTATACCTAAAAGCCGGCTCCCCTGCTTCTTTCAAGATTAATTGCAATTTATTAAAATCCATAAATTTATTTCAGGGTAATTAAAACTATCTCTGACCGGCTCCCTGTCCGCATAGTTGGCCCCCAGACTCCGGTGCCGCTGGTAGTATAGAGGGTAAAATCCCCGTCCTGATACAAGCCGTAATCATAGCCATGATAAATTAATTTTGTAATTAGGTTAAAGGGTAAAATCTGACCCCCGTGAGTATGGCCTGATAATTGCAAGTCAATACCGAGCTCTTTGGCAGCGGTAAAATCCGTATTGGGCGATAAATAAATATCTTTATGCGAATTATTGTCGTTTTCTTGGCTGGAGAAAATATCAACCGGCGCATGATAAAGTAAAATAGCCGGTTTCTCCGAATTATAACTATCTATGACATTTTTTCCATCTTTACTCTCATCAATGCCGGGATAACTTATGCCAATAAACTGCAAACCGTCTATTTCCGCTATTTCATCATCCAAAACATTTATTTTAGTCTTTCCTAAGGCAGCCAAAGCGTCTTCAACGCCCAAATAGATTTCATGATTGCCAGTGACATAATAAACGCCTTTGGGCGCTTTAAGGCCGTCCAGGAGCTTGACAAAGGAATCCAGATTTCCGTCCATGCCGTCAAACAAATCCCCGGTAATTACGACTATTTCCGGATTAAGATTATTTACCTTATTCAAAACCCGTTCTAAAAAATTTTTTCCTAAAATTTCCCCTAAGTGCAGGTCGGAAAGCTGGACAATAGTTTTCCCCTGCCAGCTTGTAGGCAGGCCGTCAAGAGAAACCGTTATTCTCTTTACCGTCGGCGACAAAGCGTTAAATACGCCATAGCCGCTATAAAGAATAACAATTATTAAAACCGCCAGGCCGACGACGGACCGATTTATTCTTCTGCCCAGAGCTTCTGCTGCGCCCGTTATAAGCCAAGCCGCTCCAATAACCAACAAAAAATTTATTAATACGCCCAGCCAAAGGGAAAAAACAAAATATAAAGCCTTGGTTAAAAAAATCTCCTGCCAACGGACCAAAAACGAAGAAAAAATAAAACCTATCGGCAAAAGGAAAAAAATCAAACGCAGGATATTTTTTGCCCGCTTGGTACTCAAGGAAAAACTAACGACAAAAAAATTATAAACCACCCAATGGGCGGCGATTAAAAAAACTATGGCTGTGAATAGAAATACATAAACCATAACTCAAGTAAATTTATTTTATTTACATTATAACAAAATAGCCAATATCGGCTATTTTCTGGCTGGCAAGAGGCACTTCTTCTATTTTTACCTTAAAAGGGTTGCCCGTAGAGTTTTTGATCAAAAAAACCAAAACCTCCAGAAGTATATAACTTAAAACTTTTCACAATTGGCTCCCATTCCAGAACATCTTTAATTTCATCAAACGAGTAAACACTAAATCCATTCGTAAAGAAAGCTGCCTGATAACTAAATTCCCTCATGTCTACCTCTCGCTCATATTTAATATTCAGATAGATAATTCCTATATACGATCCACCTTTGTTTTCAATAAAAACTTGCCTTTGTTTTTGATCAGACGGATTAAATTTACTTTCAATAAATAGATCCTCTAACACAGCAGAAGCATTTTCCTCGCCCTTTAAATAACTTGCTTTATCCATGTTAATAATACTTGAACCAACACGGAGATTTTTTACTGAACTGATCCCATTATTTTCTATCCCGATAATAAAATTCTCTCTATCATTGATGTCTTTACGTTTTATATAAACTTGTATTTGTGGCTCAGTATAAATCTCCAAAGCTCTGTTAGCAGAATTATTAGACTCTATCTGAAGATTTATGGTCTGTCGCTGAAAATATGTGGTCACAATTAACGTAACTATTGCCATGAAAACCGCCAATCCAGCGAACCAATTTGCATGTTTGCTATTTTCTTCTGCCCGCTTGAGCTCTTTATAATTAATTGCTGCCGACATTCCCTTCTCATTCAGAGAATAATAATGAACATTTGGGGTAACACTTTCATCATTCCTGAAATGCTCAAAAAATTTGCGGTCTCTATCGTCAGCAGTTAAAAAAATCTTCTTTATCCACTTCTCCTGAAGATCATTGAGATTAAATTTACATCTTAATTCTTCCCATGTAAAACCATTTTGTTGCTTACCATAAGCCCACAGCAAAACTTTTATATATATATTATCTTCTTTTTCCATACAGCTCATTTAAAAACTCCCTAGATTTAAAAATCTATCTCAAATCGGTGGTTTAAACTATAAATCAGAAATAGACGTATATCATTTTAGATCGACCCACTCGGATCGCTTGAACCTATCCGCTTAATAGAACGGGATGAGGGAACCCGCCTTCGTCCCGAGGCTTCGGGACTTCGGCCCGCTTCGCTGAAGCTTTAGCGAGGCGAGCGAGGCAGGTCGAACCCCCGCCATATTTATTGCACGGGATGAGGGCCCCGCACAAGTCGCGGAGTTTATCCCGATGAATATCGGGGCTCCTATGCGGGGTAAAAATCGAACCTCATATTTATATTTTGCAAGGGAGGAAGGCCCCGCTGCTCGCGAGCGGCGGGGTTGGAGACATTTATATTAATATCTTATCTCGCAGGGGAAGAAGGCCCCGCCGCTCTCGAGCGGCGGGGTTGGAGACAACGTCTATATTGATATTTTATTTCGCAGGGGAGGAAGGCCCCGCCGCTCTCGAGCGGCGGGGTTGGAGACAACGTCTATATTGATATTTTATTTCGCAGGGGAGGAAGGAATCGGACCCTCATCTTCGGTTTTGGAAACCGACATTCTACCACTGAACTACTCCCCCATTATAGAATTTACTTATAACCAAGTCTTTTTAGCAAACCAACATAAGCGGAACCAAATTGTTTTAATTTTATTTCCCGCCCACGAGCTGAATCCTCGTTATAATAAGCCTCAAAGTATATTAACTTTAAAGGCCTTCTATGCTTTGTTGATTCTACTTTACCATCATTATGTTCAACCATTCTCAATTTTAAATTAGAGGTATAACCAATGTAGAATCCGCGATCTTTTAAACTTTGCAACAAATAGACACAATAACACATATCTTAATTAGGGAGAGGGAATCGCCCCGCCCTTCGCGAAGGGCGGGGTTGGAGACCGACATTCTACCACTGAACTACTCCCCCAAACATTAAAAGTTAATTGTTAATTGTCAATTGTTATTTTTCTAAAGCTTCTCCGTATTCCAGCTCATAAATATGAAAAACTGTGACAGCGATGGAAATTATTAATGGCCCTAAAAATACTCCCCAAAAGCCGAATAAAGAAATTCCGCCCAAGATTGATAAAATAATAAAAATCGGATGAACCTGAGCCTTACCTTTGATAATGTAAGCCCTGACAAGATTATCAATCATACTAACCACTAAAACTCCCCAGACTAAGAGAAAAACTCCTTGCCAGATTTTACCGACAAAAAGCAAATAGACAGCAGCCGGAAACCAAATAAGCCCCGTTCCAATATAAGGTAGGAGAGAAAGGAACGCCATCAATATTGCGGCAAAAAAAGCTGGCAAGCCGACAATCATGAATCCGACCGCGCCGACCGCGCCTTGGGCAATCGCTACCGCAAAAGTTGAAATCATTGTTGAATAATTTACATCGCGGAATTTCTTAAATATTTCCCGGTCATATTTATTGGAAAGCGGGGTCCAATACATTACTTTATCCATCATTTTACTGCCATCAACAAAAAAGAAAAACATGGTAAAAACGATTATAATAAGGGAGATAATGAAACTGGTTGTCCCTTTAACTAAAGTAGCCGCGCCGCTTACCAGCCAATTGCTGGACTTTTTGGCAATATCGGCGACAAAAACTTTTAAGCTATCGCTATCCAGGCCCAATAAATTGGCTTTCTCTAAAATACTATTCTTTATGGTTCCGTCCAGATTAGTCCGGTTTAAAAAATTAATCATATCCGAATAGGCCAGAACCGATCTTTGCGCCGTGTAAATAATTAAGTTTATAGCCGGAATAATTACGATTAGAATTACCAGAAAACACATGACGAGCGAAGCCAGGTTCCGGTGATTGCGGAACTTTTTGACCAACCATTCATAAGGAGTGTAAAAAATCGAAACTAAAATGGCGGCCGCCAGGATTTCCACTAAAAAGGGCCTGAAGACCAAATAGCAAGCAAAAATAACAAAAACAATAAGAATAATCAGAAAAGCCTTGGCGATAAAATTTTTGTTCATATGTTTAACTTATTCATCCAAAAGATTAGGATGATTTTTTAAAATATAGTCATAGCGGTCTATGCTTTCACCTGTCGTCTCATTAAATAAGGGGGTGCCACCCGTGTACATAGTGTCCACTGGATCGCCATAGCGGTTTAAATTATTTCCCTCCAGCCATTTGTCAATTTTTTCTTTTTGCTCTTTATTTAAATCTTTAGCCACCGGCGCCTTCTTCTCTTTGTCAAAAAGATTAATTACCTCTTCCTGCTGCTTCTGCTGCATCTTATCAAGGCCTTGCCCGATTTTATCATCAAGTTTTTTTAGTTTGCCGCCGACGTCTTTTAAACTGCAGCCGGAAAAAAGAAAAACAAAAACCAGCAGGAGGACGAGCTGATTGGTTTTTTTCAGCCTAAACATAAAAAATTGCCTTATTTAGTTTCTTTATGCAAAGTATGCTTCTTACAGCGCTTGCAGTATTTTTTTAGTTCCAGCCTATTTTTTAGAGTTTTCTTATTTTTTCGGGAAAAATAATTGATTCTTTTGCATTCTTTGCATTCTAATTTTATCATGTTGTCTTGAGACATAACACTTATTGCCTTAGTTAGACAGTTGGGTAATTTTTAAAATATAAAAACCAAAAACTAATTAACTAAGTAACTAATTAACTAAGTAACTAAATTATATCTAATTATAGCCATAAGATATTTAAAAAGTCAATCATTCGGCTTATTTCTGGCACTTATCACAATATCTCGTTCCTCGTCCGGCTATTCTTGCCTTTTTTATCACTGCCCCGCATCGCTTACACTTCTGCCCTTCCTGATGATAAACCTTTAGCAGTCTGGTAAAATTGCCTTTCCGGCCGGCCGCATCCACATAACTACTAAAGGTGGTACCGCGGTATTTTATGGCTTTTTTTATTATATTATTGATGGCTTTAAAAAGCGCCTCTTCCTCTTTGCCTGACAGGCTCCTTCCCTGCCTACTGGGCCTAATTCTCGCCTCAAAAAGGGCTTCATCAGCGTAAATATTGCCAATTCCGGCAATTAGGCCTTGATTGAGTAAAATCGCCTTAACAGACGCGTTTCTGCCTTCTAAAGCTTTCCTAAAAGCCGCTAAGGTAAACTCTTTTGTCAGGGGCTCAGGGCCGTACTTCTCTTTTATTTTCGCCAGCTCTTTTTTGCCTACGATTTTAGCATAGCCGAATTTGCGAAGATCGTTAAAAAATAATCTGGCCTTATCCTTAAAAGAAAAAATTATACGGGTATGCTTGCCTGGCAACTTGTCTACACCTCCCCCAACCCACCCCTCCGCCCCTGCCGCGACGGGGGCACCTCCCCCAACCTCACCCCTCCGCCCCCGCCGCGGCGGGGGCACCTCCCCTTGTAAAGGGGAGGAAAGATTCTCCCCCTTCACAAGGGAGAGCAAGAGGGGATTTATTCTCCCCCTTACCAAGGGGGAGTTAGAGGGGGTGAGGGAATGCCCGCCGGCCACAATTCTGCCTTTCCCGCAATAAATCAGCTGGCCGGTCATTTTAAGATGGATTAACAAAAAATTTTTCTTGTCAGCCAGTTCAAAAATTAACAGTTTCCCAATTCTATCCAAGCCGGAAAAATAACTGCCCTTTAAAATCTTAGTGAAGTTCCGCTGGCTAACGCCCGCGGCATCCTCACATCCCGCCGCTCCCAAAAATCTTTTTGAATTTTTAAAAGTTTTTTTGAGAAGTAACGGCTTCGCCTTCCTTCCGATTGTTTTAGAAGTTTCGATTCGCCGAAGCGGCGGGATATACCGATCCGTCCCGCTAAGCAGGACGGCTTCCGGTATAAAATCCGCCGGCTTATTTTTTACCCCGTTTAGAGATAAATTTCTAACGGGGTGAACTATCTTTTTGCTCCTTATTTCAACGGCTGTTATTTTTTTACGCAAAATTCTTTTCTTTAAATCATTTTTAATTGTTTCCACTTCCGGCAATTCCGGCATATGTTGTTTATGTAAATAATCTCGGTTTTATAATAACATTTGCAACAGAAAACGGCAAACGTTAAAATTGACAAAACTCTCAAAAACTGATAAATAAAGTATACTGCGATTAATATACCGATGATTAACTATTTTGAAATATGTTAACTTTCTGCGGATGGAGGCGGAAGATGAAAGCTAGTGTGGGTGTTATTGTAAGGGACGGCAATGTTGATAAAGCCCTTAAGGCCCTTAAAAAGAAGCTTGAAAAGGAAGGGCTTTGGGGATATGACCCAAAAAACAGATATTATAAGGAAGGAACAAAGAGAAAAAGGGGTAAAAAAAACCCAGATAGGCTTTGACCGATACGCCTTGAGCGATTGCTCTAAACGGTCATTTTTTTATTAAAAGGGGCTAAGCTCCTAAAAATAAACAACCTTTAAATAATACAAAAGTAGGGGCAATTTACGAATTGCCCCTACTTTTTATCAAAATCAACTTTTAATACTCAGCCAGCGTCTCATTCTGGAGCGAAGCCCTCAACCCCTCCTTTGTCATTCCGGAAGGCAATCGCGTGCCGCCTTAGCTTTAGCGGTGGAGCAAGCCTATCCGGAATCCAGGGTTAAATAGCTGTAAGTTTGGTTTGTTAAAATTGTGGCAAAATAAGATGTCCATACCACTGGACCATGGATCCCGGGTCAAGCCCGGGATGACAATGTAAAATAGTAATATAAAACGCCCCGCTCTTTGCACAGGGCGGGGCGTTTTTATCAAAATCAACTTTTAATACTTTGCCATCGTCTCATCACTTACATCATAAATTTTCTTGCCAAAATAATTTTTCCGCAATTCTTCTAAACTTTCTACATGCTGCTTCTTTCCGCTCTTTATAACATAAATTCTGGCGTCGCTTCCTCTTATTAACATACCGTCAGAGAAAACCTTTGTTCCCAAGACTTCCGGATACTGGATTAAGACCGTATTCGCCACGTCATAAATTTTTTGCCCGGCGTATTTGGCCAGTTCTTTTAAATTAGGAATATGTTTCTTCTGGCCGTCAGTAATAACAAAGATTTTTTTGTCTTTGCCTCGCAGCAACGCCCCGTCAGCATAAATTTTTTCGCCCAAGACCTGTGGGGTTGGCGCCGGAGTTGCTGGAGTTACCGGAGCTGGCGCTATTGGCGCTGCTTCAACTTTAGGAGCAACCGGCTTTGTCTGCTGTTGCTGTTGTTGTAATAGCCAAAGCGGTATGCCGCCACCAGTGCTCGGCGCTGGAGTTGGGGCCATAACACTAAAAGCCTTAGTATTGCTAACTAAACCATCGGTATTGGTTACCGTGATATTATAACTGCCGACGCTAATTGAGGGCACGGTAACGGAAATGCTGGTAGTGGTAAGAGAAGAAACGGTTGCGGATGTAGTCCCAAACTTCACGGTTGCGAGTGTACTAAAGTTCGTACCAGCAATTATTATGGATGTTCCAGCCGTAGCAGATGAAGGAGAAACTGAAGTAATGGAAGGGTTAACGCCGGCCACATAACTGGACATATGGTCTAGGAGTAAGCCGATGGTATAAGTGTACACGCCGTCGTTATTAACAATATTTAGAACCGTACCGCCCTTAATATAAGTTACGCCATCTTTAACTCCATCTTTACCCGCGATTTCAAAAGTACCATCCGTTTTATAGTACCAGATTAACGGCGCTTTGGCGTTAGTGCTTTCTAAAGTAACCGTGGTCACGAAATCATTGCTGAAACTAATCTTTTCATCCGGATTTCCCATGGTAATGACAATCGCGTCATTACCGGCTGTTGCCTTCATTTCATCCGTTGTTTTAACTATCTGCGGAGGATTGATATTGCCGGTATAAGCCGTGCCGTCAGCTTTCTTGACTATAGTGGCTGGCGGAATAACTACTTCAATCGTGGCATTAGTATTAGTATTAACAATCGTATTATCAGACTGCATGGTTATCTGTACTGGAATAACATTGGTAGCCGCCGTTAACTCAATCGGCTGATTGGTAGAAACATCCTGGACTGTGGTATTACTGATAGTCACCGGAGCCTTAACATTTAATTTTACTGAACTGATAGTGTTAGTACCGCCAGCTGTAGTTACTTTAAGATTGTAAGTGCCGGCCGCAACCGTGCCTGAAATTTTAGCAGTAATTTTTGTGCTACTTACTACCACTACGTTAGTTAAAGCGGTTTCCGGCGCTGTATCAAGTTTAACCGTTGAATCCGCGGTAAAATTAGCCCCGTATATAGTTATGCTTACGCCAGAATCATTAGAGCCGATATTGGCTGGAATCAAATCGCTGACAGTCGGCAAAGGTGTAGGGGCAACTTTTACCGTATAAGCTGAAGCCAAGGCCGCGGAAGCGCCGTTAATGTTAACAACTTTTAAGCTATAAGTACCAACCGGAGCGCCGATTGGAGCAGAAGCAGTTAAACTGGCCGCGCTCACATAAGTCCCTGCTATTTCAAAAGTATTGCTGGAATTAGAAAATCTCAAAGTATTGGCGCCGGGGATAAAATTCGTTCCAGTAACTGCGATAGCAACCGCTCCCCCGTTTTCGCCATTATTCGGAGTAATTGCGCTTACAGTCGGCAGATTAGCTAAAGTAGCTAAACTCGGAACATTGCTTATAACAGAAGTATTAGGAACTTCATCCTGCACTTTTATCGCGAAATAATAAGTTTTATTTGCTGTTAAACCAGTTACAGTAAAGGTTTCAGTTGAACCAGTAGATTTTGGGGAAAGAGTATTATATATCGTGGTGGCTACGTCAAAATTTGCCGCTGTTATCGCGCTGGTTGAACGCTTAATAATATATTTAGAGGCAATACCGGTTGTGCCGTCATCACCCGTAGCGGTCCAGGTTAATTTTATCTGGCTGGTAGCCGGACTGCCGGCTTGAAGCGCTAAATTGGTAATGGCTGCCGGTTTAGTAGTATCAGTAGGTGCAGCTGCCGGAGTTGAAGTTTTACCTGAAGCCGTAGCTATAGCAGAAGCATTACCCAAAGAATCAACTAACTTAACCGCGAAATAATAGGTTGTGTCTGCAGAAAGATTTTTAACCACATATCCCTGGCTGCCATCAGCCGGAGTTGGCGCTCCGCCTAAAGCCGTAGCCGCAGCAAAATTATCCGCTGTTATAGCACTGGTTGAACGCTTAATAATATAATAACTGCCGTTTGATTCAGTGTTGGTCCAACTTAAGGCCAAAGAATTAGTAGTGGCTGAACCAGCGGTAAAATCAGCCGGAGCCGAAGATGGACCGATAGAAGTTATCCACCAGGGGGAATAATCAACTGCGCCGGAAATTATATCCGCAAAAGTTGGATTTTCACTGCCCCAGTAATTATATTCGGCATTGATTTTATCACCTGTTCCTGGGTAGTAAATACCATTAATTGAGTTACCATAGATGTTGTTGTAATTAACATTGAAATCCATTCCCAAATAACCTTCGTCGTACAAGTAAATGCCGTTTTCAAAGCCAGCAATGGTGTTTCCTGTGATATCCAATGTAATACCATATGGAAGGTCGCTATAAATAAACATTCCATTAACTGGAATCAATCCTTGGTTGTGAACCACGCCCCCGCCATTTAGGATATTGTCGCTGATTGTAAAATCCCCTGTCTGGGAATTACGGATTCCTATAGCACCATACATTGTGTCTGTACAGTCATCAGGTGGATTGGCGCATGGCAATGCTCCACTTAAAGTAATTGTGTTCCTACTAACTGTATTTGTGCCGCCAACGTCCCGAAGATCAATCAGTCTTCTGCTACCCGGAAGTACACCAGCATCAATTGTAATCGTATTGTCTACGATATTGACGTTTGAAACTGAATGTTCAGAACCCAAATATACACCTACTTGAATCATGCTATTGTCAAAATCACCAGAAAAACTGTTTCCTTTTATAGTAACATCTGATATGTGCTTGTTGCCACCCTCAACCCATTTAAATGTGTCTACAAATATACCAGCATCATTATTTATGTTAGAGATCTGATTGTTCTCAATGTTAATATCGCTAATAGTACCAGGAGCAGTTCCGATGAACCAGACAGCAACTGCATTAGAACTAGTATCTGAGATAGTGTTGCCTATAATGTCAACGTCGCTTATTGAAGAAGCAGCAGTTGGAGAATCAGCTTGAATCGCAATTCCAGCTCCTCCGCCAGCCCGTTGGACATTTGAGATAATGTTGTTGTTAATGTCAACACCAGATACTGTATGTCCATCATTTGTATTTACGGTGATTGCATCCCAGGTCACACCATTAAGGGTGTTGCCGTTGATTTCCAGATTAGTTGTATCTGCATATAGAGTTACAAGCGCATGAGTGTTTGAAAGCACGTTGTTGTTAATTGTTGTACCACTACCCACTTTATCGTAGATATTGAACAGTTCCCGATCAGGGCTGTTAGCCACCTCATTGTTATCAAAATGGCTGTTTGCTGCTACATTTCCCAAATGGAATATTGGCACACTAGAACCAGCTTGATTAGCTATTAGATTATCTGTGACATCAAATGTTGTCGCAACGCTTGTGTCAAACTTGTAGAGCAAGCTGCCAGTGTTCCCGTCAAATACATTCTGAATGAAAGCTGTACTAGTTACCGGCACTTCCGAACTTTCAAAAACATTAGTGTCAAAATTCGTAAACTTCAAGCCAGTTACAGTCAAGGATGTAATGCCTGTTGCCAGAACAAAGCTGTTTGCACCGCCGCCATCAATTATAGCTTCTGCTACTCTCGATGGACCGCCATTACGAGGGCTGATTCCGTCATTTGGTCCCTGTAAGGTCAAAGATTTATCCAGTGTAACATCAGCCGTCAGTGTATATGTTCCAGCCGCAACATTAATCGTATCTCCGGCACTAGCGGCGTCAATCGCATCTTGTATGGTTGTAAAATTACACCCTTCGGCGCAAACCGAATATGAGGTTGATAATGTTTCCATAGCAACATCTGTATAATAAGGAGCAAAGTCAACATCTCCTTCAGTACTGTCTGCTCCTGCTGTATTAGGGCCAGTTGAAGCTCCCCAATAGTTTGATTCTGCTTGCAGGATAAATCCATTTGTTGGCGTTCCAATAACTCTAATTCCGTATTCTCCGTTACCATAGATTTTATTTGAATTAGCTACAATATTTTCACTACCATCTAAACAAGTATATGGTCCGGGTATAGTTTCGAAATCAGGGTTCCAATAGTTACCTATTAAATCTACTCTGACAGCATCCAAACCATTATCATGAATATCGTTGTTAGTAATTGTTATTCCGTCGTTTTTTGGTCCCATGTAGATAGCATTTTTTTCGTTATCATAGATCTCGTTTCCTTCTATTGTTAAATCTTCTGGACCAAATCCATCACAAGTTGACCTATCACCACTTCCCCTTATTAAAAGAATGCCATTACCATACATTATCTCTGGCTTACCTTCAATATTTAATCCTCCATTATTGTAAACGGTGTTGTCTTGTATGACAAGCCCAGAATAGCCGCCTGCGGTTTCAATGCCGCTGCGATGCGCCCCGTAAATTTCGTTATCCTCAATAACCGTCCCGCTCATTGACGCTGGACCAACTGCACCATAACTATAGTAAGACGACCAGATAAAAATATTATTTCCATTGCCTTCGGCATCAAAAATTTTATTGCCGGAAAATGTGCTATTGACTACACCGTAGTCACCACTATATGGGTTGTTTACAATGTAGAGTCCCATACGACCGTGTGTACCATCTTGAAAAGTTGTGTTGGTAAATGGACCAATGATGTTGTTCTTAACAACAATATTACTGACCACCTGAGTTTGAGCACGGACGCGAACTAGAGAATCATCTACATTACCCACAGCATTAAGCTCTTGAACAACAAAACCTTCAAAGGTTACATTACTAACATCAAGGATATCAACAATAGCAATAGCAACATGACCAGTCCCCGGACTAGGGTGTACAATAATACTTTCAACCATATCATCCCAAGCATAATCTGTTGGGACAGTATACCCATTCTTATTAATCCCTGCCGTCGCACCTAAAAGTGTCAGCGACTTGTCAATATTTACAACCTCTACGTAAGTCCCGGCCGCGACATTAATCGTATCCCCTTCACTGGCGGCGTCAATGGCGGCTTGAATCGTATCATAATAAGTATCCTGAGTAGTGTTATGAACCGGCGGATAATTAATTTCTTCCATAGCTTCATCCTCATACCAAAGACTATAATCAACATCTCCGCTAATTAACGCCTGTATTTCGCTTTTTACGTTAGTCCCCCACCAGTTGTTTTGGGCTTTTGTCTGGCTCTGGCTCGCATTAACTAGATCCCCATAAGCGGAACCGTCCTCGCCAGTATAGGTTTTTACATTCCCATAAATTTTAGCGTCTTTAACAACAACATTAGTTGGGCCGGCATTGTTTTTTCCAGGTTCGCCAAAACGGATACCGCGTTCATTGCCCGTGAACGTTCCGCCGTTTATTGTTACTGTATCTAATGTTGCAGGATTTGCGCCATAAGTTGCACCATCATCACGAGCTTTAACTGTAAGTCCGACACCATTAGTGGATTCAATCCCATTACCAGTAACAGTCAGGTCGTTAAACTCAAGATTCTGGTAGTCACCGTATTTTAGGTTTACGTCAATGCCTGCATTCCAGGGGTCAGCCCAATAAGGGGCTAGCCCAATATTCCCATTGTTGGTGACTATGACATTGCTAAAGGTTGCATCGGATAGTTTCTCTGCGTAGAAGCCTTTGATATGGTTGTTATCGAAGATAGTATTATTACTCACTTCCACATACTGCACAGTAGTCCCGCTGCCACTAGACTGGAAGAATATCATTCCATAAGCCATGTCTCTGAACTCACAGTTGCTTACCACAAGATTTTGCAAACTTGTGCTACCATCTACAGTGAGTCCATGTTCAGGAGTACCTTCAGAGACTGTACCGATGATATGAACATTATCCAGCTTGACGTATGATATAGTCTCACCAGGGCTGGGGAGAATTCCAGGTTGTTGACTGGTCCCCACAATATCCTGACGGGGGGTAATCCTTAAATCTTTTAGGAGGACAGGATTATCAGCATCAACTCCTGATGCACTTAAGATGACAATTGGTTTATACGAATACGTTACACCGGTTACAGTTATTGGAGCAACTGTATTTTGGAGAATAGTTCCATCGGTACCACTTCCAGCACCAATAATAGAGACTCTTTTGTTTACATCTATATTTTCATCATAAGTCCCGGCCGCGACATTAATTGTATCTCCGGCACTAGCGGCATCTATAGCTGCTTGTATGGTTACAAAATTACATCCACTAGCGCAGACAGAATACTCTGTTGATAATTCCCCCTCATCTATATAGAAAGGAGCAAAATCAACATTACCGCTTACAGAATCTGCTCCTGCTGTATTAGGGCCAGTTGAAGCTCCCCACCAGTTGCTTTCTGCGTCAATAGTTTGAGTAGTATCTGCATTTTCTATTCCATATTCTAAATTATTTGTGATTGTATTGTTATTAATATCGGAATTCCAGAAGCCACTGTTTGGGTATCCTGCTTTAGCAGGGATATATATGCCATGTCCACCTGTTTCTGTATGCCCTGAAATAGTATTTCCTGTAATAACATTATTTGTAGTGGAATACCATGTATAAGATGGGTCACCTTTTCCCCATAAGTACAAGCCACCTAATGCATTACCAGTTATAGTATTGTCTTCAATTATATTATCATTCCCATCTTTAAACTGGATTCCATACATCCAGTAGTCATCAGTTCCACCATATCCAAACCCATTATTATAGATATTGTTTTCAGTAATTGTATTATATTGATTCCAACTAACCAGTTTGATTCCATTTCGGGCGTTATCATAGATTTGATTATTTTCTACAGTAGTATACTCAGTTGGAATTGCAGCACATGGCATACTAGACGCTATTAACAACCCTTTTGATGAAAATCCATGTATGTCATTAGAGCGAATAGTATTATCTTTGCCGGCATTTACATAAATACCATAAACATATCCCGTTGATATATCATTAGACAAGTCATTTCCCTCTATAAGAACATTTTTAGGTCTACGCCATTCATCGTAAGGTTCTAGTTCGGGTCCATTACAGGTATCGTCTGTCCCACTAAACCTTCCATATGTAAGAGTTACACTTCCGAAATAAGATGTTGAACCTCCATTATTGGAAATTACACAGTTAGTAATCTTAATGTTATCTGCTGAACCTCCGTCTCCTGCCGCGGATATATATATGCCATTGCCATCATTGCCATCAATTATATTGTTATCAATTACTATATTAGTTAGTGCAGAAGTACCATCATTACCATCTATTACAATTCCTCCGTATGGGTCCCAAATATTTCCACCGTTTGCATATCCTCCAGTTACAGTAAATCCGGTAAGTGTTACGTCAGGGGCAGTAATTGTAATAGCATTTCCATCATCGTTTCCATCAATTATGGTCGTTGTTTTGTCTTCGCCTATTAAATTTAACGATTTATTAATTACAACTTCTTCTTCGTAAGTCCCAGCAGCAACATTAACCGTTCCACCAGAAGCAACAATATCTATACCTTCTTGGATAGTATCAAAACAAGGCTCATCTTCACAATCTCCTTCATCATCTACCCAAACTTCTGTGGGAGGTATATACGGTGCTAAGGTGATATAACCAAATCCTTCATTCATTTTGTAACTTGTACCGCCTCTATCACAATCATGTATATCTACACCATAAAAGAATTTTGCGTTCCCATCTCCATCAAACATTAAATCATCCATATTTACCGTAAATTCTAATGTTATGGCTTGAAGTTCTTCATCAGTTAAACTTCTGTCTATCAAGGTCCCGCTACATGAGCCACCCAAGTCAACGGCATCAGTAGCGTAAAAATAAGGCATCCAGTTTGTATCACTATTTCCTGCAAATCCTGGTCTAGCCGCAAAAACATTAGGTATATTATATATATCTCCAGCATATTCCCATGTAACGGGATTATGTCTTCTCCAGGACCTTTTCCCAGCCCCCCAGTTTGATATTCCGCTTATAGAAGCACTGATAGCAGGATTATCAAAAGTTACTTGCTCTAAAGAAGGACTAAAGTTATAACTACCTCCTAATTCAGGTGAAATATCGGAAGCCGCTCTCCAGGGATATATTATGATAGAGTTTATGCCTGCATTAGTTGTATCAGATCCGGCATCTCCAAAATTCCTGACAGAATGGTAGGAAGAACCACTAACCCTAACCAAGCTAGGCATACTCCCCCCCGGAATTTTCATCCTGCCCTGTGCTGACAATCCAGTTCATCCAACCATCAACGCCATTCACAATATCATAAGCAGTTGTCCTGAAAGTATATTCTTTGGTCTCCACTTTGGCTGTGCCTACGTTAACAACAAAAAAACCGCTTATTAAAACAATTGCGGTTACAATTAAAAGAATTCCTCCTCTTTTGATGAAGTTCCTATGTTTCATATTTTTTAATAAAAAAGGCAAACCCCATTAGAAATTCCAGCGGAATATCAAACCCCGCCGGAATTATTTTAGAATCTAATCCCCCGATGTAAAACAACGGGGCATTATTTCTAACGGGGTAAAATATTAAATCTGGCCCTAATGGGCCAAAAATTTAAGCCTTTTTATTTTAATAAATAAAAAATATATAAAAGCTTTTTTGTTTAAGTATCTAAGTATTAGCACAAACCAAAAAATTAGTCAATAAAAAAAGTGCATAATATGTGTATATAAAAGGCGGAATTTATTATGATAAATTCCGCCTTTTATGTCAACGATCAGGTATACCCCCAAATTAAACGCAGGAACTTGTTTTAAAATTTTAGATTCCAGATCGCTTCATCCTTGCCCCTCGAAGTCCCGAGCTTGCCGAGGGACGAAGTGGGGTCGCCCCGCCCTTCGCGAGGGGCGGGGTCAAAAAAATAAGGGCAATTTGCTTTGAAACAAACTGCCCTCTCAAAGAGGCTCGGCCGGCGGCACCTTTTTTGTTTTGTTAACGCATTCTTGCGCCAATCTTTGAAGTCTTGAGGCCCTTTCTTTCTCCACATCAAATTTCTGCATTATTTGGTCAACAGCCATCTTTGCTACAATTGCGGCAAAGATAGGCGCGCTTTCCAGAACCCTTTCGGCAAAATCAGGCGTCCGGGAATGAAGAACTCCCTTGAAGATGCGTAAAGCATCATCAATTCTATTCCTTGCCATTGCCCCTTCAATGGATTTGGCAAAATTACCCACTGGCGTATTTGGGAATCCGAAACTTTGAATCCCCTGATTCACCGGCTTTGTCGCCCTGCTTAAAGGTCTTATGGGATTGATCGGCATAAGCCAGCTCCTTTCCCTAAAGAACGAATTTTTTGTTTGTTAATTTTTAATACTAACACGTCTAATACTTTATGTCAACCCCGTTAGAAAGGGTATGCCTAGCCAGGCGGAACAGAACTAATTGATTTTTCAAGAATTTGAATAATTAAAATCAGTTTAGAAAAAATAAATTTTTTGTTAAAAAAAGCCCCTTAGAAATCATTTCCTTAGGGGGCTTTAGGGTTTTTAAGAGCGCTTAAAAATCACTTTACCAGTAGCCGGATTAATATCGGCAAATGTTAAACCGAGTTTCTCTCTTTCTTTTTTGACAACTTCTGAAACAGCCACGCCGGCCGAACTATTCCCTAAGCCGAGCTGGGCTCCTTTAAATCTATTTTCAAAAGCCCATTTAAGGAATTCTGTTCTTAGAACTTTGCCAATTCCTTTCCCTCGATATTCCGAAGAAACAAAAAGTAAAAATGATTTGGCAATCCCCTCTTGCTTATCCGGGTTAAAGGCATTGGCGCCGATAAGTTTTTCACCATCGGTGTAAATCAAACAGTCATAATTTAAGACATCCAGAGTATAGATAATTCTTTCTCTGGGCCAATCCTTTGGGTCAATTAAAGAAAGGGTTCTCAAACATTCTTCAAACAATTGGCTTTCTCTACCCATCTTACTTAAGAAAGTAAAATAAGGGACTGCCATTTTATCCTCCCTGGGCAAAGAGGGTAAGCCCTCTTCCTCTCCTTTCGGTAATTAAAGAACTTTTAAAATTCACTTGAATCCCCGACCAGGAGATATTCTCCCTGACAGAATACGGGTTCCCGGTTTTTCATCAACAACCGATGGTTACGCCTTTCATAATCTTTATCAATAATTCCGAAATGGTCAAAAAATTTGTTTAAATTGCCAGAAATCCTTAGACATCCCCGGGAATCCGGCTTTCCTAATCTTTGTTCTCCAAAATCCGGGTCAGTGGCATGCATTAAGAGCCTGATGTCAATAAATATTTTTATATTATTGACTATTTTATAACTCCTCTGCCAGCCAAAATCCCAAACTCGGCTTCCTTTTTCACCAAGACCGCGCCAACCTTGTTCATTCTTTGTGCCCAGAGCCCGATAGTTGGGAACTTCAACCGTATTTCTGAAAATACCGGTCGGCGTAAAAAAATAATTTCCTTTCCTCTGCGGGTTACCGGTTGAAGTCTTATCTCTGCCGATTCCAACAATTTTTTTATTTTCGCTGTCAAAAAAACAAACAAAAATCAGCTGACGCTCTGGATTCCTATCCACATACAAAAAATACTGATTTTCACTGATGTCTGCTGTCAAAAGTTTCCTTAAAGCATCCTGAAAAATCTTATCTTGGTAATCTCGCTCAACCTCAACCGTATTTCCGATTCTTTTAATAAACTCCCCTTGAAGCATTTCTATCTCTTCATCTTTTAAAGACAGATACTCTCCGGAGGGTTCCTTAATCGAAAATA
>Ga0265592_1000452_pt1 | contig 21273 bp, 20 predicted proteins | sample saktaG_7_FD_190141 | JGI IMG/M metagenome (GOLD analysis project Ga0265592, IMG submission 190141) | Saline water microbial communities from Sakinaw Lake, British Columbia, Canada - sak_2010_1_5_120m | ecosystem: Environmental > Aquatic > Non-marine Saline and Alkaline > Saline ... | reverse complement strand
ACAGCACACATTCTGCTTGATGATCCGATTACCCAGGAAGAGGCAGAGCAGATGTACAGGGACTACTACAAAGATGAGTATTTCATTAGATACCAGAGACCAACCTTACATGCTGTCAGGGGTTCAAACTTTTGTGACATCTTAGTTGAGGCATCAGAAGATCGGGTAGTCGCCGTCAGTGCCATTGATAATCTGGTGAAAGGGGCAAGTGGACAGGCAATTCAGAACATGAATATTATCTGTGGTTTTCCAGAATCACAAGGGCTTATGCTCCCTGGAATGCTTCCATAATAATGATATCAAAATAATGTGGTGAAATATGCGAGTATACGAGGTAATGACAAAAAATCCGGTTGTGTGTGATGTTACAGATACTGCAAGCACGATAGCAAAACTCATGCGTGAGAGCAGGATTGGTGGTATCCCTGTAATGGAGTATGGTCGTCTGGCAGGTATTATTACAGAGACAGATGTGCTAAAACTCCTTGATGTTCATGGTCCTTCTGATGATCTCTGGCTTCCATCCCCGCTTGAAGTCATCGAACTGCCGATTCGTGAGTTTATTAACTGGGAAAAGACCAAGAATGCCCTTACTGATATCGGGGCTATTCCGGCACGTGATATCATGAAGCATCCGGTGATAACCGTGACACCTGATATGGATGTCGAACGCGCTGCAGAAATAATGCTGAATCATGCAATAAACCGCCTTGTGGTGACAGAAAATGAGAAGGTCGTCGGCATTCTGACAAGGCAGGATATTGTCTGGAGTGTTGGAAAAAGGGACTAATGAAGAGGAGCGATGATGCAGTGAGATCAATCTGTGGTGTTGACGGGGTCAGATGTGCCGGTATCAAAGAAGGAAAGTTTGGCCTTGCTCTTATTCAGGCACAAGGAGAAGCAGCAGCGGTCTTTACCAAAAACATTGCAAAAGCAGCCCCCATCCTTCTGATGCAGGAACGTATGGAGCGGGGTGCTCTTGAGGCGATACTAATCAACAGTGGTTGTGCCAATGCGCTTACTGGAAAACGGGGAGAATCTGATGCTATTAGTATGGGAGATATTGCAGCCGAAACACTCTCCTGTAATCGTGATGCAATAGGTGTGGCTTCGACAGGGGTTATTGGGAGGTACCTGGATCTTCCTCTTATCCGGCGCCAGTGCTCTCTTATTACACCCCGTATGGGTTCTTCATCTGAAACAGAGACCGCAGCAGCAGCAGCAATTATGACAACAGATACCTTCCAGAAGCATGCGCTTGTCACACGGGAGGAGTTTACCATCGGAGGCATATGTAAGGGGAGTGGGATGATTGCACCTAACATGGGAACTATGCTTGGGTTTTTGTATACCGATGCAGATCTCCCGTCTCCTGTGCTTAAGGATACTCTTAAAGATGCAGTACAGAGGAGTTTTAACCGGGTTGTGGTCGATGGTGATACCAGTACAAATGATGTGACCTTTCTGACAGCTACAGGTTCTGCAGGGAAAGTTGATAGAAACGATTTCTCTCAGGCACTTCTTGAATGCTGTACTATCCTTGCAAAACAGATTGCAGAAGATGGAGAAGGAGCTAGTAAAATGATAGAAGTTATCGTCAGGAATGCAAAGACTGAGTCAGATGCAGAAATTGTTGCAAAGACGATAATTGGCTCGCCATTAGTCAAAACCGCAATATATGGTCAGGATCCAAACTGGGGGCGAATCATTGCTGCAGCAGGACGGGCAGGAGTGTACTTTGATCCGGATGCGATATCCTGCTGGATGGGAAAAGGGCAATTAAAAACTCCGGTATGCCTTAAGGGAGATATGACTGAAGATCTCAGTGCTGCAAAGAGAGCGATGGAAGAGAAGCAAGTGGTCATTGAACTGGATCTGCATGAAGGGTCAGAGGAGGCAACTGCCTGGGGTTGTGATCTGACAGAAGAATATGTTGTTATTAACGGGAAGTATACCACATGAAACGTGAAGATGTTCTGATGGAGGCGCTGCCTTTTATCCAGAAATTCCATGGTAAGACGTTTGTGATAAAACTTGGCGGTCATTCGATGGTTGATACAAAAGTTCTGGAGACCGTTATTCAGGATGTTGTTCTCCTTCATTTTGTCGGTATCAGGGTTGTTCTCGTCCATGGGGGTGGCCCTGAAATTACAGAGAAGATGAAGGCACTTGGAAAAGAGCCAAAATTTATCGGGGGTCTCAGAATAACTGATGAAGATACCCTTGAAGTTGCCCAGATGGTACTGGTTGGCAAGATAAATGATAATATTGTATCCCTTATCTCAAAAGCTGGTGCGCGTGGGATTGGGATATCAGGAAATGCAGGAAATCTCATCATAGCACGGAAGATGGATCGTCAGCGGGTCAAGATTGACGATCATGAAGAAGAGGTTGATCTGGGTCATGTTGGTGAAATTGAAGAAATTCAGCCGGATATTCTTCATACACTACTTGAAAACCGGTATATTCCGGTTGTTGCACCCCTTGCGATAGACCGGTGCGGCAATACGCTCAATATTAATGCAGATACGTCTGCCGGCGAGATTGCGATCGCACTGAAAGCGTTTAAACTGATAAGTATGACAGATGTTGATGGCATTATGAATGCAGACCGTTCTACATTATACCGGTCTCTCTCTCCGGCAGATGCTGAAGAGATGATGGTTCATGGTGTCATTAGTGAAGGGATGATACCAAAGGTACTTGGGCTTTTACGAGCTCTGCAGGGCGGCGTTTCATATGCGCATATCATCAACGGTAATATAAGTCATAATCTTCTGATTGAGATCTTCACAACAGAAGGTATCGGGACAATGGTAACAACACATCAGTGATTGGATGGAGATTTGAGATAAATGAATAGGAATAGGTTGAATTATTCAATAATCTGTATATTACTTGTACTATTGGCTATTTTCTGTTCAGGGTTTGTCAGTGTATCTGCAGATGTAATAGGGAGAGATGGAGCATGTATTGACGACTCTGTAGATCCTGTGAGTGTTGCATTCACTACAGAAGGAGGAACCGATGGTGAGTATGGAGTATATTTCTTTTACAATTCTCATTGTGGCAGTTGTCATGAAGCAATAGCTTATTTTGAGGAGCTTGCAGGAGATGGTACCTCCCTTGATATTGGTCTGTATGATTTCGCTTCTGATGCAGCATACACCGATCTGTACAACTCATTTAAGGAAAAATATCATATTTCGTCTCTCGCCTACCCTGTACTATTTATCGGGGATGTCGTTCTCGAAGGATATCACGCAATACATGGTAATTTTGAGGAACTATATTCTGAAAATCAGCGACTCAAAGATGAGTTCGAAGAGTCAGAATGAAATCTTTTATTGAGGGAACCAGAAACAGAATTTGTTTATGTTATGGTGGTATTATCAGATGATTGATACAAGGCGAATAACTCAGTATTTCCTGTTATTATTCCTAATGTGTGCCTGTGCTTCTTTTCCAGCCGCTGCAGAAGTTATCAGTCATAATGGGATGATTCTTGATGAAGATGCGTCTCTCATCCCGCTTGCTTTTGAGACTGACGGAGGAATAGATGGTAACTATTCTGTTTATTTCTTTTACAATACCCATTGTGGCAGTTGCCATACCGCGATAGAATATCTGAATGAATATGGTTCGGAAATTCCTGATTTTTCTGTTCATTCATACGATTTGTATGAAAATAATGAAGTACGTGAGTTATATGAGGGATTTAAACAGGAGTACAATACACCTCAGCTTTCGTATCCGGTGATTTTTATCGGAGACGTTGCGCTTGAGGGATATCCGTCTATTGAGCGGCATTTTGCTTTATTGTATGAAGAAAACCAGCGACAAAAAGATGAACAGATAGATACGAATCAGGGTTTTTTTATAAGGTTTGATGAAGAGGCAGCGAAAAAGACAAACCTTTCCATCTGGCTTGTGATTGGGGCAGGCCTTCTTGACGGGATAAATCCATGTGCATTTGCAGTGCTCGTATTCCTTCTCATCTATCTCATGGCTATGGATACCAAAAAAAGGATGCTTTTAGCTGGACTTGTGTACACGTCTGCAGTCTTTATCTTTTACTTCCTCTCTGGTCTTGGTCTCTTTGCCATCATTCAGGCGACAGGAATAGTTGATATCTTTACGATTATATCAGGTATCGTTGCTTTGATTGCCGGGATTCTCACCTTAAAAGATGGAATAATTCCGGGAAAAGGTCCGTCACTTGCAATTCCAGAGTCAAGAAAAGGTATCATTAGTGAATATATCAGCAGATCGACCATCCCTGCTGCTTTTATCCTGGGTATTCTGGTTGGTATGTTTGAGCTGCCATGTACTGGTGGAATTTATCTTGTCATCATTAACATGATTGCGCTTGAAACCAATCTTACCGGTGGTATCATCTGGTTATTACTGTACAATGTCATGTTCATTCTGCCGCTTATTCTCATTATCTGTGCAGTGTATTACGGGATGGCACCTGAGACTGTGAATGAGTGGAGGCTGGATCAGCGCCGCATTCTTAAGGTAATTATCGGGCTTATCATGATTGCACTTGGTCTGTGGATCCTGCTCTTCTCAGGTCATCTCTAATTTTTTTCATTGAGTGTCTGATACTGGAGTTCCTCACTCATCCTGATAAAGAGGGAGAACACTTCACGAACGAGAACCGGGTTAAGCCCTGCTTTCATTCCTGTCATGACGGCATTATCAATGACTTCCTGTGCACGCGTTTCGTCTCTGACTGCAGTGTCGGTCTCTTTTTTTGCAAGAGCTATCTTGTGTGATATCTCCTGGCGTCTCTTTATGAGTCTTATGATATCTTCATCAACGGCTTTAATCTCTGTTCGCAGGCGTTGTAATGTCATTAGTACGCATGGGAGTTTAGGCCAGATGAGGTTTCCTGACTAATAGGTCTCATGCATGTTTCATGCGCAACAGACATATATGCATATGCAGGTAACATATGATCAATGGGCGTTTTTCACTCAATATCCCCGACCGAGAAGCGTGATCTGGCAATTGCATGGATGGCCATCTCACTGGCTTTTATGATTCTTTTTGTGCGTGATGCATTCACCCGTACCGGAGGACTTGATCCAGTTACCATGATTTTGTTCTTTCTCATAGCTCTGTTAACGGTTGGTGTTGCATTCGTGTTGCACGAACTTGCACACAAATATTCTGCTATGAAATACGGATTCTGGGCTGAATTCCGGATGGACCCGGGCATGCTGGTGGTAGCGGTTGCGATGGCAGCTCTTGTCGGAATCGTTTTTGCAGCTCCCGGAGCGACGATGATATCTGGATCTTCGATATCGAAACGGCAGAATGGGATTATCTCTGCATGGGGTCCGCTTACGAACCTTCTGCTCCTTATTCCGTTTTCCTGTATCCTGATTGCAGGTATCACAATGAATCAGAGTATTGTGTATGTTATTGGTTTTATTGGTCTTGAGGTCAATGCAATGATTGCTGCATTTAACATGCTTCCTATTGGGAATCTGGATGGATCTAAAATTTTTTCCTGGAATCCTGCCATCTTTGTTGTGATGATTGCAGTATCATTTCTGGCTCTCTTTTTTGTCCTCACCTCACTATGAAACATCTTTCTTTTTTTTCAGGATACTGTATGACTGATCGCATAACCATGGCAGTCAGTATATTGCGGAGTTAGTCACTATGTTACGACCGATAACACTTGATTCCTGGCTTTCAGGACAAAAATCAGCAGTTACAGATGTATCTGGAACTGTCAGAGAGATACTTGATACCGTCAGACTAGGTGGAGATGAAGCATTACGGGATCTTTCTGAACGATTTGACCGGATAAGACCTGATGACCTGGCTGTTTTTGAGGACGAGACTGATGAAGCATACAATCTGGTCAGCCCTGATATTGTAGAGGCACTTATTGAGGCTGAAGCACGGATATCTGAGTTTCATGAGAAACAACGGGAAAAGGATTTATGGCTAACGTCATCAGAACCAGGTATCACTTTAGGGGTACTGACGACCCCGCTCTCACGGATTGGGATGTATGTTCCAGGTGGAAGGGCATCCTATCCGTCGACGGTTCTGATGGCTGCGGTTCCGGCACGGATAGCAGGTGTGCCTGAGATCTGCTGCTGTACACCACCTCCCATTCACCCGCTCACCCTTGTTGCTCTTGATATTGCAGGTGTGGATGAGATATACCGGGTTGGTGGAGCACAGGCTGTTGCAGCAATGGCATATGGTACTGAGAGTATCAGGCCAGTTGATAAGATAGTCGGCCCGGGAAATGTGTATGTAACGGCGGCAAAGATGATGGTTCGGGATACGGTTGAGATAGATTTTCCAGCAGGTCCTTCTGAGATTGCAATCATTGCTGACAGTTCAGCACGCCCTGACTTTATTGCTGCAGATATTATGGCTCAGTCAGAGCATGATCCACATGCGGCATCAGTACTTGTCACACCTGATGAAAACCTTGCTATCAGCGTCAGTGATGTTATAAGGAAGATGCTCCCGTCACAATCACGTGAGGTAATCATAAGAGAAGCACTCACTCATTCCGGGTATATTATCACTCCTGATCTAACTGAAGCGGTAAAGACCGTAAACGAGATAGCTCCTGAACATCTTGAGATCCATGTTTGCGATCCACTTGCGATACTTACTCATATTAAAAATGCAGGTTCCATCTTTGTAGGGCCGTATGCACCAGTAGCATGTGGTGATTATGGAACCGGCACAAATCATGTCCTCCCGACAGCAGGAAACGCAAGAATTTTTTCTGGTTTGCATGTTTCACATTTCTGTAAGACATCTACAGTTCAGATAATTACAAAAGAAGGGTTATCTGAAATAGGGGATCTGGTTGAACGTCTGGCAGATGCTGAAGGATTATCAGCCCATGCCGAATCAGTCAGGATACGGCGTTTTGAGAGTGAGGTATAAAAATCTTCTGGCAAACTGATATAGGTCTCTCTGACAACATATACATAGTGGAATCGTGAAAAGGATGGAAGATGGGAGAGAGACTCAGACATTTTTAGTTTTCTCCTTAGGCGGGGGAATTTATGGGATCACAATTGATATTTTGCGTGAAATCGTTTCAGAACGACAGACCATATCGATTCCTCATGCTCCATCTTTTATGACCGGTATATTTCATCTCAGGGATGAGATTGTACATGTCATAGATATTTACCGGATTATTACCCTGACTAAAAACGACCAGGCAAAACCAAAATTTCTTATTATCTATCCGGCCATAACGGATGGCATCTGTTATGGTATCAGTGTTGATGAGGTCTTTGGTGTTTTGAAGGTTCCTAATCCCCGGATAACCTTAATTGATGACCAAAAAGGTCGTGTTGACAGAAATTTTATGCTTGGAACATTTTTTGTTTCAATTGAAGAGATAAAACGAACTGAAAAGAAGATAAGGCAGCAATCAGCAGAAGATCAGGTGATATGGGTTGACTTAAAAGAGATGCTTCTTGATATCACCAGAAATGATGAAGGGGAATCAAAACTCATATTCCGACTCATTGCTCTCTTTGATCCAGAACAGATACTTTCAGGAACATATATCCCGTCACATGCATAGAATAGGTACAGGGGTTAGATTCTCTCCTCTAAAAAAGCGGGTCTGATACCCGGATATGAGGATTAGGACAGATATCAAAGAGAGAAAAGGAGGAAAAATGGTAGATAATCCCATATCTGTGATTGAGATTATACTTGACTCAGACCATTATCTGATAGATAGTGATCTGGTAACCCGGTTTATACGACCAATTACTGGGAAAAGTCTGTACAATGCCCCTCCCTATATCAAGGGGATAGCGGAATATGAGGGAGATGTTATAACTCTTGTCGATATCACTCTACTCCTTGGATTTAGAGATACTGCAGATGAATCCGATAAAAAAACACTGATAATTCCTGCAGGTATCATCTCTGAATATGCAATGGCTATCACCGTTGATTATGTATGCGGTATCCGGACCATACATGATTCAGATATTATGCAGGTGGACTTCTCTGTCATTGAACGGTTACAGGGTTATATTAAAGGGGTGGTCCGGACCAGTGCCTTTGTGGATCGCACTAAAAAAAGGCAGGGCAGTGTGCACGATTCTGATACTGAGGATGAGATGCTCCTGTACCTTGATATCAGGAGTATTCTGACAGATTTATTAGCCGGTTGTCTGCGAAGACCAATGAATAGTTTTTTTTATTGGGGTTCGCAGTAGGTACAATTCTGCTTCTTTCTTGCTTTTTTAATCACCAGATAATAAGGTGTCACTATTGTAGGTACATACTCTCACTAATGAGTAAAGACCTGCCCGAATTCTTCAGGGAATTCTGTTCTCATCAGATGAATCAGTTCATCAGTGCCCGTATTACTGGTAGGGATTCTCCCTCGTTCTGCCCGAACTATCTTTCTTTCAGCTTTTAATGTTGCAAAAAAAGGAAGAACTGAATAATGCTGCAGATTTATCTGGTGCGTAATTTTTCGTGTAGTAGGTAGTTAGAGAGCAGCTCTTTTTGGGGTTATGGTAAGGGTAACTTCTTTGTCATCACTGAGCATAATCTGTGCAGCAACATAGAGTATATCTCTCGAAGTTATTGGTTTCATAAAAGGGTACAAAATTCACTATAGATAAAAAAAGGGAATTATTCGTCTTTCTCAAAAGTGTCAAGGAAGACAATCTCAGAATTTGTATCTTTTGCTATCATTTCAAGTTCTTTCTTCCTGAAATGAGTTGCTTCAATATGGATTCTTTCTCCGTTTCCCTGTGTTCCAGTAACTGCGATAACACGGAATTTGGGACTTTTGACACCGCTTTTTACCTTTTGTCGTTCTCGTACATAGATCTTTACTACCATTTTTGCACCTCTGATATACCAGTTGGTATTCCCTGGATTTAATACTATTGCAAGTACTTATTCTTACCTGAAATGGAGGTAAAATCTAAAATTGACTAAATATTAATTATTAAATGATCTGAGAAATCTTATTTGTCTAATAATGAGCATTACAAACCATTGGCAATATCTGGTGTACAGATGATGTACATGTATCCCTGAAAATTGTATCCGGTTTATAACCTCTTTTATTTTTTCCAGGCGCTCTATACGTTGTACACTTTTTTTATAATGGTACAAGAAAAATCAGGAGAGAATTAGCAGATTATATTTATTTATTTAGAATCGAAATTAAAAATTTTATATTATTATTTTTCCTTATCAGTAAACACAATTGTTTTGTAATTGAAAACGAATGCTATACTTATGATAGAACGGTTTGAACAGGACAACAGGTTGCGAGGAGAAACTCTTGTCAGAAAGGGAACTACAGATATCTATGAAGATCGCCCTCAAATCAGAATAGCACCTGATCTAAACGTTATAAAACTGGGGGGTCATGGGATAATTGACTATGGCAGAAAGGTGGTGATGCCGCTTGTGGAGGAGCTCGGTCCTCTCTCACTGACCGATGATATTCTCATTGTTACCGGTGGTGGTGTCAGGGTCAGACATGTTCTTGATGTTGGTCTGGATCTTGGGATGCCAACAGGTGTTCTGGCAGATCTTGCCGGACGTATCAGTGAACAAAATGCTATTATGATCTCACTACTTCTTGGTGCCTATAATGCAGTCAGGATCAGCGCAGATGACCTGTTAGAGATACCCTCGATGATGCATCTTGGTCAGTTGCCAATTTTGCCAGGTACGCCTCCATATGGTTTCTTTGAATATTCAGGTCCTGGATATGAGATTCCTTCTCACCGGACCGATACCGGGGCATTCCTTGTCGCTGAGGTACTTGGAGCACGATCATGCATTATCGGAAAGAATGTTGATGGTATGTATGATAAGAACCCTCTCAAGTATGATGATGCTGAGTTAATTCCTGATATTACTGCTTCTGAACTGCTTGAGATGAATATGGAGGATATGGTATGTGAATCAAAGATGCTTGAACTGATGCTGCACAGTCGTCACCTTAAAGAGGTGAAGATAGTGAATGCTCATCATCCTGGTGAGATAACACGGGTTGTGAGAGGCGAAATGCCGGGAACAATAATCCGTGCGAAATGAATGATTGCACTCATCTACAATTGATATCACAATTTCAGGAAAAAGGTATTTCTAAAATAATCTCCATTAAAAAGGTTTATCAAAAAAACTGAATATCTCTTCATTGCCGGCAGAACCTCTTTGGATTCACACTTTTTTTGTTGTAAAGAGGGGTACAGCTAATATTTTTAAAAAAAAGTCATTTTATGATTTTAGTTTAACTGAAAAGATACCGGTCACCGCATAAGAAATGTCTGGTTGTACCAATTACATCAGAAATCCCCAGACGTCAGGGGGCAGTACAGAGATACCGAACCGACAATCTCATCACGTTCAGAGAATAATATGAGAGAGGATTTTGATTACCCATGACGTTTTTTTTAGCCCTTGATGATACCGATATGCCTGGCACACGTGGAACCGGCCGGCTTGCACGGGGAATGGTTCAGGATATAGAAAAGCGTTTCCCTGTGAAAGTAACCGGTATAACACGCCATCAGTTGTTTGTACATCCGACGATTCCATATACTTCGCATAACAGTGCAGCAGTACTTCACATACAAAAAGAGAGTTCTTCAAACGACGATATTATTGATTCTGTCTTTTCATATGCCTGTTCCTGTGTAATGGATGATTTTATTGAGGGAAGTGATCCTGGTGTTGCAGTAGCTGAAGCGGATCAGGTTTCCACTGCCCTTGTCAGGTTTGGTTCAAAGGCCAAATCCTCACGGGTTACCCAGGATGAAGCCTGGCACCATGCGAAAGAAGCAGGAATTCAGCTATCAGGACTTGGTGGGACATCTGATGGTATCATTGGTGCACTTGCATCTATAGGTCTTGCAGCAAGCGGATCTGATGGCCGGTTTATCATGAAAGATATGCTGCGGGATCTGATGGGACCGCAACCGCTTAGCAGATTGTATGAATCTGGTGTTGATGTGGTCAGGAATGTTGATGGGACAGATTATACTTATGAGACGGTATATCTCCATAAATTTCCGAAACCTGCATTAATCGATGGAAAAGCAGTGCTTTTTGTGGTTGAGCATGAAGGACAGTACTGGGATGTTACCATTGGGTAATCCCTTAACGTATAACGATTGTGGATATTTTTCTGTTAATTCAAACATATTTATTTGTATCACTATCCCATACTATCTGTATGACAAGGGTTCGCATTCTTGCACTGATTGCATTTGTTGTGATCGGCGTAGTATTTATTAGCGGTTTTGCAACTGCAGAAGAGACACCAGCATCTGATGAGAGCGGTGTTTTGAAGGTTTTTCATGCAGGAAGTCTCACTAAACCGTTTGAAGAGCTGAAAATTGCATTTGAAGAGAAGTACCCGGGTATGGAAGTACAGCTGGTAGCCGGAGGTAGTTCCAAGATGGTAAAGGAGATAACAGATCTTGATAAACAAGCAGATGTTCTTGCATCAGCTGACTATTTTCTCATCCCGAATCTGATGTATCCTGATTATGCAGACTGGTTCACCACATTTGCCTATAATCAGATGGTTCTCTGTTATACAGATGAGAGTCTGTACGCAGATGAGATAAAAGCCGACAATGACAGCTGGTATTTTATTCTTGCACGTGATGATGTTAAATGGGCTTTTTCTGATCCAAACCTGGATCCATGTGGGTACCGGGCTCCTATAGTTATTCAGCTGGCAGAATCATATTATGGTGATGACCAGATATTTGAGAACACCATCGCAAAGAACAGCAACATCTCAACAACGTATGATGGCATGGTCTGGACGATAGAAGCGCAGGATCCACAGCCATCTGGAACGCTTACAATCAGACCAAAAAGTGTTGATCTGGTGACGATGCTTCAGTCAGGCGGTTTAGACTATGCATGGGAATACCGCAGTGTTGCAGATCAGAATGATCTCAACTATGTTATCCTGCCACCCGAGATTGATCTCTCTTCACTTGATTACGCAGATCTGTACAAAACAGTTCAGATTAACGTTATTGGAGCAACCAATGTCGGTTCACCCATTGTATATGGTGCAACAGTTCCACTGAATGCAGAAGATCCAAAAGCAGGTCTTGACTTTATTGCACTTCTGATAGGAGAGACTGGTCAGACCATCCTTACTGCCCAGGGCCAGCCACCCATTATTCCGGCAGGCGGGTATGACAAGGTACCTACAGACATTCTGGATTCTGTAGCCCTTCATGAGTGATCTTTTAAAAAATCTATTTTTTTATGGACCGGACCCGTAGCATCCCTGATGCATGTATTCTTTCGTTTTCTCTTATTGGGGGACTCCTTGTCCTTTTAACTATCCTTGCACTTGCAAATCTTTCAGTCCGGGAATTGTCAGATATACCCAATTTGTGTCGTATAGCTACCGATTCCAGTGTAATCAACTCAATTCTTCTCACTATGGGAGCAGGTTTTACTTCAGTTCTGATTTTGATATTCTTTGGTACGCCTCTCGGTTACATTTTAGCACGGCTTAAATTTAAGGGAAAGGGAATTGTTGAAGGTATTATTGATATTCCTCTGATGCTTCCACACACCGTTGCGGGAATTCTGGTCTATCTTTTATTTATGGATAGGGGGATATTGGGCGCTCCTCTCATGTCAGTTGGTATCTCATTTGAGGATGCGTTCCCAGGGATTGTTGTTGCGATGATTTTTGTCTCCTCACCCTATTATATCAACTCAGTGCGGGAGGGAATAGAACAAGTACCGATACATATTGAGAATGTAGCCCGGACACTTGGTTCAACCCGGTTTTGTGCATTCAGAAAAGTAGTGCTTCCCCTGACATATCGTCATATCCTTAATGGGTCTCTGTTAGCCTGGGGACGGGCAATTGGTGAGTTTGCAGGGGTAATTATGATAGCATATTATCCGATGGTCATATCTACGCTTATTTATTACCGGTTCACTGCGATGGGATTCAAAGAGGCAAGTGCAATAGCATTTGTAATGATTCTCGTCTGTTTCGTGGTTTTTGTCATTGTGCGTATTCTGACCCGGTATCTTGGGAGGTATGATGATAGAGTTTGAGAATGTTTCTCTTACATTAGGAGATTTTCATTTACAGCAGGTATCCCTGACAATAAAAAAAGGTGATTTTTATTTTATTATCGGTCCATCAGGTGCAGGAAAGACTGTCTTACTTGAGGTGATAGCAGGACTTCACCGACCTCTCGGGGGGCGGATCCTGTTATACGGGAAAGATGCTCTCTGTATTCCTCCTGAGAAAAGAAATCTCAGTCTTGTTTACCAGGATTACTCTCTCTTCCCTCATATGACCGTATATGAAAATATTGCATTTGGTATACGTATGAGAAAGGAATCTGCTGCATATATTCATAACCGGGTGACAGAACTCATGGAATTATTTCAGATTACGCATTTGAGTGACCGCCACCCCCTCACAATGAGCGGAGGAGAACAGCAACGGGTAGCATTGGCCAGAGCTCTGGCTCCTAAACCGGATATACTGCTCCTGGATGAGCCGTTATCAGCCCTTGATCCGGTAACACGAAGAGAGATCATCGCAGATCTTCGTCGTATCCATGCAGAACAGAATCTCACGATTGTTCAGGTTACTCATGCCCGCTATGAAGCTATCATGCTTGCCACCCGGATAGCAGTGATTGTTGATGGAGTGCTAATAAGTGAGGAAGGGACAAATAGAACTTTTTATGAGCCGGAAACGGCAGAATTGGCAAGATTCATTGGATTTGAGAATGTTCTTGACGGAGTTGTAACCTCATCCCATAACCAGGTTACCTGGGTAGATGTTAATGGAGTACAGATAGAGGCTGTCTCGTCATATCTTCCAGGAGACCGGGTATTTGTATGTATCAGAGCAGAAAACGTCTCCCTCTCCTCTTTTTTTCAGAATAATAGTAGTGTTAAAAATCAGTTACCTGGTACAGTGTTGCATGTGGAATCAGTCGGATCGATAGCACAGGTAACTATTGATTGTGGATTTTTACTTATAGCATCTGTACTACATGAGACAATTGTTGATATGGATATAAAACCCGGAATAAATATGTATGCAGGGTGGAAAGCTACCTCTGTGCATCTTGTTTCTGGAGATGGTATGCATACCGGTCAGATTGTTTAGATAGTGCAGAAAAGAATGTTCTTTCTGCCTTTCTTCACCTGTTGGGGTGGTATATGCCGGCTGAATACACTTTTGCACACTTTTGCACAATCTATTTGATACCAAACTTTTCTCACCCCCGCTTTACTCTGTACCCATCTTTGGGCTTAGTCTGAAAAACAAGTGATACCATACCATCATGTTCAGGCAGGATTAAATCAAATGACATTCCGACTTTCATATTGTCAAGTGCGACATATCCTTTGAGAATTCAAACCGCAGAGAGGGGTACATGTGTCAGATACTTTGTGTACGTGTGACGGTGGGTTACATCAGTTCAATCGGAGGAATAGTATTGAGGTTAAAACGGCCCCTACTTTCTCTGTTACAACACCTGTTCAAGTATCAACAAATGTCGTTTCACTCTCAGCTCCACAACCATTGCATGAAAGGTCGATATAAGGAGTGAAAACATGATTGGCAATATCACTTGAAAAATAGACAAAGCCTATCTTTGTCACTGCAAGAATGCGGTATATCATCCTCTTTTTTCTTAACCAGACAAGAAAACCATACTTTTTATTATGGGTTACCATGTTTACTATTATAATACATAAATAAAACCCGCGAATTGAATAATTTTGATATTGTTATAGCACTATTTTTTTCTGTATTCTCTGTATCATCAAACAAATAATTTGAGTATTATAATTTTGAGTCTGTTACGTTTCCTGTGAAGGAATATTAAGTAACAATTATCTATCAGTACCAGATATTTCCCTATACAGAGGACAGAAATACCGTGTCGGGTGATGGATGCAATGGTGAAGGAACTATCTCACAACAATAATGAAAACAGGGACTTTTCAGGTATTGAAGAAATTTTCAGAGAATATGAAACAAACGTTGGATTCTGGTTCAGTGAAAAACTATTATCAGCGTCCATGCGGGAGCTCGGATCTGTTGTCAGGATTCTTGACTGGGCCGGATGGCATCCCATTGGATATGAGAAGAAGATACGATATTTAATTGGCAGCGAGAACTGGGAACAGCTTGCACAGTTTGGGATGCCTGCTGCACAACTTCTCATTAATGTCTATATTGATGATACCAGAAAAGACCAGATACGTTTTTTTAACTCACTGAAATGGTTTGAACCCTGGCAGATAACAGAAGCATTAACGCGCATTTTCCGTGACCCGGTTCGAGGCCACCATCTCTGTACTCTCATCACCACAACAGACTCTTCTGACTGGCGTTTTCTCCTTAGTATCTTAACAGATTTGACGCTTCCTTCTCATCATCAGCTCATTGCCGCCATCTCAAAACACCGGACGGTCATCTCCCCCTGGCTTTGTACCCTTCTTACAACAAGTGATTTGTCTGATCTAACGCTTATTACCTCATTCATGCGGAAAATTTATCTGTATCCTGAGAAAATCGATGAAAGGGTATTGTTCTGGTATGGGGAACAAGACTGGGAGTATCTCTCGTCGTTTGGTCAGGAAGTAGTCTTTGTCCTTTTGAACCGTGTTTACAAAGGTTCTGTTTCTGATACTGCGATAATCCTTCACATTATTGAACACTATCCTGATAATATCGTGATATCTGCTCTGTTACAAGTGCTCCAAGATGCCAGAATCGGGAAAGAGACAGCACGTGCATTCACCAGTTGTACTGATCTTACAGCACGTGATTATCTGGTGCATTGTATGGCAAATCAGTCTGCACCGGGACATGAAGAACTTATTTTGACACTACGATCACTGGTATCAGTGATAGGAAGACTATTACTGGACCATCTTCTGTCTGCCAGGTACCAGGATCTCTTCAAAGATGTGTACCTGATGGATAGTATCGGCGTCAGAGCCACCTCTCTTGCAGAACAAATTGTATATGCAATCGGTTCAGGGGACTGGAATACGGTAATAGAGGCGCTCCCCATCATAAGCTCCATACGAAAGGATGAATTAGTATCTCTCCTTCTCACCCGGCTTATGGATGCAGGATTTGATGAACTACAGGATATATCAGAACTCTTGCGTATACTGTACCGATATCCCAACGGACAAGAAGCCAGAGTTCTGTACTGGTGTGGACAGCAGGATTGGGATTATCTTCGTACTTATGGTGATGCAGCAGTCATTCCCCTCCTGAGAATTTTCCCTTCAGCTTCTGATGAGGCTCAATCAGCTATCATGAACGTACTGCGGCATGCTGACCGGCAAGCCGTGGGGATGGGACTTGCTTTATTATTACAGAACGATCTGGATAATATCTTATTTTCTGCTCTTGTAAAACAAAAAGAATCGATTACCGCAGAATACCTGGTACATCTCTTTTCTGACACTACTCTTTTACATCATAAAACAATTCTTGATGTTCTTAAGAGAAATGATGTTTCCTGTATCAGATGGCTGACATTATGGATGAAATCAGCACCGTATGATTGCCTGCATCACTATTCATCTCTTCTTGATGAAATTGGATGGTATCCTGTAGGGAGCAGAGAAAAAGCAAGATATGCCGTGGGAAACCGGGACTGGGGGTCTCTTATTACATCCTGGTCGTGGCAGGACACAGGTGAAAAAGAAGCATTTGGACGTTATCTTACATCTCAACTACCTGGAGCTTCATACCGGGAGGTCATACAACTGGCAACCCTTCTTCATGATACCGGGTACAGTCTCACAGATGATACGCAACTGTTGTATTATTATGCAGGCCAAAAAGACTGGTCATCACTGCAGAAGGGAGGTGCTGATGCAATTGATCTTGCGATAGATCTTATTCCCTCAGCTGATTATGAGGGCAAAAAGGGTCTTTTTAGTATCTTTGAGTCATTTCCTGACTGGCAGGTCGCAGCCCGGATATATCACCGGTTACACAATCCTGAGCTATGCGTCTTACTTGTTGATGCATTAACATCACTATCAGATAGATCCTTTGTTTCTGGCTGTATGCGTATCTGGACTGCTATGTGGCATCAGTATCCGCTTACATTACGAACGCTCCTCAGCCCTGGTTATAACCGGCTCCTCTCATGGATGCTTCAGGCAATGGAAAGGAGTGGTATTGATGTTATTGAAGAGATTTCAGCATTTTTTTTGTATATGCATTATCTGCCATCTGGCAAAAGACGCCTGTTGTATGCTATTGGCAGACATGACCATGAGACACTGGACAAATCACATCTTTCATTGGTTGCAGGATTTCGGATCTATTTAAAGAGTGGCCCTGATGGAAGAAGAAGGCTCTGTTCCCTGTTTGATGGTATGGATGATATGGATACTGACCTGATGGATCGTGCAGCAGGATTTGTTAAAGATGAATGTATTTCCCCGTCTGACATGACAATTACGTTTTTACTATCACTGATACAGGGAACATTTGAAAAAAGGGAGGCAGGATATACAGAATCCGATCTAAGTGAATTAAAATCAGAAGCAATCCGGGATTATTTATGTGAAAAATCAGACGAGATGGATAACAGGTCATTCGTTCTGGCTGGTCAGATTATTCATACACTTGGATCTTATATGACCGGGTTGTGTTATTTAAGATACCTGTTAGTTACCGGTGCATATGAGAGACTTGCACAGGAACTGATGACTGTCAAACAAGATGATACAACACGGTTATTTTCAGTCATCGCTTGTGATCCGACTCACTCAAAGACAGCTAGTACAGCACTCACCAGGCATCTTACCGGATATGGAGATAATGGCTGGAATCGTTTGCTCACTGGAATGTCTGTGGTATATGAAAAAGAATGCCTTGATAATCTTATATATGCCCTCTCCCGTGAATATATTCCGGTTCCTTCTGATCCTGTCAAAAGAGAAGTGACCGAATGGATTCTCTGCAGACTTCCTGTTATCAGGTATTCCACCCTGCACGAAGCTGTTAGCATTATTGACCGGTTTTATCAGCCTTTTTACCCTGATCCCCACCCTTCTGCCATTTATTACTGGCTTGGTAAGAGGGAATGGGGTGTTGTGAAACAGTCAGTTCAGGGTTCAGGGGGTTTAGAACCGCTCCTTCTGGCACTCGATCACGAATCACGATCCAATAAAAAGGTTATCATTCAGATTCTTGGACAGATGAGTGATTCTGATACCGGGTACCACCTGGTTCCATATCTAATGGATGAGGATCCTGATATCAGGGCATTGTGTGCATGGGCACTGGGGCAGTATCAGGGTAGTAATTATGTCAGGCATCTGATTGGTGTCTTATCAGATTCGTATATGGTAGCACGGGAGAATGCATTAGTGGCACTCATGCGAAAAGACAGAGGTCTAATTGTACAAAGCATTGTTAGCGATATCATCCCTGGGACAATGTCCGATACAAATGTATCTCTAATTCCTGGTTCTGGCACCATTTTACATGCAATCAGGCAGGTGCGTGATCTTGAGGCAGTGAATTATCTTGTATCTGTCCTGTCCGATGAGTCTGTTCCTGGTCATAATCAGTTGATTGCGCTTCTCATACAGGAGCCGGGAATTTGTGAATGGCTCGACTCACTTCCAAAAGAGAATTCCCATTATGACTGGAGCCGTATACGAATACTCATAAACCGGTGTTTTGTTACAGGTATCATATCAGAAAAAATCTGACACCAGAAAAACGGGAATAAAGTGAAAAGAAGGGACAGTTAAGCATAATATTATAGTTGCAGAACATTAAAATGAGACCTCAATGACTGCAATCTCCTCATCCGTAAGTGTATCAATCAGGGTTTTTGTATCACACTGGTACTGGTCAGCAGGATCATAATCAGGGTATAACTCGCATTTGTCAAGGATATCTACCAATTCCTTGAGAAATATTCTGGGGATGATATCGACCCTTCCCCCAAATGATGAGGTAACACAAAAGACCATTGATCTGATAAACCGGTGCGATACCCGTTCCCTGTCTATTTCACCGTACGCAGCCCGATAGACCTCAATGACTTTATGAGCAACCTGTTCCAGTTTTTTTGCATCAAATGGGCGAAGAATTATCTGGGGCTGCCTGGGGTTGGGATATCTGTTATCTGATGGTGGAATCTTTATCCTGTCCATCAGCTGGGGAAGTGAACGGAATCCTTTTGTCCCCTCAAACAGTGAGGGTGTTCCGGTACAGAGGATATAGCAATAAGGAAATTCACCCCCGTCTATGGCGTCGATTATGCGCACCAGGTTATTATACCCTTTTTCCCGCAGGTTCCTTGGCATGGTCTGGACTATCTCGGTCTCATCGATAGCCACAGCAAGTCCACGAAACCCGGCACCGGTGATGATGATGAGAAATGCCTGGAGGAAGGCAAATGCAAGGGTTTCATCAATATCTCCTTTAATTCCAGCTTTTCGTTTCATATCCCGCCCGATGGTCTCTTCACCTGAGAGCCATCCAATTGCTGCCTGAGCGGTCTTAAAATCTGCCGCATTATTTGCCTGGTAATATGTCCGTATGACTGCTGCGATAGTCGGGGTCAGTGTACTGATTTCTGCCAGGGCATGTTCAATCTCATGCAGGGTCTTTTCTTCAAGTTCTTTCTCATCGCCCTTTCTCTCATCTGTTCCTTCTCGTGAGAGTACCCGTTCCTCAACTGCATACAACCAGAGATCGATGATAGTCTTTGCTGCATGGGATTGTTCACCGGCAGTGAGGTTTGCAATTATCTGACTGTATATAGCCCGTAATTTATGGAGTGGTGAGGCTGATGATATACGTATTTTAGCAGTTACAAATCCCTTTTTTCTGGCAATTTCAAGTGTTCGTGCAATAAAAAAAGTTTTTCCTGAGCCATACTCCCCCCGTACATACTTAATGTCACCACTACCACAACCGACAAGATCGAGTTGGCCGGCGATGACTTCTTCTTCCATCTCAAGTCCGACTGCTATTCGCTCCAGTCCTGATGCCGGCACAGTCCCACGTCTGAGCGCATTAATTATACCCAGTGCTTCCTGCCTGTTGTGGTCGATGTGATTATGGTCCGACATACCGGTATACTTCTCCTGCATCCCCGTATCCATCTTTTTCAATAAGTTTTATTCCCTTTTTCTGGCAGCGAACTATGAGACGATTGATTATTCCGGCTGCACGTCGTGTCTGCAAATAATCTCTGATATCTCTTTCATAGCATGGCGAGTGTTGTCTGATATATGCTATCACTTTTCGTTCATCCGGAGTACTGTCCGGGAGTAATGCATAGATATCTTCTTTATCTTTTGTCTCTGTTTTCTTTCCATAAAAAAGACTGCTAATATCAGGAAGAGCCGGATCTCTGTCTTTGCAGCGCAACAACGTCTGATACAGTTCTTGTGCTGTATTGGCTGCAGATGGAGGGACAATAGCAAGTCCGTTGAGGCACTGTATAAGTGCCTCTTTTGTATCTCCTGATGATAACAGGAGTCCTGCGGTCATTGAAAGACTCTGTGCATACAGTGCCCTTCCTCTGGTTGAGAGTGATGAGAGGATCTCATAAAGTCGTAACTGCAGTTCGTTTCTGACCCGTTTCATTGAGAATGTTTTAGGTTCATTCCATATCACAAATATTGCTACCTCTTCAATATCACGACGATTTCGAATATTTTTAAGAATATATAAGAGGATCTTTTCTGCCTCACGAGAGTCGTCAGTATAAAGGAGAAAACGAATAAACTCAAGCCCCCCTGTGATAAAATCCGTTTTAAATGCGCGAAAAAGCCAGGATCGTGCTCCTTTTAAATCATTAGTTTCCATACAGAAAGCCCCCGCCTCCAGAAGAAATACCGTGTCCATTCTCTCTTCAACAAAATTCAAAAAGATCTGCTTTGCTTCTCCCTCTGGGTATATGTGCATCAAAAGAAGTCGGTATTCATGGACCATCTGCTTAAGTACATCTGGTGTCTCTTCTCCGGTATAGGAATCATCAGAGAGGGCATTTTGATAGAGAAGAAACGCCCTGTACGGGTTATGTTCTGTATATGCACGACATCCCGCTCTGATACAGGCAGGTGTATGTACCCCTGCAAGATGTTCTTTGAATATAGTCACAGCTTCAGATGATCTGTTATTTTCCAAAAGTACTCTGATATAATCACAGGCAATATTAGGATCTGGGATGGTTATCAGGTGGT
>Ga0265592_1000449_pt1 | contig 21385 bp, 11 predicted proteins | sample saktaG_7_FD_190141 | JGI IMG/M metagenome (GOLD analysis project Ga0265592, IMG submission 190141) | Saline water microbial communities from Sakinaw Lake, British Columbia, Canada - sak_2010_1_5_120m | ecosystem: Environmental > Aquatic > Non-marine Saline and Alkaline > Saline ... | reverse complement strand
CGTCGGCTTCGCGCCGGGTTTGTCGTCGAGGTTTTCGAGGTTGAAGGTTGCTATGCGCAGCTTGTTCAAGTTACGGCCTCCTTGTGATTTGGGATGATGAAGATGTGCTGAAAATGCTTGAAAATCTTCAACGAAAGTGAAATAAGGGTCGGGGATTGCTTCTGGTCGCCGAATCTAATTGTCGCTCGTTTGAATGGAGGCTTCGGGGGCAGGATCGACGGGGTGACTCAGTCGGGATTCGAGTTCGTGCTTGATTTTCGCGAGGATGAGTAGTCCTTGCCGTGCGTAGGGGGGGCGAAAGTGAGCAACAGGCGATGTCGCTGTTTGCTTGAAAGTCGTTGCGGAGAACTGAGCCAAATAATGCCAGTTTGGCAATTTTTCATCGTTGGCAGAAGTAGGCGACTTCTTGGCACGATTTGCCTAAGCAGGTTTTTACTGTTGGGTTTAGATCGAGCAGTAGCATCACGGATAAAACTAGTATCTTATGGTTTAAGGTCAAACATGGCGCAGATAGAATGCTAATTATGGAGGGGCAGCTGGACAACTGCACTCTTTTTTACAATCAGCAAAGGTCGGGGAACTGGATTGAAACATATTTATGGCGGTGGGCGATCGCTCTTCATTTAGAGGGTTCGCATGGTGGCATTATCTTCCCTCTTCTATCCAATTTATATACCTATCACATCCCCTTTTCTATCTAATCTATAGTTTGAGGCATAACATAGTATTTGTGTAATTCGTTCAAGTGCCCCCACGTTTTCTAAGGCCCAGTTATTCGTGCCTGTAGTAATACTCTCACGATTATCAGGATTAGTTAAAACGTATATAAGGGCCTCTCCTTTTACCTCGTCCAATACGGCACTCACTTGATTTTCATGCACGCCTCCACTCATGTGATGTCCGATTACAGTATTATATTCCTCTCCTTCAAGATTCCACATTGCAATTATCGTTACGCAGCCACCCATATATCCGGTTTCAAAAATATCAACATCGGATGGAACCTCTTCGAAAGTTCCCTCATCCCGATCCATAGTAAACTCAAATATTTCTGAACTTTTTTTCTTGCTAAAAAGACTCCCCCTTTGAATAACCTTGGAACCAGACATACTTGCTTGGGGTTGTCTCTCTGCCCCCCCATTCTGTTGCACCACATGCGTCAGCTCGTGCGCCAAAAGCCGCTGCCCCTCGAAATTTCCGGGCCGGTACTCCCCCTGCCGGAGGAATATGTCCTGCCCCGTGGTGAAGGCCCGCGCCTGAATCGATCGGTTCAGCGAATCGGCCTCTGCGTCGGCATGAACCCGAACGCCGCCAAAGTCCGCACCGAAGGCCCGCTCCATCGGCTGGCGGACGCTGTCCGAGAGGGGCTGTCCTCTGCCTCGCGCCCCCTGGATCTCGGATTCGAGGCTCGGGCCGACGTCGGCGCCCCCGGCGGGTGCGAGCCCGTCGACCTTCAGCCGCAGCTCCTCTTCCTCTTCGAGATCCAGCTCGTCCTCGTCTTCCAAGTCTTCTTGCCTCTGGACTGCGCCCTCATCGGAGGACGAGATCGTCTCGACGACCCGCCGCGCCACCCGGTCCGCCTCCTGCTCGTACCGATCGCTGACAGGGCCGAGCCTGAGCTTCGGCTGGACGTTTTCCCTCGGGAGTATGCTGATATCGGCGATGTTGAAGCTGATGCCCGATCCGCCCATTGGCGCCTCGCTCTCCTCGACCGGCGGGGCGAAGGGGCGCGGGGCGAGCATGTTCTGCTTCTGCGCGGGCTTGACAGATGGACAGCATGAATCCGTCTTCTGGAGTCTTTCTCTCTTCATCATCTTCCACCACCAATATCATTCGTCTCTCGGAAGCACAAAGTTCATCAGCGCGTACCCGTGCCCCCACTCCTCCCGCGAGATCGGCACTCTGCTCCCGTCAGGGTTCCAGCGGTAGAGCTGCGCCTGGCCGTCCTCTGGCCGATAGAGGGCGAGGTGGGGCCTGCCGTCCAGCTCGAAGGGCATGAGCTGATAGTCCAAACCCCACTCGTCGGACCAGACCTCCTCGCTCTTGCCGTCGGTCGGGTCCCAGCGGCGGAGCTGGACCCTCCCGTCTCCGGGGCGGTAGCCTAGCCAATGGGGCCGGGTGGCCAGGCTGAAGAATACTAGGACCTCGGAGCCGGCGTCCCAGCCGCTCTTCCAGACCGTCTCCCTGAACCCGCCCGCATCCCAGCGGCAGAGCTCGACCTGCCCGTCGGAGGGCCTGTAGGCGGCGATTTGGGCCGTCCCGCAGATCTTCGCGGGCGCGGGGAAGAGGACGTAGCCCGCCTCCCAGCCGCTCGACCAGATCAGCTCTTTGGTGCCGTCCTCGGGATTCCAGCGGCAGAGGAGGATCTCGCCCGTCTCCTCCTCCCCCTCCTGCCTGCTGGCCAGATAGTGGGGCATTCCGCCGAGATCAAAGAGCATCAGAGAATCGGACGAATCCCAGGTCCCGGTCCAGACGGTCTCCATCTGGTCAACGCCACTTTCCGACTTTCCTCGGGATAGCAGGACATGTCCATCTTCGGGATTGTAAACAACGAAATTGGTCAGACCTTTCAGCTTGAAGGGAATCAAAATCGAGTTCTTCTGCATACTGCTGAACCTGCCGAGAGCGACTGTTATGACGGTGCCGCTGACATTTCCCCGACAAAGCGCGGCCCTTCCGCCATCTTTATCGTAAGCGACGAAGTACAGCTTCTCAGCGAGCTCAAATGGCTTCGGAGCGTAGCCTTTCAGCGGCCATTTACCCGTCCCGACGACCTCCCGATCAATTTTGTTGTTGGTTATTAGCTTCCACCGATGGACCTCAAAAGATTCGTCGGCCTGCTTGTAGGTCATGACGTGAGGAACTCCCCCGAGAGAGAAAGGCATTAAAACGGACCCCTCCGACCATTTGAACTGTGATACCTCATCCCTCGTCCCGTCATCCTTCCAGCGGTAAACCTTCATGGTGTGGTCTCTTCCAGCCCCTCCTGGAAAGACGCTATTTGGTCTGTACATCACCAGATAAGATTCGCCCCCTAGCTCGAAGGGGAATATGACACAATCTTCATACCACTTCTCGGACCCGACGGTATCCCTTCGACCGTCAGCCCTCCAGCGGTAGACCTGGGCGCTCCCGTCCTCGGACCTGTAAGCCACAAAATGAGGCACGCCCTTGAGATTGAAGGGCACAAGCTCGTAGCCTGGACCCCACCCACTGCCGAGCACCTCCTTGGAGCCGTCGGAGTTTCGGCGCCACAGCTGGACGTTGCCGTCCTCGGACCTGTAGGCTACGAAGTAAGGCTCGCCCTCGATCTCGATGGGCGTGGTTGTCCTGTCATGCTCGCATTCCCAGGTCTCAGACCAGATCTCCTCTTTGACGCCAGGGGAGATCCATTGATTAAGGGCGAAGGCCGCCGTCCCCCCTCCTTCGGGCCTGCGGGCCAAGAAATGAGGCGCGGCACCGAGTTCAAAAGGCGCAAAAGCCCAAGTTTTATCCCACGTCTCCGAAAAGACGTTCCTTCGACCGCCATCGAGGTTCAAGCCGTACATAAGGGCCTTCCCGTCTCCAGGCCTGTAAGCCAGATAATAAAGAGCTGGCTGGCACTCGGTGATCTGAACGGTATTTCCGGCCTTTTCGCTGACCCTCGAGATGTTGCAGATCTGTATCTCTTCACGGCCACTATTTCCCGAATAGAAGGCGGAGTCTGCGATCACCCAACCCAACCGTTTGCCGTCGGTGGGCTCTGAATCGTTCCTCGCCAAATTGAACCAGTTGGAATTCAAAGAGACGTTCTCGGCAATTATCTGGTTGGACCCCTCCAGGACGACGTTCTCCTCTTCCACCACGTTGTCGGAGGCGAATACCTGCCTGAAAACCCAGGAATCTATCTCTTTGATCTGGGCACGGCTCCCAGGTTTTGTCGCTTTCTTTTTGGCCTCGATTTCGTTTTCAATCAGACCCTTGATCTCCTTGACCACGAGATCTCCTGCCATAATTCTTGTCAGCCGGTTGCCGTGCAGCCGAAGGGTTCCGCTCTTAAGACCACCGAATTCAAGCTGACCCGTCTTCATCAGATCCAAAACCTTGGCCAGCTCTTCAGAGGTCAGATCGGGCCATGAATACGATCCTGATGAACTGCTCGACGGCACAGAGTGCACCTGAAACGATCCCGTTCCGATATCGGCGGTTGAAGCAGAGCTCGGTCCCAGATGAACCCTGGCCGGGCCTAAACTGAACTTTCCCCTGATCCAGTTGTTGACCACCGTCGCATCTTCGGTAACCTGACGAATTATCAGGGCAAACCGTTTGCTGACGTCGGTTGGAAGTATGAAATTGTTCAACAGCAGGATGTGTCTTGCAGTCGGACCGATCCTGATCAGGGGGGCCCCTTCCCCCTCAATCCTACAGGAGCGAAGGGCGATCTTCTCGGTCCCCTCAAAGAAGATCGCGCCTGAAGCGGGGTACTCCTGATCGTTGCAATCTCTCGTCTCTATCGCCATATTCTCAAACGCGATCGATGCAAGTCCGATAATCCTCATCTGGCCTCTGGACACCAAACGGGTACAGCTTCCGCACCCTCTGACGTGGAGATGAAACTGGGGCGTGGTCATCGGGTCGCTAACTTTGAGATCTTCAACGAGATGTTTTCCAGGCAATAGACAAATGCATATCGTCTTCAGGGAGTCGTTCTTATGTTTATTCAAAAGGTCTTCGATGGCTTCAGCCAACGTTTCGTATTCGCCACCCTCTCCTACCGGGACTGCACACCCGCCACCACCTCCCTCGATCTCGATCTCCGTTAGGGGCGGGAAAAACCTGCGGCAGTCTTTCACCACCGACCAGGCGTCGCCGGACTTCTCCAGAACCGCAAGGGGACAGCGATGGCGTTTGATACCGAACCGTTCAACAAAATCGTTCTCGCCGTGAGGCCATTCGATATTGCCCGTGGCCCTCCGGGCCGCCATATCCCAATGGTCGCCGGTCCTGTAATCTCCATCGGGATCGAACCGGACCTGTATCCCGTCTTCAAGGTCGATCCAACCGGCACCCGTTATGATGGCGCCGCCTTTATCTTCGTCTTCGTCTCTCGGCTGGTGGTCCCAACGACGAACCTTCGGTCTCTGACTTAACGGAAAATCCTTTTCAGATAAACCGGACCCTTCCGCCACCGTCAAGACGTTCCCCTCGACGGATTCCAAGAGGGCCAGAACTCCTGGCAAACCTCTCAGCTCACGGACCTCGTCGGTGATCTCCAACACCTGGCCCGGCGCGAAAAACTCCGCGACCCCTGGACCTGAATTTTGGATCGTAATTCTGTCGTTCTCGATCTTCTCAACGGCTCGGAGTACAGAGCCGTTGTCGCGAGACCACTTGAAGGTGGCCTTCCCCGTTTCTCCTGGCTCGTGGATCTCCACGCGGTAAAGATGGTTTTCAAGGCCCAGGTAGCCCGCCCCCTGCTGGACTATGCACGGATCCGAGGGTCCAGGTGGGCCGGTCCTCGCCGCAAGACCCGCTGACCGGGTCTCGGCAGGACAATGGCATTCATCTTCCGGGTCCTCTGAAGGTCCGTTCGGCTTCCACAGTTTCACCTGCCAGACCGTCTTTGTGCGGGTGGCGGTGTCGGGTCCGCCGAGGGCCACCTCCCGAATCCCAGGGTCCTCAACGGCGGTAACGTGCCGTTCCCAGACCTCCAGGTAGGCAAGATAGCGACCGTCTTGGGCAATTTTTTCGGGCAGGTAGTCGGGCTGATGTGAGTAGGGGACGATCTCCTCATTTTCACAGAGGATGCCGTCGACGTAGTAACGTCCTTTGCCGATCGTCAGCTCACCGGTTCCAGCAGAGACTTCAAAACCGGCGTCGTGTATCGGGGCGCCGCAGGTTCCGATCACATCGAAGTTGGTGGTCCGGCTGTGGTGAAGTTCGATCTCGGTCTGCTCGTTCCAGTCAGCATCCAGCTGGACGCGCCCCTGCTGCATCCGCACGCTGCTGTAATGCTTCTTGAGATCGACCATGGATCGTGAAAAATCTCCTTTCATAATAAAACCTTGAAGTAATCGACGTCTGGTAGTTTACCGTTTTGCTGAAAATTGACATCCAGCAGCGCTAAACTCTATCCGTCTGTCCTCGTTTATGCCCTCTACCTGAATCGATATGCCTAATCCGGTCGATATTTGTTCATCGATAGGGCCGATCTGTATCGTCTCCCAGGTTTCAGGAGCTTCTATTTCAACACCTTCTAATATCAGCTTTTCTCCGTCATAGATCGATACATCTATAACAAAATCCTTGTCAGAACATTTCAACCGGAGGAGAGCTTCATCAGCCTGGGTGAAGCTGCTTCCACCAAGAGCCGCAGTCGTTGGAATTGAAAAATGCATCACGGCTTTCGATCCGTCTGTTACTTTAACCAAAGTTCCATAATTTTCACGTTTAACCGTTATTTCTCCTTCTAATCTCTCAACCTGTAAGCTGTTTCCGTGAACCCAGACGATACGAGACGTTTCGGCCTGGATGATTCTGCATAGACCATCGATCGCAGCCTGAACCGTCCGGGCACGGCTGAGGTGCGGGCAAGAGGCGGGGTCGTAGGCCACCTGCCCTGCAACGCTGATGTTTGCGTAGAACCAGATGGGGCTTTGATCTGTTGGGGTGGGCTCCATCAGTTTCGCCTCGATCGCGGCGTTCTCGTCCAGCCTGCTGCAGAAGCAGGTTGCTATGCCGTCATCATCAGTCGGGACGTCCAGCTCCTCGCCCGTCTCACCGTTGTCTTTCCTGAGCTCGCCCTTTTCGCTGTCGATCTTGAACTGGACCATCGCTCCCGTGACGGGGTAAGACCCTCTCGCCACCCTGACCCTGAAGGGGCCAGGAAGCTCGGTTCCGGGCATCGTCTCCTGGCCGTCGCCGCCTACAGATGTAAACGAGACCTGGCGGCAGAGATCATTGATGGCATCCCTCACGGTCTCAACGCCGCCAAGCTGGATGCAATCTCTTGGCGGACTGTAGGCCACCTGTTCTGCAACGCTGGCGTTTGCGTCGAAGATGATTGAAGGGTGAGAAGGATCGCCGTTTTCGTCAGGACATACGACATCGATGAGCATAGCGCTCACTCGAAGGCACGGGCTCTCCAGCACTTCCTCAAATCGGCAGATGCACTGGGCAATCCCGTCCTTTCCGGTGAGAACAGAACCATCGGCGGGATCCAGGACTCCCTGACCTTCGAAAATTTCGAATTTGATCTCTGCCCCTTCAACCGGACGTTCTCCTCTGGAGGCTCTGACCTGGAACGGTGCAGGCAACCAATCTCCAGGCATCGCTTCCTGACCATCGCCACCGACGTAAGATAGAGATAAGGGGATGGCACCGGCACTGAACAGCGTCGATGAGGAATGCTCCTGTTTTGGATTAATAAGTGTAGCTTCGACCTGCTCAATCCAGACCAGATCATCTTCGGGTCGGTCATCTCCAAACTTCCAGAAACATGTGGCTATGCCGTCTTCTCCTGTAATAACAGTCACAGTTTTTATACCTGAGAAAACGTCCCCAGTCTTACGAAGTTCTCCGTCACCTTTTACGATTCCAAATTCGACCTCAGCGTTCTTCAGAGGATAGCCGCCAACAAAGACCCTCGCCTGAAGAGGTGCAGGCAGCTCTTCTCCTGGCATCGCCTCCTGACCGTCTCCACCGACGTAAGAGAGAGACGCAGCACTGGCGTTGGCGTTGAACTGGATCAACGGTGGATGCTCCATCTCTGGATAAAGAAGTGTGGCTTTCACCTGCTCGATCCAGATCAGATCGTCTTCGGGCTGGTCGTCTCCGAACATCCAGAGACATCTGGCGATGCCATCGTCATCAGTAGTGACGGTTATCGGACCATCGATATAAACGTCCTCCTGCTTTTCCCGAATTTTGCCGTTGCCTTTGACGATCTCGAACTTCACCTCTGCCCCTTCGACGGGACGCCCCCCGCGTTGGACCCTGACCTGAAGCGGCGATGGCAGCTCTTCTCCAGGCATCCCTTCCTGACCTTCGCCGCCGACGTAGGATAGGAATACCATATCCGTCAACGGTGGGAAAAGCTTCCGGCAATCTCTTTCTAAGTTCCACGTTCCTTCCTGATCACGGTTCAGAATGGCTAAAAGACAGTTGTGGTGTTGGATGCCGAACTTCGGCACAAAATCCTTCTCGTCATGGGGCCACTCTATATCGCCAGTATTTCGGGCCGGAATCAGCCAGTAGTCTCCGGTTCGATAATGATCGCCGGCTTTGAAACAGACCTCTATGCCGTCTTCAAGCTCGATCCAGCCGCCGTCTTCAGAGTCCGTCTCAGTTGGTATCCCATTAATTAACAGGGATTCCTCCAACTTGCTTTCGTTCAAATCCCAACGACGGACTTTGGGGTTCGATTCTTTCACGTGCTTTGCCACGTCCGCGGCCAAGGTCAGGATCAGATCAGCTTCATCGATATCTTCAACCCTGGCCAGAGTCCCGGGCACGCCCAGAAGTTCCGTCTCGTCGCCGAGAACCTCGACCCAGTCGTCTTTGTGGATCCTGAGCTCCTGGTCCCAGCCAAGCTGCTGTAGCTTCACCTTGTGGTACTCGGTCTCAGACTCGACGTTCTCCGATTCTTCATCCGTAGATTCGTCCTCTATGAAGTCCGCTATGGCAAAAGCTATCGCACCGTTATTTCGGGACCACTTAAAAGTAGCCTCGCCGACCTCTCCCGGCTCGTGAATTTCCACCCGATAGAGCTGATTCTCAAGCCCTCGATAGGCCGTTCCCGAGAGGATTGCACACGGATCTTTGGCGGACTCTTTCTGGGCGGGCTGGAGGCGAACGGCAAGCCGGGAATCTCCCGGATCGGTCAGATCTTTCAGCTTCAAAGACGCTTCCCGGCACGATATGTTCTCCAGCTCGCACGGCATCAGTTTCACGCGCCACTCTGTCTTGACGCGGGTGGCGGTGTCCGGACCGCCCAGGGCCTTTTCCCGAATGTCGTCATCTTCTACGGCGGTGATGTGTCTATCCCAGGCGTCCAGGTAAGCCAGGTATGTTTCCGGAGGCTCGACATCGATAATCGGTTGAATAATCGGTTGATCTTCTATTTTGAAAAATATTTTTATATATATCCCTGAAGACGTAGCCGCCGCTCTCAAATCTTCATTCACAGTTTCGTTGAAGGTCAGAATCAGCTCGGCCGCGTCGATCTCCTCTATCTTGAGCACCTGATGCTGAAGATCGTCTTTGACAGAGATCTCTATCCACTGACCTTCCTCTAAGCCCATATCGTCTATATTCAGGGTGGATAGTTTCGCCTGGTTTTCCGAAGGGAACGTGACATGTTCAAAATATCCGAGATAACCATCCAGCTCAATCAAAATCCCGTCCACATACATCCGGCCAGACGATAGGGTCAGATCCCGGCCATCGGGCGCCACCTCGACTTTGAACCCGGCAAAATCGATGGGAGCACCGCACCGGCCAACAACATCTACAGCTTCCGTTTCTCGGATATGCTTTTGGATATCCGCCTGCTCGTTCCAGTCAGCGTCCAGGATCACCCGTCCCTGCTGCATCAGGACGCTGCTGTAATGCTTTTTGGGATCAAATTTGAAACCTGTAAAATCTCCTTTCATAAAGTGCCCCCCTCAGTATTTAAGTCACGTAAAAGATCCCGGCCTCCAGCCCGAACCGCATGTACTCCTCCAAAGCCGCCCTCAGGTTAGCCTCGCGCTGAGGCTGCTCTAAAATGCCGAAGACGCCCATCCCCGAGCCGTCTTCTGCTCCCGTCCGAACCTCCTCGGCACAGGCGAAGCTGAGCTGAGCATACCCAGGATCGCCGTAATGAAATGATGTGAACGCGGGACGCAGGCGAATTTTCACCGCCCTCTTCTCCTCGTCGGATAGATCCCTTCCGAGCGCCTCCTTTTTTGCCGCCAGCGCCAGATCTGGCTGGCAACGGAAGCGCCGAGGCGAACTCGATTCCATGGGCAGGTAAGAGAACCGGACACATCCCTCCTGTCGCAGCTTCACCGTCACCTCTCCCATAAATATGGAGTTGCTGGCCTCCAGACGGCGCAGGTCGCTTTTGCCCAGAACTGTGCACCGATCAATCTGAACTGTGGCGTTCTCAGCGAAGATTGCGTTATTTGAATCATCTACAATGCTTTCTCTCAGAATTAAGCTGGACGCGCTCCCGGCTAAGTTGATCTCTCCGCAGATTGACCGATCGATCGTCAATTCCGCCGAACTGCCGTTATCAACTTCTATGCCACCGAAACCCGGCACCAGTGTGGTGTGAGCGACCCGAAGGCTGAGGTTGCCGGCGAGGATTCTCAGCTTTCCCTCAATCAAGAGGCCTTCTATAACGAGCTCGCCGGGATTCGATCCAGAACCCGAAAGTACCCCTTCAGAAACTTCTATGTCCCCCAGCAGATGCGGCCTCAGCCCCCTGGCCGCGAATTGACCATTCGACCTCGGCTCAAGCCAGTCCGCTGCCACGATCAGAAGCTGGCAGCCGTATGGAACGGTTACGGTCAGATTCCCCTCTTTGTAGGTCCGACTGTCCATGACGACGATCATCCCGATCTTGCCCTCGAGGACGCCCTCTTTCTCCCATTTGTCGATCTGGCTCATCCATTCTGCAATGGCGCTCTCAAGATCCGGGAATATATTATCCATCTCAACTTCGCCATCAGGATTATGTCTGCTGATTCCTACTTCTTTTTTGGACTGACTCACTCCGACCTGCCAGTCCACTTCGTCTTCCAAAATTTGCCGAATTGACGAAGTGCGATCATAGGGCCCCGCGCCCACGTCACCGCTGAAGCCGTAGGAGTAGCTGACGAGAACGTTCTGGGGCGACACCGCCTGATGAATTGTGAGCCGTCCACTTTCGGGGTCTACTGCAATTGTTATCCTTCTAATGCGGAGGTTTGTGTGAGTTGCCATTGTCGAAATATCCTCGTCGAGAGTTAACACCCATTTGGAACCATCTTGTTCCGCTTTTGCAATAACAATAGTGGCAAATATTCCGGGGTTATTTTCCTGATCACTGAATACCTCCACCACCTCTCCGCTAAACCACGGACGATCACTTGTCGCCCCCCCGTTCGCCTCTACTTCGACGTCAAAATTTGAGACTAACGTTATCGCTTTCTCGGGCTCGAAGGAAGGATATCGCCATTCAGACATATTACAGATGGAGATGTCCTTTAGCGGTATTTTGCGAGGTTCGGTCTCTCCATCGACGATGATATCGACCCCAAATACCGGATGAGGGTCGAAATAAGATGGCTGCGGAAGATCTCCGTTGCGACGCGCTTCAAGTTCGTTGTAAAGAGGATAGCGGCGCAGCGGCCCGGGAACGTTGATCTCCTCGGAGAGATGAACGATCCAGTCTTCGGTCTGGGGCCTGTTGAATAGGGGAATTTCAAGGCAGGTGGGATCGAAGGTGTACCGGTTGCCTTCATCACCGATCTTGTGTGCGGTGGACTGGTCCAGGGGGTAGCTCTGCAGCCTCCAGAGGAAGATCCCGACGTTGGGAATGTTGTACTTGCCGCCTCGGGTCGCTATTCTTCGGACGTCCAAGGTGTGAGCCGTCGTCTCAAAAGGCCCGTTCACCAGCTCGATCTCGTCGGCGTTCCGAACGCAGGCCGTCCGACCCCTGTCCAGGCGCAGATGATTCAGATGCTGCGTTGTGGCGAGAAGCTGGAAGAACTCGACGGCGTGAGACGGCCACCCGGTCACGTCGCGCGATACCTGTTCCAGCACCGAGGCGGTTCCCTTCCTCCTGCGGTAGGCGATGGTGTTGGCCACATAACCTCGCATCTTCGCCCCCCGCGCTGAAAGAGGATGGACAGCATGAACCCCCAAAAGGTCGCCGATGTAGGGGATCACCCAGTCTGCACAGGTCTCGATGAACCAATCGTCGTAAAGCCCCTCGATATCCTCTTCCAAAAGCCGCACCTCGCCCTCGATCAGATCCAGGAGAGCTCTCAAGGGCTCACCCTCCTTGGAGTCGCGAGCTCGATAGACTGCGGGCAGAAGGTTGTATAGTCGCTCCTTTGTCGATTCGGTCATGATTTCAGTTCCTTAAACGAAACGCCTTTGGCGGCGGGATTCAACAAAAGCAGTTCTGCAGCCATTATAGAGCCGGTTTCCTCATCAATATGGGCACGTTTGACCTCCAGAATGGTTAAAAGCGATGCTCCGTTTTGTGGGTCATCGTCTCTCTGCAATCGATCCAGGTCAACTGCAATTACACCTTCGACTGCTTGCATCACGGCCAGAACTTCAGCAGCAGTCACGAATTGTCCAAAATCGCGATTTTCAAAGGAAAATTCCCTTCGAAGCTCGATCTCAATCTGAGACCAAACATCTGCTGCTAAATAGCGAGCATCTACCAGAATCCTGGCTTCGAGACTGAAGGTTTTTGGAAGGAAGCTTTCCACTAAAACCCTCTCTTGAATCCTGGCTACAGGGTCGCGCATGGCTCCGATTGCTTTGACCAGGTTCTGCATTAATTCCGAACCCCGCTCAACCTCCCGGCCGCTTGACGAAGCTATAGTGATATGCAGCAACTTGTTTCCTTTCATCGGAAGTGAGACGACCTGAGCTTTGCCTATACCGGCGAAAGATCTGGCAAAGTGCTCAAAGTCGCGCAATGAGACGATCCTGTCCAGGGTGAGAACCGTCAAGGGGGCATTATATCGAGCATCCGAAAGCTCTTCAGGGGGAGCGGCCCCCGAAGCTGGCAGGGGGTTTGTCACCTCACTGATCCCGAGAGGACGGCTCTGCAGAAGAGTTAAGCTTTCGAGATCCACCTCGCCGTCGGGCCCAATCCCGTTCCGGTAAGTTGTGGTAACGTTCTCATCACCAGTGGGAAGACGCGCACCGCTTTTGCCGTCTCCGAAGATGAGGGTTGCCAAGGCATCGTCATCGATGCGGACGACATAGCTCTGGCTCCTTTCGTCCATCCCGTAAAGAGAAGGCAACTCTTTCCAGAGTACGCCGTTGACCCTCACCTCAAGAGTGCTTTTGGTGCCGGTGGAGGTTGGAGCCGAAACGTAAGTCAGATACGGCTTGCCAAGCTCGAACCGCTGGTTGGACTTTGAACCGTCGCCGCTTCCCAGAACCTCCTCCAAGGTCTCGCCATGAGTGGCGCGAGCGATGTTGGCATACACCTGGAAGGTTGCCGGATCGTAACAGCTCTCCATCGGCTCTTTGAGCGACAGGACGGTCCTTCCCCCAGACCTTTCGGTGCCGCTCAGGGTCACGACCTCGCTGACCTTCGAGTCTTCCTCCAGGGCTGGCTGCAGGCTGATCTCTCCCGCCAGAGCCGTCACAAGACCCTCAAAGCCGTCGCCGTCCCTTAAGGTCCATCTAAGCTTCACGTTCTTGGGCGGATCGGAAACATTCAACACCTCGCCCTTGACCAGGTCTCTATGGCCTCCCTCTTCCGAGATCAGCTTCAAGCCGTCGACCTTGACCTGAGCCCTAGACCCCTCCTCGTCAGAATCTGAGCCGGGCTCATATACGATATCGCCGACGGCCGCAACGACCTTGCCCGCAAAGCAGTCTTCGTCCTCGAGAGTCCAGAGAAGCTCAGTGGTGGTCGGCGGTTTCAATACCTGGAGCGAGTCGTCCCTGTACAGAGTTTTTTCGACGTCCTTAGATGAGACGAGCTTCAGACCGTCAGCCCCGACCTGGGCTCGCATCAGCTTTCCGCTGACGATCAGGGTTTTTTCGGGGTTGAGACCGTAAACCGCCCTGTCCAGCTCGATGGTGCCCCCTTCGATCAGACCTTCACGCATCTTCACCGCAAGGCTGAGGGGTTCACTCTGGGCAAAGACAGCGGTTTCAAGTTCGGAAAATTCGGATAAGCCTTCGGCCGCGTCCGGCTCGATACAGGTGATCTTGACTTTTGACTTGAATTCGAGCGGGGGCCCGTCCCCCGGCCGCGGCACCTCTACCGTTCGTTCCCGTGACATCAGGGAGACGGTCATGACTTTGTAAAGCCCTTCGTCGAGGGTCATCGCAACCCAGCTTCCCGGCAGGATCCTGGGATAGGTACCCTCAAGGTCGATCTTGCCCTCGGCGAGGCTGGATCTGTCGAGATCGGGCCGTTCTCGCATGGCGAAGACCTGAGGGTTGACGAAAGATTCGTTTTCTGGGTCTCCAAGCCCCTCCAATGGAATCTCCCAAGTCGCAAAGGTAGAATTTCCCTCAGGGTCCGGCTTCACCGTCGTCAATATGCGCATCTGCCAACGCTGGCATTCAAACCAGATATCGTCGCGGACCTCGATCGTCTCCCCAGTCCCCTTGAAGCGCATTCTCGTATGTTTCCCAAAAAGAGGCGTCTCCCAGGCCACGTAGGTGAAGCTTCCGATCGAATCGGACCCAAATTCGACACAACTTATCTTTCGAACCTGCCAGGCGTATATGCCGAACCCGACTACATTCGTAGGACTTAGTTCGACGCCTTCCACCCTGGCAAGAAGCTGCATCGTCCCGTCCTCGACGGGTCCGTCCAGGGTCACCAGAGTTTCGTCCACACTCTCATTTGCCTCTACAACGGTCCGCACCTGCCACGGGTCGTCTTCGAAGAGAAGAGATCCTACTGATCTGTAATCCCCATCGAGCAGAAGTCCCTTCGACCCGTCGACGAGCGGATCGGTCCAGGTTGCAAGAGATCTGCCGAGAAAAAACTCCACAGGTTTAAGAAGTGAGCGAACTACTTTGTTGGCGTCCATGAAGATCAAAATCTCGCCCGCGTTCAAGCCGACGGAACTCGCAGGCGAAGTTAGCAGAAGGTCCGTCGAACCGTCAAATAAAGGCACCACCCAGGCAACTAGGGTTTTGCCGTCGATCTCATCCACCGAATCAAGAACCCTGGCCTGGCGATATTCGCCGACGAAAACGACGGCATCTCCTTGGTCGAGCATGCTGCTGTAATCGCCATCTATGAGAAGTTTCGTCGATCCATTTTCTGAAGAAAAGGGATCTTCCAAGGCGAGGAGGGTGACGTCGCTCTCGACGTCGCCGACCACACTCCTCAGAGGCGCTGCGCTTTGGATAATGCGAACATCCTGGCCACGAACCGGCCCGAAGAGGATATCGTCACCAGCTTTGATGCCGATCCCAACGCTTTTGATCAGGAGCTGGTTTTGCCCGCCTGTCAACGGCTCATCCCAAACCGCCAGCGTATCTCCGCAGAGATCTCTGACCGCCGCCAGAGTTCGGTCCTCTCCACACTCACTTTCGAAGAGGATGGTATCGCCCTCTTTCAGATTTTCGTGATGACCTTCGAAGAGGAGGCTTTTCGTCCTCTCTTTCAATGGTTTGTCCCACTTGATGGAGACGGTCTGGCGATTGGGGCCGTAGTTCACTTCATTCACGACGCACTTCTGCCAGGATTCGCCCTCAAAGCCGGAACTCTCCTCTGCGGCAACGAAGAGGACAGCATCTCCCGGCTGGAGGAACGTATCAAGCCCCTCCAGCAAAATGTTCGTCGAACCGTTACCCATCCTCTGCTCTTCGGTCAGCTGGGGAGTGAGGCCGTTCCATTCCACCCTCGCCTCAATCTCCTCGGCGGTCTCGAAGGCTTGGGGCAATTTTCCGGGCGGCGGGATGCTCTTGACCGCGAGGCCCTTCGGCACCAGGGTCGTTTTTGGCGAGCCTGGCGAGTCCTCCATGGTGAAAGCGAGATGAACGCTGGCGGAAACTCCAGGTTTCAACTCGTATCCTATGGCCCTTGCCAGCTCCAGGGCCGAACGTCTCTCTCGGAGGGTGCGCAAGAACCCCTCGTTGGCCGCGCGTTCCTGATAGAAGGCGAGAACGTCCGCCACCAGAGCCCAGGCGTCCAGGAAGGCGATGGCAGGATCGTCTCTGGAACGGGTGGTTAGGGCTCGAAGGGGCTGAGATTTGTCTGGAGCCTTCTGGAGGTGGAGCTTGGAGAGGGATCTTCTGAAGAAGCCCGAATGGGTATCCAGCCTGTAATCTATAGACGGCAAGCCGGGCCGGTTGTAACGAGCATTGCGGGGCTCGATCCCTTCACAGCAGTCGCACGTCTCCAGTTTTCCATCGTCGGAAGTCATGGTCACATCCCTCCAGTCATCAGAAATTCGATCTTGCCGTTCTCGGGGAAGCTCGGATCGTTCTCCAGCTGGGCTATCTCCAGCCGATCGACCTTGATCATCCCGGCGTCATTCTCTCCCCCAGGCTCATGGCCCCAACGCTGGAAACGGAGCGTCTCCACCCACAAAACTCCTGGGATTCGCATGGCCGCCGCCACCAGCCTGCTCAGGTAGACCGGCTGGCCGAAGGTGAAATTGTCGGGATGGAAGAATCCGCGCCTATTGTCCGGAAGGGGGACGTTGCTGAAGGTCTCAAGAAGAGTCTGCTTAACATTGTTTTTCATGTAACCTGGTGCAACGCAGACTTTGAAGGCGATATCAAGGGGAACGAATCTCGGTCCTTCGATCTCGATGTCGTGACCTGCCAGACGAAACCGTTCTAGAAAGTTTCGCAGATCTCGTTCGAACTCTGAGTCAACCTTCCGCCCCTCTTTTCGGTCGACGCTGACGAAGATGGTATACCAGCTTCCTGTCCATCGGAGGGTTGCCACGGACTTAAAAACGTCTGGATGACGCTGAGCCACCTCGGCGTAATCGTCTTCCGTCACCGCACGCTCCTGTTTTCGGAAGGCTTGGGGCGCGTAGAGAGATACCTGATAGGTCGGCTCAGGGTCGGTGCCCCCCTGGGCAGGAATCGGGTTTCTCACCTTGACCACTCCTCCAAAGGCTGGGTGGCCACTGGGGAGGACGAGATGACTGATCGCCTCGGCCCCTACATTTCCCGAACTTCCGCTGCCAACCCTGTAAGAGGCCTTAAAACAAGTTCCCGGGGTGGGCCGTCTTCCCATTTCGTCGTCGCCGAACCGCAGCTGCGAGGAGTCGTCGTCCTCCGTCTCCACCACGAACTCAGCTGCGAACCGATCGCTGTTGAGAAGATCGCGCCTTGCACGCCAGGCGTCACCTTCACAAGTCAGTTCCACGGCAGGAAGCGCCTCGTGAGGATCCTGACCTATTGTGCTGGATGCAGACGTTTTCTGGGCTTCGTCATGATCGTAATCGGTGCTGAAGATGAGACCCCCACGCTGGAGCCGAGGCCTGTACCTTCCGCTCGAAGGGACCTCGGTTGGCATCAGGTCTTCGTCCAGGTGGGTGCAGCCGTGGTCCGCCAGAACGACGTTGCCACGGGCGCAGGAGATCACCTTCTCCGTTATGCGAGAGGAGATGCAAACCGGAAAGGTCAGGGCGTCCTCGTGATGCCATTCGATCTCTGCTATTTTCTGTTCGTTCAGGGGATCTATACCGTAAGACACATCGATCAATCTCACGGCTTGCCGATGAGCCGGATCGGCATCCGCCTCCACGTCGGTTCCCGGCCCTCGAAGCTCTTCGAATATCAGCACATCGCCCGCTCGAAGACGCAAACGTCCATCCTGCTCTTCATTATCGCATAAAGTCGCGCGGGTCGCTCCCTTTGGCAAGCAGCATTCTTCATCCCCCCATGTGTAGAAGTGGATCTCGTTATGTCCGAGGTACAAGGTGACATCATGTAGAAGTTCAAAGACCTCTGGACGATTTTCTAAAGCCAGGTTCTTCCAATCGTCCCAATTCACCACAGGCCCTTCGCCGCAACTTGTCAGCAACTTCGCGCGCTGCTTCGTCTTCTCGTCCTCTTTCAGCAGAACCGTCTCCCCACACCCCGATCCCAGCTCAAAACAGACCCACACTCTGGAGTTGCACCCGTCGTGGATCGGATAGTCCAAAAGACGGGCATGGCGCCTGACTGAAACTCTTTTGCGAGCCGTGGTGAGATAAGCCTCGGTCGCCACTGCATCCTGATAGTAGCTAAGATAGTCTCCCACGTAGGCCAAAAGCTCTGTGAGCACAATCCCGAGATCTGCGGGGCTTCTTTCCCTCCAGTTCGGCATGATGACCGACAGACGGTCGAGGATCAGGCTTCGAAAGCTGGCGTAGTCCTTGGCCAGATAATCGATGTGAGGTTCGGGGAGGCTTTCCGTCGGGCAGACCTTGGCCGACTTGCAGTCGAAGTCGCTCGGGCAGTTCACCTTAAAAGAGAACTCGACCTCTGATAGCTGTTTATCGAATTTTTCTGGCGGATCCGGAGATCCGGGCGATTGAACCAGGCGGAGTCTGTACGTCGAAAAGTCGCCGGGGACGTTCACATGGACCGTCAGAACCTTTCCGTCCGATTCGACCGATTTCACGCGGACGTCTCGAACCCGGACGCCCCCCTCAACGACTACATTCTTCGGAGACAGTTGGTCGGAATCTGGTGGAACCCCGTCTTCTTGGCCGGGCAGGATGTGAATGAAGTGGACTTCGAGAGTCGTCTGGTCAGGCATGACCTCCAGGTAATCGATGCCGTTGAGAAGGGGCTTATCGTCCGCCCCCTTGCGATCGCGGACCAGCGTCCGACGTTTTTCGTTTTTGCAGTAATACTGGGTGCCCATCTCATACCTCACGCGAAAACTGTGCCACTTGAAGCTGCTGAGTTCGTCGGATCATGTACTGAACCGTCACGTTCAGGGCGGAATCGACGCTCTCCACCTTCACCGCCTCCACCTGGATCAGGTCGCCCAACCACTGCTGAAGCTGTCCCTGGACCAGAAACTGGGTGGCAGAAGCAAGTTCGCTGCTGTTGGGGGCGAATACGAGCTGCATTATGCCGCAGCCGAAGTCCGGTCTGTTGACCCGCTCTCCGGGCATGGTGAACAAAACCTGCTCTATCAAGTCTCGGATGTGCCGTTCGGCATCGGAAGACGCGGTTCTTCCCCTGCTGTCGATCCGAAAAGGGTAGGCTATATCCATCGTCAGACCCCCTTGACCCTCATCTGGGTCATCATCACGTTCGGAGGACCCTGCGGAATCTGCTCGGCGCTCAGACAGATCCCGGTGCTGCCCTTAAGAAGTACCTGTTTTCCCATCACCTTCACCCGCAAGGCGGGAACGATCCACTGGACTTTGACGCAGGGCTGGGGCTTGGTGGCCGGGCCCACGGGAATCTGAAATGGACAGCTGGCTATGGTGTAGGTGTCACCCATGACCGCAGCGTATTGGCCCATCACCTTCACCCTGGTGTTCGTGGAGACGACGGAGACTTGGCCGCCGTGAGGGCAGATGGCTGTGATCCCCACGTGCTGGAGAAAGTCGGCCAGTCAGATCACCTCCAGAGCGCCGTCGTTGATGGTGACCTTGGACGTCGTCAGCTTGATGCTGAAAGCGTTGTTCTTGATCTCGATCTCGTTCGACTTGACTGATATCTTTGAATCTGTCATTTTGATGGTGGAGTTTCCGTCCTTGATCTCGATCCCCGAGGAGTCGAAGACGACCTTGAGCGGTTTTTTCACGGCCGGCGATCCCAACTCCAGTGTGAGGCTTTTCGACTCGTCCAGAACCAGAGAGAGGGAGTCGGTCTTGAAGACCTTCATCTTTTCTTCGGGCGGATCGGCTGGGACCTCATTGGTTCCCCAGAAACAACCGCTCCAGATTGGGTGGTCCGGATTCCCGGCCTCAAACTCCACCCAGATGTTCGCCCCGACGGGGGGGAGGGCGAAAAACCCCACTCCTTTGCCAGCGTAAGGGACGGAGGGCATCGCCCAGCTGTCGTGGTCTTCTCCGAGAACCGAGGGGACCTGGACTTGGAGTCGGCCAAGTTTCAAGGGATCCTTGTTGTTCTGAACTTTGCCGCGATATTTTCCGAAAAATTGAGGAGTCATGTTTTTACCTTCGAAGTCTTTGGTCCGGTTCCCCCTCTGGTGAGGGTGAAGCTCTGTTTGTACTCGCCCCGCTGGATTTTGTGGGTCACCTTTTTGACGTACCAAGTGCCGTCGTATTCTTGACCTGCGCCCCTGATGTCCACAAGCTTGCGGGGTTTGAGAAGATCGCCGTAACGAATGGTGTTCAGAGTGCCTTCGGCCTTCGCCGCCTCTTCGATGGAGGCGTCAGTCATTCCCTGGGCGAGAGCCATAGCCCCTTTGACATCGAGCCCTGACTGCTGAAGTAGGAGTTTGAGCTTGACTTTGGACTGGCTCTCGATCGCTGATTTTTTCGAGATTTTTTCGAGCTGGCTGGAGCTGGTCTCCACGGGCTTGATTTGGTTTGTCTTTCGGTCCTGGACGTTTCCCTTGACCTTCGTGGGGGAGAGAGAATCGTAAGAGAAGTTGATTGTCTCGACGTTGCTGTTCGGACCCATGTTCGTTGAGAGGGCTTTCTGGCTGGTTCCCTTCCATTTCGGCGGTCCCCAGTAGGCGATGTTCTTCTTTGCTTTGGGTCCGGGAACGATATAGAAGACGAAACCGTACCTATCTGCCATCATCTTGAGGTGTTCGAGGTCTGTGCCTCGCTGCCTTGGAACCCAGTCATTGGCTGCGGGCTGGCTTACACCTTTGGGGGATTTGACCTCGGCCGTTATGCCGTAGCTCGAATATTTTGAGATAATGTCTCTAGCGATGGTGGCCTCGTCCTGGCCTTTGTGGGAGATCGCTTTCTCCTCAAGGTCCATCATGACGCTGACGTCTTCGCCAAAGACGGTAAATATCGACGCGCCAGATCCGTTTCCAGAAGTGAGCTGGTGGTAGGCGATGATGCCGTCCATGAGAACATGTTTAACTGCGTTGATGGTGACAATCAGAATAATTCGGTTGAAGGGTTTGAGGTCGTCCACATTTTGGCCGTGGCCGACCTGGAAGGCCAGCTCAAAGCCCGACCTCTCCTTGTCGTTCAAAGTCACCTCTGCGCTCTGAAGTGACTCGATAAGCTCCTTTTTTGCGGGTTTGGGGTCGGTTTTGCCGATCCAGAGCGTCAGGTAAACTCCTTTCAGATTTATCGCTCCTCGAATATAGCTCCTCGAATTCAGATTACGGTACTGGCACTCTCAGTCTTCGGTTCAGCTCTGCCACCAGATCGAAGGGGTTCATGGCGTCGTTGGCGTCACAAACCCGCCAGAAAATTTCTGGATCGCCCAGGGTCCGGGCCGTGATCAGGTCGAGCCGGTCGCCCTCGGTCACTGCGACCTCCACGAGAAGGTCCATCTCCTCGCCCCGGGGGAGGAATCGGCGGCGCTTGTAGGCCACGATGCTGCCGTCCGGCATGGTGCAGGTGGCCGTCTCCAACGAGTAGTAGCGGCTAGATGATTCGAACATAGTAAAACCTCAAAAGATTAAGATAATTTGTAACTATTCAGCCCAACCCGACCATAACACGCATTTACATCCGGGATGCCTTCACAATAGGGTTCAGTTAAAAGGCAGCTGAAGGAGGAACATAGGGCTTTCCCTCAAACGCACCTTGGATAG
>Ga0265592_1000446_pt1 | contig 21577 bp, 36 predicted proteins | sample saktaG_7_FD_190141 | JGI IMG/M metagenome (GOLD analysis project Ga0265592, IMG submission 190141) | Saline water microbial communities from Sakinaw Lake, British Columbia, Canada - sak_2010_1_5_120m | ecosystem: Environmental > Aquatic > Non-marine Saline and Alkaline > Saline ... | reverse complement strand
AACCAAATATTCACAAATAAATCATTCATTTAAACACTTCCTTTATTATGCCCTCTCCTACTTCTATGTATTTCTTAGGAGTAGTATTTAACTGGTTATACTTATCAAATGTTTCTTTATAGCCTAGATTCTTTTCAATGGCTACTGCTATTTTCTCGTTATCTCTTTCGTATTCTATTAGTACGTCAAAGGGATTCTTTGATTTTGCATATTCTTTTATCTTGCGTTTATGTATAGTTAAATCATTCGGTATTTTATATACTATCTTTAATACATTATCTTTAATATTTAAACTATCTAAATGTGCATAAATATCGTCTTCACTATATATTTCTTTCTCGAATTGATAAAACTTCCTGTCATTTATACTTATAAACTCTTCTGTTATAACACCTGTATTTAATGTTAAATATAGAAAGCCATCAGGATTATCACGTTCGCCGAAATTGTTCTTGCTTAATGCACCTATATAGGTATAGATATCATTACGCTGTCTTTTATGGAAATGCCCTAGATACACTTTCTTGAATTTAGATAGTAAGCTTGGTTTAATAAAACCTTTGGCAAGCCTCTCGTTATCATAATGAGCACCTTCAATTTGCAGGTGTCCGAATAGGATAGTAGGGGTAATAGTATTCATTTTCTCAATGCAATCATCTTGCCCCCATGAGATTAATTTTAATTGAATACCTTCATTAGTATTGATAGTAGTATTCTTTGCAAAGATAAGATTTTCGTTATAGTTAGATTCAGACATCATGTTAAAAGAAACATTGTCATTAGTATCGTGATTACCACCCAAGATATATACTTTAATATTGTTCTTTAACGCTTTAAGCATAATCTTAGAAACAATATTCCTAAGCCTGTTAGACGGTGAATTATCATTAAAAGTATCGCCTAAATCAAACAAGGCATCTACATGATTATCTATTGCAAACTTAACTACCTCATTAAGATAATTAACCTTGTCAACAGTACGCAAGTTCCTGCCAAGTTCATCTATACCACCTATAGATTCGTTATCTTTTAAATGTAAATCTGTGAATGCTGCTATTTTATACATTATTTACCTCAAACTTGGTGATGAAATTGCAAAGTTTTCTTCTTTTTCAGGGTCAATTTCTGCTAATAAATTACCTTCCATATCCCAATACTGAGTAATTATTCTAACAGGGTCATCATCTTTTCCTTTGCCCCTACGCAATAAATTAGTTCTAATAACTGTCAATAATTCTACATCTTTCATATTATACTTCCTCCAAATATTGTAAAAATTTAAAGTAAGGTCTTAATACTTTTATAGCTACTAATACTATCCATAATACCTTGTAGTGTAAAAATGTTGCTTCTAAAATTGCAGCAGACAAACAAAATAAAAATAATAAATCAACTATTAAATAAAATGCTTTTTTAAATTTCATTTTTACCTTTATAATTTTATAGTTGTACCAATTATATAATTCTTAACTGCCCTAGATAATGCAATATCTTCTCCTACTTTGACATCAAACATATCTTCGCTGCTTCTATTGCCTCTATAAGTGCATCTCTTGGCAGTACCAATACTTATATTCTTACCCTCTTTAAGTAAACAGGTAGTAAATTTGTTTTCTAAATCAATTACATAATCTACTTTAAGCCTATCAGGATTGGGCATTTTCAAACATCTGCCAGCAAAATCTTCGTCCTTCATCGCTCTCTTAAAAGCTTTGTTAACAACTTTTGATTCATTTTCATTTAGTGTTTTCATTGCAACAGTTCCTTTCTAATTTTTCGTTTATCTCTTTTTTTATGTGCTGTATAGTATCAATATATTTATCTCTCACATCGTCATTATCCTTAGTATGGTATGCTGCTAATTCAAATACAACAAGATTCTCAATTAAATCTGCAATAGGTCTATCCATTATTTTAACCCTAACCATTCTTTTACTTTTGTTTCTACTTCTTTAGATACTTTTTCATCGTTGCGCAAATAGTCTGTTGCATTAGATTTACCTTGTCCTATTTTAATATCACCATACGAATACCACGAACCACCTTTTTCAATAATACTTGCTTCTGTTGCGAGGTCTACTAAATTACCGACATCATCTATACCCGTCTCAAATAATAAATCATATTCTGCCTCTTTGTAAGGTGCTCCCAATTTATTCTTGACTACTTTAGCCTTTACATGTTGCCCTACGATAGCATCCCCTTCTTTTATCATGCCAATTTTACGGATTTCAATTCTTATGGATGAGTAGAATTTTAACGCTCTCCCTCCGGGTGTAACATTTGGGTTTCCAAAGAATTTTCCAATGGAATCTCTTAACTGGTTGATAAATATGACTATACATCTGGATTGATTTACTGCACCTGTTATTTTCCTCAATGCTTTTGACATCATACGTGCTTGTAAAGCTACCTGAGAATCAGTCATTTCACCTTCTATCTCTGCTTTAGGTACTAAAGCAGCTACGGAATCAATAACAATTATATCAATACTGTTACTGCGGATAAGTACTTCCGCTATCTCCAATGCTTCTTCACCACAATTACTTTGTGATACAATTAAAGAATCCACATCTACGCCTAATTTAGCAGCCCATTTTGCGTCGAAGGCATTTTCAATGTCGAGCAAAGCAACCTTTCCGCCTAATTTCTGCGCAACTCCCATTGCCTTTAGTGCTAACGTAGATTTAGAACTCATGTTTTCACCAAAAAATTCTATAATCCTCCCTTTAGGTAATCCACCTATACCTAAAGCAGCATCTAATCCCAAACAGCCTGTAGGTATAACCTCTACATTAGTTCGGGAAACTTCTTTCATATCCAATACTGCACCCTTGCCAAATCTTTTTTCTATCTGCGACAAGGCTAAGTCTATTGCTTTAGTTTTCTCTTCGTTTAATCCACTCTGTTTCTTCAACTAACTCATCTCCTAAATCTTTGTTTGCATCTTTGAAATAATTAAATATTGCTTTGTATTCTACGGGTTCTATCACTCGTATACGTAAAGTAGGGTGATAATGACATAGCCTTCTTATCATTACAGGTCTTCCACCTTCCATAGAATCAAATGTTTGGTATTCAGGGAATGCGGTATTAATATATTTAACTTCAAAATCTGGTATAAACTGATATTGATTCTTACCGTAGTTAAATACAAATCGTTTATCAGGGAATACATACTTGGCATAAATTAATAATCCATTCGATACCTGCCACTGTAAATATGCATACCACATCCCTATAGATTTACTCCTTAATAAAGTATTATCCTTTGTATAGTAGTACTGAGGGTACATAGGCACAAAGGTTTCCCATTTAATATGTTTAATCACAGAGTATTGACCGTTTCTCTAATAGTGTTGGTTAATCTCGTCATAAAGGAGCGGTCAAGAATAACCTCCTTGAACCGCTCCTCATTCCGCAGTGAATGGTACAGTAACAAAATGTGCGATTTAATTATAGATAAGGATAACTGCTCCATTCGCTTTGACAATTTAAGGCTCTTCAAATGAGAAAAAGCACTTGACTCTATGGGTTTGCTTAATTCATCAAGTATTTTTTTCTCTACCATGTGACAACGCCGTCCTCTGTTGTTTCCTTTACTTCTTTAGGGGCTTCCTTTGTAACCTCCTCAGTAACTTTGGAAGTAGATTCAAATTCTTCTGTAGGGGTAGTATCAGTAGTCCATTCTTCTTTTTCGGGTACACCTTTAGCAGGCTCTTCATTTGTCTTTTCTAGTCTTGGTACACTTGCCCCCGCACCTAGTAGTCTGCTTGCAAATTCCTGACATTCATCAAATAACTGTTCTTTGTTTTTGAAGATATCGTTACCATTTAAATCTACTGCATTCCAATTAATAGGACGTTCAGTAAGGATTTCCATAATCTCTTCATCTGTTTTAACAGGTGTTACTAAATCTTCTAATGCCCATTCAGATTCTTCAATAGCGTCTAATTCAATTGGTGTAAATACCTGCCCATATAAATCCATAATTTTCTTTGCATGCTTTTCACGATAATCCCTATTCAACAAATCAGCAGGCAATTTACCAGCCATAGGAATATTAGACGGGTCTACTTCAAATGAATATCTTGTTGAAAACTGTTTATTACCGCTTGTTTTACGCATAGTTTCTTTATCATAATACTTGTTTACAATATGGTCGAAAGTGAAATACAACCCGTACCGTAATTTAGTTTTATCTTTAGAATCTATAGCCTTATGTGCCTCTGTTAATTGTTTAGATACTCTTGAAGGATATTCCCAAGGCCCAATCCAAGGTACGCCTTCTTCTGTTTCTTCTGTACGGGACAGCACAATCCACATATATCTTAATGACCGATTAAATTGAGTACGAATCTCTTCTTTATCAGCACCATTACTCTTCTGTATTTTGCGGTCGATAGCTGCTATTTTATCCAGAACAGTTCTTGCATTAGGAACAAGTGTAATTGAATTAAATGTTTCTTTAATTTCGTTTGTTTCCCAATCCTCGTAAAAAGTGGGGTAAATAACAGTTTCACGCTTACGTGGGCCTGAAATAGCCCTGTGGATATATTCACCTATATCACTGAATCTACCGATGCTAACAAAACCATTAGCCTCTTGGTCTTTAATTTCTTTCTCTGTTGAACCTTCGCCTATTCTCATTTTTGTTTCTCCTTATTTGGTTTTAATGTTTGCAAATATTCATTTATAAAACGATTATTGCCTGCGCCTATATCTTCTCCAAGTTCCCTTGCATAGGCAGCCATCCCCGTTTCATTCTTTATTTTCATAATCTTAGCCATTGATATTGCTATCTCCGCTTCTAATGTATCCCATAGTTGTTTATGTGCCCTGACAAACAACTCTTCATCTGTTTCATACTGTAATTTTTCTACAGTTACAGATGCATTTGGCTTCAACATTTCAAATTGTGCCAATGGTATTGTAACCCCTAAATCTAATGTTAATTCTTTCATATAATAACCTTTCTACTTTAATATAGTCCACTAAATAATTATGAATTAGAACTCTTTCTCCATTAATTTACGTCTTAAATTCAATATACTTTGTAAATGAGTTGCCCTGCTTTCAATTATTTTAATTTCTCTATATAAAAAATCAGTATATGTTTGAATCTTATTCAGATGTTCTTTTAATTTTTTATAGTCAAGTACATTGTTGGTTACTATGTCTGCCTCTATTTGTGCTTTAGTAGGTGTTGCATTAGTCTTGGAACGGATGCCAGTTCTGACATCAGTAGCAAAATCACCTAATAAGTTATGTTCAGACTCTACATATTTCTCTTTATACCAGATTTCAAATTCTAGTTCTACTTGATTCTTATTAGACATTGCATCTTCATAAGCAGTAGAAAATGTATGTAGATAGCCTGCTACCTTTTCTAAACTTTCCTCTAATTCAATTGAGCTTAAATCAGAAGTAATCTCATTCTGTAAGTGCAATAACCATTTAACATCAATAGCATATTCTCTATTGTGTATAGTTAAATTAAAGATATAATCATCATCATGTAGTTGGGGTTTCATTTATATTCCTTTATAATAATTGCGTTAATTTTGAATTTCTATAGTTTGAATTTCTATGAGTGCCCTGCATTCTAACTGTTACAGACTCTCCTGCTTTAGCATCGTGCATAGCCACACCTTGTATATCTAATTCAGGGGATATAGCATAAATATAATTAAGTTCGTCTTTAAGTTCTTTCTTCTCTATATTAAGCAGATTAGCATAGAAGTCTCTGACATTAACTGTCTGAATAATTTTTTTAATTCTGTGATTAATTATTGGATTCTTAATATAAAACTGCATGAAGTAAGCAGAACCTTCTATTGGTTTGCCTCTTAGAAATCCAAGCGAATACTTACTTCTGGTTTTATCCTCTTTTATTGTATCTATAATCTGATACCATATACTGCCATCGTTATAATAAATATTAATATAATTATCTTTAACTGCGTATGCTAATTGCATTACCTCCCATTTCTCTTTATCTTTAATGGCAAGATATGCTTTTGCTTTAAATTCTTTAACGAATTTTCTGGGGAATTTATTAATCATTATTTATAGTAATCCCCTGCATCATAGTTACCTATTCTTGTTACTTCCCCCATATTTTCCTCTGAACAGCTTTCATTATAGGGGCATTTCATGCAATCCCTGCTATTATAATTAAATAGTTTACCATAGCATGGCATATCATCTCGTTTTTTATCAAATTCTTTTTGTAATTTACCTTTTAGAGTATCATCTATCCAATCACAATTAGTTAATAAAAATTGAATATAATTAGTAGATAATTCACAAATTAATTTACCTTTGTGCTTACCGAATGGCATTACATCTGCTAATTCCTGCTCTTCAATTTCTTCCGTAGAAGAACCTTCACCTATTTTCATTTATACTCCTATTGTAAAACTTTTATTTTTTAATTCTTCTATCTTAGAATATTCCATATCAGGGTGGATAAGAAAGGATACTTGCCCAGCATATTTTAATCTTACAGGTACTTGATTAGTCTGCGCTACTGCTAATGCTTCATCTATTGCAGGTCTCCAATCACCTCTATATCCATCTTTTAAAATAACTTCCATACATATATAGCTATTATACTCTTTCATATTTACTCCTTTAAGTCCACAAACAACCATGAAACATTCTAAACATTTCCCAACCATGCAGGTAATATTCATAATGTTCCTTGCTAATTATAAATTCCTGTGCTTCACATCTTCCAATCCATTCTCTATACTCTTCCCAAGATTCTTCTTCTAAACTATTGGGCAGCCATATATCGTTATTTGCATATGCTTTTTCTATTTCAAAGGTGTAAATAATATCCATATATATTTGCTGTATCATACCACAATCTTCGTCTTCACCAAACGGTGTGCCGGACATACCTTGCAGCATAAACTGAATACCTTTTACAATAACATTAGAAATATGGTAGTCAAGACTCCAAGTATCTCTTTCCGATACACCATATCTCATACGCTGATATAGATGTTTTAAATATTTAAATAATCTCAATTAATCTCCTAAAGTTATGTGAGGCTGGCAGGATTGATTACCTGCAATACAGTATCCGGTTTGCACCCACCAACTGTTTGATTTTAGATGTTTCAGTTTATCAGACTTACTTTGCACCTGCGTATAATTCCGCCACAGCCTCACAATGTTAAAAATCTTTAGGCGCTGTTGATTGTTTTTGAGATAATAAAAATACAGTGATATTAATATTCCTATTCAACAGCACCCATATGCTATACTCATAAGAAAGTTTGTAAAATTAAATGTCAATAAAAATGCTTACGATAACCCAAACAATGGTTAAAACTTTCTTACTTTCAAATAGCCTCAGTATAATATAGTCCACTTAATTGTTATGAACTACATATTTCTCTAAAGAACCCCAACTTTTACCTATTTCAATATCAACTGCCATTGGTACATCAATAGGCATTACTGGCCTGCTCATGCACTCTATCATTACAGGTATAAAGGAATCGACCTGCTCATCTTTTATCTCTACTACTATGGAGTCATGCACCGTAATTATAATCTTACCATCGAAGTCTTTTAAGGCATCGTCCACTCTTCTTAATGCCATTGTAACAAAATCAGATGTTGCTGATTGAATTAATGAGTTAACTGCCTGACGTTCTGCTTCTGCCGCTACATCGCTATTACTACTTCTTATTTGTGGTAAATGTCTTATCCTGCCATACACAGTTCTAACATAGCCATTCAAATGGGCCAATCGTTTAGTTTCTTTAATGAATTTCTGTGCATCTTTAAACGTGCTAAAGAACTTATTTTGAATTTCTTCTGCTTTCCTTACACTAACACCAAGTTTTGCAGCTAATGCTTTAGGCCCCATGCCATAAAGTGTCCCAAGTACGCATGTTTTAGAAAAACTACGCTGCTCTTTAGTTACTTCCTCATAAGGAATGTTGAACATTAAAGATGCCATCGCTATGTATATATCGCTTGATGTGCATGCTTCTAATAATTTCTTATCTTTGCTGCAATAGCTAAGGATACGTACCTCGGCCTGTTTTTCATCTGCGGAAATTAAAGTATAACCTTCTTTAGCACATACCATATTTTTAATATCTTCGTCACCTGCTAGGTTTTGTTGATTAGGTAGCCGCGAAGCCAAACGTCCAGTAGTAGTAACTGTCTGACTTAATTTACAATGTATAAGTCCATTCACAGCCTCTAATGGCAGCCCCAAAACATAGGTAGTATATAATTTTGATAACTTTCTATGCTTTATAAGTAAATCAATAATAGGGTGTTTAGTTTTTTTCTTTAGTTCAAGTAAGGCATCTTTCCCCGTACTTACTTTTTCTTTAATAGTAACTACAGGGAATTTTAGATTAGCAAACAACTCTAATAATTGTTTAGGTGAATTTACATTGAATCTATAACCAGCACTTTCCCATATATCATAAGTAAGTTTGTCTAATTTATGTTTATATTTCTTATCTATTTCAGCAGCATGAGTTGCATCGATTCTGAATCCTGTACGCTGTATCTTTCTCAACATAGGTCTTAATGGTAATTGGAATCTTTGGTAGTAATCCCATAATTCTGTATCTTTCTTTAACTCTTTAGTTAAATCATCTGTTAGCCTATAACAGGCAATAGCATCTAAACTACACCTTTCAGCAGCCACTTCAACAGGTATCTTGGAGAAATCATAGTTGTCTATCTTACTTAATGCTGTTTTAGATGTTTTCTTATAACCTGCCATATCAGGATAGAAAGTATCAGTAAGGTACTCTAACTTATTAGACCTGTTTTCGTCTAATAGATGTGCTAAAATTAAACTATCTCTTACATAGTTATCATCTATATTTACATTTATATCAACTTCTAAAAACTCACAATCGAAGTTGGCGTTATGAAATGATTCCATATTAGGTAGTTCAAATAATTCAACTAATTGCTTTTCCTGTTCTTCATCCCATACCTTTACATACTTAGATGTTAGAAATCCTTCTTTCCTATACGGAAAATAATAGGCTTCATTCCTGTTAACAGCGATACCAATTCCAATAATTACATCGCCACTGAATGCTTTTAATCCTGTGGTTTCTAAATCGCAACCTATTCTTTTCTTTGATTTTATCAGTTTAATGGCTGCATTAAAGTTATCATTAGTTACTATTGTATAACTTACTTTATTTACTTTCTCTGTTAATAAAGACTTAGCATATTTTAAATCACTAATTACATTATCTTTATGATGCATCTTACCTTTTAATAAGAAGGCAGGGTGCAGGGTAGGTAAAACTTTAAAACCATTCCACTCCTTTAGTACGCCTCTTTTAGAAAGAATACCCTCACTATGAAAGAAATATCTGTGAGCAATGTTGCCTAGTATAATAATTATCTTAGGCTGTATTCTTAGTATATCAGGAATTAAGTATATTTCAGGGCATTTTTTAAGTGCTACTTTGGAATCGGGGTGTTTATCGTCGTTCTTAGGGAACTTACATAGCACAACATTAGTACTATAGATATCATCTTTATTAATGCCCGCCTTATTAAGCAAATTATACAGTAATTCATTATCCTTTTCAGATGCAGGCGAACCAGAAATAAGCATAATTTCTGCATTAGGATTACCTGCACCAATAGCAGGTGAATAGTTATTGCCGCATAATGGGCATAGTTTACATTCCATATGACCTGTATTTAGTAACTAAATCTGCATTTTCTTTTTTTATAGATTCTATTTTAGTATTTAATTCCTCTAAAGAGTTTACTTTTAGTATCTTATAAGCTTCGTTTAATACTTTCTCAAATTCCCTGATTTTATCTAAAACTTCCATCATGTTTTCAGTCATTAGTTATCTCTTTAAATACAGGTTTGTTATCATCAGTCCATTTCTCTACAGGATACAACATTATATGCTTCTTATCGCCATAGAATTTAGCAAACATCGGGTGCTTTGCCTGCACTCTCTGGAAGACCCTGTAGATTAATGTTTTACTATTATAAGTATACCCTATTTCTTTAGAGTATGCTTCCAATAAATCCCTTGCATCTAATCTATTGAATTTTTTATTGAACCCATAGTGGTCAACTAATTTCATATAGTATCGTTTTAAATCCGACTCATCTTCAAACGGGCAATTAAAATGAGCATCATAACTGAATGTATTTAAATCGTCATGTGCTAGTAATCCGTTTTCAGGCAATTCACCTCTTACTTTATAGAAAATAGCGTACAAAGTCTTGATTAAATCTTCCCTAGTCTGGTCTAGATTAACATTAACAAGCATAATCTCTATAACCTTCTTTGCTACTTCTTTAATAAACTCTAACTCCGCATGCTTAAATTTAAATAAAAAATATTCTTTGCTAATTAAATCAGTATACATTTATTCTCCTACCTATCTTTAAGTCTTACCAGTACTCCAAGCCTGTGTTCGCAAATTTCACCTATATCGGCACTTTTCATCCAATTTAAGAGAATTGAATCCATTGGCTTACAATAATCATTCATCCAGCCATACAGTTTTTTTAAGTCTCTAACATCGTTTATGGCAAAATGATTCATTCCACCTTCCGTGCTTTCAAAATACATAAAGTTTTTCATTCTGTACTCCTATCTATACAGCAATAACTACACTCACTGCATACATAATATGGAACTATATATACATCTAAATCATCTATACCTTCTATAATTGCATAATCACCAGTTCCTTTATAAGAACTAACATGGAAACAACCATATTTACAATAGTGGCTAACCACATAAGCATGATAATTATGCCTGATTACTTTATCTATATACGGCTTTAGCTCTGAATAATATATACCAAACCTTAATCCACAACTGCATTTTAAATCAGTTACCTTTTCTTTATTATTTTTACCGCATCTAGGACATTTAAATGTTATCATTCTACTCCTTAATTATATTGCCACAGTATAACCTAGCGCCCTCTGCCATTAGCACCACGGGGGATTCTTTTGATATGAAGATAGATAATGTTTCTAAACATAAATTACTCATTTCCTTCATACGTTTTATATCCATTTTGATAGTGAATGTATCTTCGCATGCACAGCTTATTGTTTCTTTGCTTTCGTATTCTTGGAAGTTATAGGAGAATGTAGCTTTGTTTTTATTGATTTCTATAGTGACTATCGGGTTCATGGTTGACACTATGCCATCTAGCCTGCTTAGTACGCCTATGAAATCGTTTTTATTAAATTCAAGTGAGTAATGCGGTTCGGATTTCCATTTCTTTGCTTTGCTTATGTATTCCTGATATGGGTAATTTTCATTAAATATTGTAATGGCTACATATACCATTATATCGTCCATATTACCATTAAATACTGCAAATTTAGGTTCTTCGGATATACCTATAACTAAGTCACTAAGGTTATTAAGTATTTTAAATGAATTTGGTTTAGCTGTAAAGTCTTTTTTTAACGGTAATTTTTTAATAATAAACATACCACTATTAGAGCTTAATGCTACCATATTAGTCTTACTTACAGATATACCTGATTTAAAATTCTGTGCGGTTTTATCTGTAAAATTACTGCAAATAATTACATCGTCAAGAAAATTATCATCGTCTACTTTAGTATAGACAATGGATTCAAAATCAATTGAATCAGGGAAAGTATGTAAATTTTTGAGTGGTAATGTAATAGTAGAATTACCCTTTATCTTAACATTCCCTATGCCTTCCTCTATATTACTGCCTGTCAAAGTGAATACAATGTTATCAGTATTACTCTTAGTAACTAAATGAATTAATTTCTGTGCATTAGTAAGGAATTTTAAATCAGGGGCTTCAACAGGTAAAGAAGCTTTAACAATAACTTCTTCGCCTACTACCTTAATATTAAGAATTTCGTTGCTGACTTCCATATATATAGAATCAGTAATTGATTTGAAATCCAATGGTGTTATCAATGGGCTGACTAAATTCAATATCTTAGATAATTTCAATCTGTTAATTGTAAATTCCATTTCATTCTCCTATCCTATGCTAAATCCATCTTTCAATGTATTTACTATTTTTAATTCTAATTTATGATTATCACTTGAACATATATTCATTATCTCATTCATTTTATCTTCATCTAGTTCTTTAAAATATTTCTCCGATAACCATAAATACTCGGCATCTTTATTATATGCTTCTTTATAAATACTAACCGCATCTAATATTTCATTCATATTTACCTCTTTATTATTATAGTTCCTATCATATCTTTTATTGATTTATTTGATTTTAATAACTCATTTGTTTTTTCTGGGTATAAGCAATAATAGCCACTATCTATATCATCCTTATTGTTTACTATATGCAACTGATTGCCGCCTTGACTTGTAATTACAAAGTGATTACTATCTATCTTTTTATGGTAGCCTTTAATCTTCTCACTTATTCTTTGCACTACATTACCCATTGTTTCTATTGCTACCCCATTTTTAACTATATCTATCATTTTTATAGTCATCATTTCTGTTAATACACTTTTATTAATTGCTCTTACTAATCTGTTATCCCAATCAATCACGCAATTTAATAAGTCAATCCACTTAACATAACTTAGTTTTTCAAATAACTTATCTCCCTGTATAAGTATAGTACATAAAAAACCTTTCAATGCATCTACAAACACTTCATCAGGCACTGTTATACTATATTTAAACTCCAACGCCTGCTTATAATCATTACTAATTATATGATTTATAAACACTTCAATCTCTTCTGAAGTTACTAAAGTTAGTAATAATTTTTCCGTTTCAACATTATCTGCTATACTTATTTGCTCTAATAACATCAAAGCATCTCGCATCGAACCGTCCGATTTCTTAGCAATTAACTTTAAAGTATTTTTAGATATACTCATATTCTCTTGTTTAATTACATACTCTAATCGCTTTAAAATATCAATTTCTTTTATACTGTTAAACGTATATAACTGGCATCTGGATTTAATAGTATCAGGTACTTTCAAAGGCTCGGTAGTACAGAATATCCATCTAACCGTTGAAATCGGCTCTTCAATTGTTTTTAATAAAGTGTTCCAAGCATCCTTTTTAAGCATTTGGCATTCATCTATAATAAATATTTTATACTTACTATATTTAGCGCCATAATTAGCATTTTCAATTAATTTTTTCATAGTTACCACACTAGAATTACTTCCCCCATCTAATTCAATTACATCGGGGTATTTATCGTCTGTTATCAATAAACAATCATCGCATTTATTGCAGGGGTTATTACTATAATTTTTACAATTCAATGCTTTAGCAATAATACGTGCCATAGATGTTTTGCCTGTACCTTTTTTACCCGAAAATAAAAAAGCATTAGGTACTTTATTAGAAAATACTACTTTTTGAGCAATCATAGCATTAACATCCTGCCCGACTAAATCATCAAAAGTCTGCGGTCTGTATTTTCTATGTAACGGTAAGTATTGTTGCATCTATATATGTTTCCCCTAAAAATGTTCCATTATCTCTTGTCGATATTTCTGATACATAACCTTTATAAGTTTTTAATCCTTTTTTAATTTTTACTATAGAATGATTAGTAAACGCATCGTGAAGTTTCTTATATATTTTATCCTTGAATTTAAAAGTTAAATTACATTCTGCTTTTAACACTTTTCCCACAACAGGCGTACTCGCCGCATTAACTATTCTTGCTCCCGATATTGTTCCAGTTATAGAATTAGAATTTCCCCAACTCATTGTCCCTGAACTACTAGACATACCATCTAAAGGGGGATCATTTAAATCTATCTTTTTTAGATTATAAATATGTAGAACTATATCTTCAAATGTATAATCTTTTAAAGGATTGCCGAAATACTCTATGTTTTTCCAAAAATTACCAAAAATATGCCATTCATTAAAATCCTCTAAATCTAAAATTAAATAAAAAACATCACTTACATAAATCTTACCTATTGTTATTTCAAATATTTCTTTATTAGGCTGTGTATATGTAATAGTCCAAGACTCCGCATTATTAGAAGAATCGTGTTTTATTGCATACTTACTATCATTTAAATAACGCTTTAATTCATTGGCAAAAGGTACAATATAGCCATTAGTATTAATATTTTTAACTCTCTCTTGATACGCCTTATTTAACTGTTCAATAGTTAATTTTTCAGGTTGTATATCCATACCATAATATCTTCCGCTTTTGTTTCTTCTAATATTGTTATGATTTTACATCATTTTATAACTACTTATCAGCCTCTGTATTTGCACTTAATGATTCTCCAAGTTTTTCAAAGTATTTGTCCAGTTTCCTGTTATACTCATGCCCACCTCTGTTTTTATTACTTAGATACTCATGCAAAGTATCGCCTCGGCTCATCTTCCACTCGTAATACTCTTTTTCCAAGTCCACTTTGAATTGCTTCTTAACAAATTCAACTTCACGGTCAACCATGTTTTTGACTTCTTTCATAATTAACCCACTATAAGTTCCTTTATTAGAACCTTTAGATTTGTAAAACGCTGCAAGTGCTCTTGATAATTCCAAATATTTTCTATCTGCTACACTCACGTAAATTGTCATAGGTGATCCTGACATCTTAATCACTCCTTTACAATACCTGAATTTCAAACTCAGGTTCTGATTTATAGATTTTCAATCGTTCATTGCTGTGCCTTTCCAACGTACTGCCATCAGCATCATAAAAATCTATTATTATTGCTTTATCCTTACCATCTGCTTTTCTTAAACATCTGCCTATAGTTTGGATTGTTTTCCTGCCGTGTTCTCCGCCTTTACCTGCATTGGCTAATATAATAGCATCCATCTCAGGTAAATCCACACCTTCTTTTATTAAGGTAGACAGCAGTATCAATGTTTTACCTTTCTTAAATCTATCTAATACATCTAATCTGATTTCACTTTTATCACTACCATATAAACTTTCAATATTAGTATCACCAAATTTCTCCATCAATACTTTACCATGATGTGCTATCCTGTCCACTACTACTAATACCCGCTTACCCTTACTAGCTAATTCATTTGCTTTCTCTACTATTAAATTGTTACGGATATCATTGTGAAAGATATTATATTTATATGCAGCCTGCCAATTCTTAAACTTAGTATTCAAAGGAATAGTATATATGTATATATAAGGCTTTGCAAGATAATCCTGTTTAATTAAAGCAGACGAGCCTAACTCATATATTATTTTGCCCGTGACGGCTTCTAGTAATAGCCTAGAGTAACTATTAGCCTTTCCGGGTGTCGCAGTAAGGGCTAGCCTTACTCTTGCGCTACAGCATTGCATTGCTATCTCATACCATGTATTACCAAGCCTGTTTGATTTGCCTTTGACTTTCTCTACTTTATGAGCTTCATCAAGAACCAGTACTTCCGTGCTATAAAGCAAGTCCTTGACTTCTTGTTTATCTTTTCTACTCCACAAAGTCTGTTGCGTAGCCACTGTAAATAATTTAGGATTGTATTCACCATCACCAATAAAACCAACAGATTCTTCCCCAAATATATCAGCCAATACTTTATGAGTTTGATATACTAAATTCAGACTAGGCACTATATATAAACTATTCAATCCATAATAAGAAAGTATCTTAGCAGCCATTAAACTTTTTCCTGAACCCGTTGCCAGTGCTAATATGCCACGTTCTTTCTTAACTGCTACTTTATATGCTTCTAATTGGTAATCTCTTAATGTGTGCGGTAATTCAGCAAGTATAGGTTTTAAATTTAATTTATTCCTGCAATCATCAATTACATAAGGCAACTTTAATTCCTTACATACCTTAATTACTTTAGAGAATAACCAACCAGTAGGGAATGAATTATTTTTTATATTAAAGTATATACGTTTCTTAGTTTCGGGAAAATTAACAAGAAAGATATTATCAGATTCTTTATATTTAACCTTAGTTTGCAAAGGAATTGCGTATCCCTTATTCTGATATTCGGCTTCCTGTATTAAACGTGTATATCTAAAATCATTTCTATAACGGTCAATATGGTATTTACTACTAGCAGATTCCTTTAATAAGAATTTCTTCTTATACCAGAATTGTTGAGTAAGAGTGCATGCATCTATAATATTAGGATGTACTGTACCCGAAAAATAACAATAATCATTATATATTTTAATAGTAATCATTAAACCTTTTCTAATCTTTTTTCAATTTCATCTTCTTCTTTCTTTTTCATTTCGTTTCCCTTTCTATTATATTCATTAAAGTAATCCAATCAGTTACATCACATTCTTGTCCTGCCTGATTATCTTCAATTGCTTCTTTGATTTCTTTAATCATTAATTTTTTATTCTTATTATCTATATAACTTGCATATTTAATAGCAACTTCGACAAACCAACTAACTATATATGTACGCCTGCCTAAACAATATCGAAACCCCGTAAATATTAACATGTTAAAATCTTTATTTGATAAGTCCATTTTATACTCCTAACACTATTTGTTTAACTTCTTTTTTATGGTCTCTGATTAGTTTCAATACGTCTTTTGCTATCATTCCATGTTTCTGCGCTATCTCATGGATTGTTGATTTTTTTGTATTCTGATTAGCACAATAATAATTATCGGGATTGAATATTAAAGTTTCCAATATATCCCTTAATACAGGGTCTGTAAAATATTTAATCAATAACTCCGCTGAATACTCATACATTACACTTTCATTCGATGCTAATGTATCAAAATAATCTTGGTCAACTGAAAATTCAAATTGAGTACTTAACTTTTTTAACAGTCTGCTTATTATCCTTGTCAATCGAATATACACAACCATTAATGCAAAAGTACTGAATGTGCCCCGTTTTTTATCCCACTTACCCATTTGTTTCCATAATTCAACCCAACATTCCTGCTGTAAATCCTCTACTGTGATTGCTCTTGTTGGTATATAATACATTCCCCAATTAACCATATACTTTACATTATTCCAGATATCTTCAAATACACTCTTATCACCATAATCATAATACTTAACTACAGCCTCGTCTAAAGTCATTAAAACTCTCCTTCATTTTGGTCATATAAGGTTAAAGTATCTTTATCAAATCTTAATTCTATTTTATCGCACGGGCCTTGCCTCTGTTTCATTATTATTATTTCCATATAATTATCAGGCAAATCATCATCATATAATGCCTCTCTGTGTATTCCAAATATCGTCCAAGCCTCTTCCTCAAAACTGCCTGACTCTTTTAAATCTGAAAGCATCGGGCGTTTATCTTTTCGTTGTTCAGCACTTCTTCTTGTTTGTACTAAGTTACATATATGAATATTAAATTCTTCTTCAAACTTCTGCATCTTACCCAAGCATTGAGTAACTTTCTGTGCTTTATTATGAGTTTCCTCCCTTACTTCCTCCACTCTATCAAATAAATCTACAAATACAACATCTAATCCGTACTTCATCTTAGTTTCTATGATTGCTCTACGCATTTTACTTAGATTAACCACACCACTAAGAAAATGAATATTCCACGACTCTATTTCCTTTGTAGCATCAATTATTTTTTTAAGTTTAACTTTATTATCAGGTGCTGTAATTCTGCCATCTTTGACAGAAGCCCAATTCTTCATCTTGATAATATCCATTAACGGCACACCGCTAATAATAGAAGTCAATCTGTCCATCTCAGCATCAAAGCCCTGCTCAGGTGTAACATGCAATACAGATAATCCCAATTTACACATATTAACAGTTAAATTTGACTTGTAGACCGACTTGCCAGTCCTCGGTCTAGCAGTAATAATGCTGCCTTTACATGGCGAAAACCCTACGCTTAAATACTTATCTATACTTGGATATCCCGTAGCAATTAATTTACTATCAATTCTTTCTATTAATCCCTTTTTGCGTTCAGTTACAATAGAATTTTTATCTACTATCTTTATTTCTGAATCATAATTATTGATTAACATCTCTGATGTCTCCTCTCTTATCTTATCAGGATTCACATGGTTATATGCCTGATATTCAATTTTTCTTGCTAATAATATAAACCGCCTTAAATCATAATTATCTTTGACTATCTTTATATGCTGTTTAATATTAGCAGAAGAAGGCGCACTCTCAGTTAATTCACTAACATAATAAGCACCGCCCGCTTTATCTAACTTATTTATCTTTTTCAATTCTTCTATAATGGCAGGCATATCAACTTGTTTACCGTTCTTATGTAATTCCAGTATGCAAGTATATATGTATTGATGTGAATCTTTATAGAAGTATTCTGGCTTTACATCGTCTATAACGCCAATACAATAATTATAATCCATCATAATAGAGCCAAGTATAGAAATTTCAGCTTCGATATTATGTGGTGGAACTCTTTCATTACTCATTAAGATTAATCACCTCTAAGTCCAGCAGTTGTATGCCAAACGACATTGCACCGTATTCCTGATAAACATCCTCATTAAGATTTCCCGAACTAATTACAATAAGTGGAGATGGTTTTGCAATTAATGGACTTATAAATTCCGCAATCCAATTCATATCATTCTGATTTTTAATTTCATCAATACCATCGAATACAACTACAGATGCTTTATTCCACTTTTCTAATATATTGGATTCATTAAATTTACTGTCCCTGCTGCCCATAATAAAACATGCCTTAGTTAAATATACCGGCGGATACTTTGAATTGTGTTTAGCCATGTATTCCAAAGTAAACTTAATTGATAAGTCTTTGGCTATCTTTCTGTAGGCTAAGCCAGTAGCAATCAAATGAACGGGCTTAGTAAACACTAACTTACTGAATTTATCGGGTATCTCAGTAGTTTGTTTAGGGAAGTTTTTAAGGAGAAGTTTGTCTATTTTGGATATATCCATTAAATCCTCTGTAAAAATCTTGAATCTTTGGGGTAAAATTTAACTCAAAATTCAAATAACTTGTTTGTAATATAATTCATTGTTTTATATAAGTCAACCTATTTCTCTTTGGATAATTTGTTTATTTCGTCTTCGATATAGATATCCATCGTAGTTTTTGTCTCAAACAAATGTTTATGTTGTATTTCTGTTTCAAGATTAGATACATCTTTTTTAGAAATAATAGCAATGAATGCAACAATTAATACTATAGTATAAACTATAATAAAGTCCATTTTATTCCTCCGCTTTTGTCATTTGAAGCGAATCAAAATCAAATGCTTTATTTAATGCCTTTGCCCACTCAAGCATTGAATCAATAGAGTCTGACGAATCAAATATTTTTGTTCTACCTACATTTTTCCAAGTATCAATCCCAACTTGTACATAATCGGTAACGGTTACTGCTATTTTCATCTTATTTCTCCTTTACAAATTTATTATTCTCGCCAGCATATCCAGATAAATACTGATATTCTTTTTTAAGCATTATACCGTCTAAATACTTATCATACTTACTATCAGTTTTACCTTTCATTCTATTGAATATCTCTCTATTTACTTGTTGATACACTGAATCGGGGCTTCTAGGTACTATTAATTTATATCTGTAACCGTCATGTTCAAAGTAACCAAAATCACTAGGATTCAATTTCTCACCAAACCTGTTGCATACATACTTGGCATCAGCAGGTATATTACTTGGTATTGTTCTTAGTTTGTCCTGTAAATAGATATTAACTAAACTTGACCTAAAGAATATATAGTCAATGTCTAAATATAAACTTTTCTTAATTACAAAATCATCTTTCATTGCAAACATCAATATATTAAAGATATCGGCAAAATCTAAGTTACCTTCATATTGATTAAGCACTTTTCTAATTTTACCGTATACAGCGTTTTTAGCAATCTTAGTTAATACATAATCAGGACAGTTGAGTTTCAATTCTTTTGTAAATGGAATCATTATTGTACTTTGGATATTCTCCATTGTTTCTTTAATATTGCTTTTCTTCCGTTTAACGGGTTCTTCTACATCCCCCTCTTCACCTATATTCAATTTAACTAACTTAGGTACAACAGTTTCTTTAATCATTTTCAATGAAGGGTGCATAGCTTTATCACTAAGTAACTTTTTATCTCTTAACTCATTATAGTATAAGTAAAAGGTATTAGTGCTGTATCCTGAAACAAATAATAATTGCTTAACAGTTGGACTTTCCTTAGTCTTATTGTAATAATCAAAGCATTTGAATAACAAGAATAAAGCGCCTGACGATAATACAGATACAGAATTAAAATCTAAAGCAATAAAATCATCCTTTGTAAAGTTAATCTTAATCATATTATTCCTTTATCCAAGAATTGATTCTTTCTTTTAATTCTTTAATAGTGTTTTTATGGTAATTGGTTTGCCTTAATTCCTCTAATATCTCTATAGCTTCTTCAAGTCTGCCTGCATCCATATATAATTCAGAAACTAATTCTTTCATTTCACATAAAGTACTATACGTCCTATCACTCATAGATTTACTCTTTTCTTGTTTTAAGTTCATTTAATATTGCTAGTTTCCAATCTTTATCTTCTTCAAAAACAGAGCAGTCTTTTAGCATTAACATTAAATCTAAGGTTGGCATTTTTTTTAATTCTTCTGATTGTATGCTCATCTCATCTCCCCTAATTTAATTGATTTTTATCAATATGCTTTAACTGCATTTTTAAATATTTCTCTATTTCATTTGAGTTCATCCCAATTAATCTACTTAATTCATCTTCTTTTCCATTACCGTTCATTTTCTCTAACATTGCTATACCATATATAAGCATAGTCATATAATTCTTCATTATAATAAAATCATTTTCATTTATTTCAGAAACAGCCGTTGTAAAATTATAATCTTTTATCTCAAGTAAATCATTGCCAATGCATATCATTAAATGATTGAAGAAATCCTCCATATTCATTGATTTTAATGCTTTGTGTAACATCACTATATTTGCATATACTTCCCTAACATTGAAATTATCTGTATTTTCTGCAAAATACTCTTTAACTATTTTTTCAATTTTACTCATTCATTCTCCTTTTAATTAATTGGTTTTTTAATTAATTTTACCAATTTCTCACAAACCAGCAATTTTTACATCGCCCCTTAACGTAGGGTTTCGCCGCCTCTTTCCTGAATCGCATTTCTCCGTCTTCGTCAATCAAACGTAATCCGTTTCTATATAAGTATTCAGCAATTGCCTTGTGAATAAATGCCGTTTCGTTATTTTCTATATTTACCCTGTTAATTAATTCTCGTACTTCTGGGCTTAATCGAATTAATTTTGTTTCTGTTTTTTTGTGCTTCAATAATGTATATACAAATTTAGACTTCGGGTGTTTATAAATCATTGTTAATCCGTCATTTAACTGCTATTGCTGTTAATATGTATTTAGATTTCATTGATTGCTTTTTTTAAAGTTGATTTTTTTACACCAAGTTTTTTGCAAAATTCAATAAAATTTATATCACCACCGGGTATTCCAACAGATCCATCATACCACCCAAAAAAATGCAAACTTTCTGTTTTTTTGGTATATTGTACATCAATTCCGTGATTTTCGGTATAATCGGGTCTGAATGTTAA
>Ga0265592_1000437_pt1 | contig 21780 bp, 19 predicted proteins | sample saktaG_7_FD_190141 | JGI IMG/M metagenome (GOLD analysis project Ga0265592, IMG submission 190141) | Saline water microbial communities from Sakinaw Lake, British Columbia, Canada - sak_2010_1_5_120m | ecosystem: Environmental > Aquatic > Non-marine Saline and Alkaline > Saline ... | reverse complement strand
TCTGATTGGAAACTTTATAAAAATCAAGAGCGGGGTTTTGAATTTAAGTATCCAAATAATTGGGAACTTTTTGAATTTCAATCAAAAGTAGAACTCAGAATCGTTGAGGAATCTTATTACTATAATTTTTCAGTAGCTAAAATTGATAATCCAAATAAGTTGAATAGCGAAGAATATTCAAAATTTTGGTTAGAAGAAATGGATAGAACAGTTCCTCAATATCCGGTTTCATATGAAGACGAAAGAAAAATTTTAATAGGAGATCAATCAGCCCATGAATTACATGGAGTATATCTTGGGATAGAGGGAGAACCTACCATTAAAATTATTTTTATTAGTTGGCCCGATAAAGAAGAGGTTTATCAAATCCAATTTCCCATCGATGAACCCCAGACTAGTTCGAAAATTTTAAATCCCAAAGAAAATTATCTTTTAGCAAATTCGGTATTATCTACCTTTAAGATTTTAAAATAAAACAGGCCCCTAATGTCGTTGCTTATATGGAGTGCGTTAAAACCATACATAATCATTAAAATATCACTTCTATGAACACGCAACCCAAGACCCTCATTTTCTTAAGCATCCTATTAATGCTTTCATCTATAGTCCCCAAACTTGTTTTAGCGGATGGAATGATTATCAAACCAGATCCATATTCAGATCGCTGGGACTATGTGGGCGAAAGCAACCAACAGGCCTTTATTAATTATGAGAAGGGATTAGAAAAGATGATTCTAAGCATCGGCATAGAGGAGGCAGACAAGGATGCTATCTGGCTTTTTCCAGTCCCCAGTGAGCCGGATAGAGTAGTCATTGATGTCGTCACTGAATTTCCAAGATTAAACGGAGAAAATATTACCAAGAAGGCGAAATCAAATCTGCTTGAGGTTAAAAAAGTTCTGCCAGCTACTCAAATTTATACGATTCCTTTCATCGATTGGTGGGGGATGGGCACATACGAAGTTTCCGTTGGAGGGGATGCTCCTCCTCCCCTGTCGGCAGGAGGGAGACCATCAATAGAGACGGATGTTATAGTATATGAGCATATAGAGAAGGAAGGCATTATCACTGAAGTGATTACCGCGAAAACAGCTGGCGCTCTATATCAATATTTTCAGGACAAAAATTTAAAAATTAAAGAAGGGACTATTCCTGTTTTAGACTACTATATTGGGAAAGAATTTACCTTTGTTGCCTCATGGATTTCACAAACAGACGTCATAACTCCGAACTTTGGATCAAAACAAAGAGGAATTTTCGTAACTTTCCCAACTCAAAAAATCTATTATCCATTATTTCCCACCAGCGTATATGGAAGCGAATCTATCCCAATTAGCATTAGGATTATTGGGCATGTGTCGCCCAAAATATTTAAAGATATTGAAAGTTATACTAAGATCGAATATTTCATCGATGATTATATTAAGCCCGAATATTATGTCTTTATAGATGATATTCTTGGCCTAGCGGAATGGCCCGAAAATTTTTATAACGGTTCTTCTGAAAATGTTAAATATACAAAAATTGAGATTGAAGCCCCGTCTAAATTTTTTACTGAGGATTTATGGATAATGCCACGTTCACCGATAGGGACTTATTATTCCTTATTTTTTGCTCAGCATCCTTGGGTCAGCGGAACTCTTTTGCTAATTCTAAGTTCTGTTATTGCTGGGATCATAGCGGGGTGGATTGTATTCAAGGATTTAAGAATGAAAAATTGTATTTTAAAGTTAGCATTAGTAGGTTTATCAAATTGTTTGTCGGTTATGGGGGTAGCAATAACAACAATCTTTATTAGAACAAAAGAAAAAGATAAAAACATAGAACCCCTGATTAATAAAATAAAAGAAAAGGGGTATTCCTGGAGGCGCAAAACAGCTATTTTCTTATTGCCGATAGCTGCCCCTCTTTCAATTATTGGCCTTCTTTCGTTTATTTCTCAATTGCAGCTCTTATTTGGCCCTTTTAATTTTTATTTTGAGGATACAGTAATACTTCTTCTTTCAATTACGCCAATTGCCGCCCTAATATTTGCCTTATTAATTAAGAAAATTAAAATAGAAGACAGGCCTTTATTTGCTCAGTTAAAATCAGCTGGTTATTCCTCTTGGACATTTAATCCAAAAGATAGGTTGAAATTTGCGTTTGTGCCCATATTCTCAGTCGTTTTTCTAATTATTTCTTGGCTGATTCTGAAATTGATTGAGATCACGGTGTAGCGTAAATTTCTCTCAGTCTTGGAGATATAGTGAGTGGCAGGGTGGGGTAGATTAAGGAGCAGCCAAGGTTGGTATTTCAAACCACTCTCTTGTGGTCATAAAATAGGTTCGCACATCGTCCGCTTCCCGGAGCAGGCATGTGCTCGGTTCAAGCGACCGAGAGGCCTAATATTTTATTATGGACAGTGAAGAGAAAAAATTAAAGATATACGAAATTTTTAGTAGAAGAATTACCGAAGAAACAAAAGAATTTTACTTAGTGAGTTCATTTTTTTTGGTATTGTTAACGGCTATTTTAGAATTATCTAAGGAAAACCGTTTACTTTGGATTGGTTTTATTGGAGCGATCGTTTGGTTCTTATGTAATTATACTCAGATAATGTGGAAAAGATATTGGCAGGGTAGAAACAGAAAAATCGAGAACCTTATCTTCGTTGATGAATTAAAATCAATCGGAGAGACAGAAAAAAAACAACCAAAACTTCTCTATCTACCCATACATTTAACCTTTATTTTTTCCCTCTTGCCAATATTTTTTATTTTTATTTTTGGCTCTGAATTGAATCTATTTAAACTTGGATTAAACGCCCTTACATCTCTTATTGGAAGTATTTTTATTATATTATTGCTTTACGCAAGTTATCTGTATACGCCATTCTCGCAGAATAACAAGTAGTGATTTCTATGAAGATCTGCGACCAGAAATATCTATGCCATCGCCTAAGGGCGGTTTTTGATTTTGTTAACCACTTAAGCTTAACCAATTTTTTTCCCTCTCAAACTTATACCCGCAATCTCCGCATACCCAAAAATAGCGTATTTTACTTCCAGCAATCAAGCCAACTATTATCAATATAATGCCGAGTAAAGTGGAGACATAAAATGTGGCCGCAAATCCTATGCCCATTATAATGAATCCTATCATTCCCGAGGATTTTCTTGATTTATACATTACGCCTCCACATTTTTCACATTTTAATTCTTTGATTTTTTTAGCCATAATTGAACTATATTAATTGTTAAGTTTATTGGCCCATAACACAAAGCTCGCCGCCAGCGATGGCCTTACGGCCACCCATGCCAGTTTCCCGACATGACCCTCGCAGGTGCTCTGACGACGAGCTTGATACCTACGAGGGATTTTATGCCATGCCCCATAGAAATATAGGGTTTAGGCAACGCATTAAATTGTTAAGTTCATTATACTCCTTTTTCCTTACTTTTCCAGATAAACCTTCTTGTTTTTCATTATCAGCTTGCTTCTCAAACAGGATAGGAGCTCTCGTTTTTCGTAGACGGTTCCGTCTTTCAGAATATATTTAGCATAGTTTTTGATATCTATTTCCTTTTGACTCTCTCCTCCTTTTTTTGATATGCCTAAAATACCTTGTCTGAATTTGTAATACCGTTCCACCTCCTTTTCTATTATTTCTTTCATTCCGATTTTGTCTAAGTTAATCTTATCAATAATATTTAACAGCTGGTTTATCAGTTCCTCTTCTTTTAAATAGCCGCATTTACAATAATGATCCTTGCTTTTACTGCAACCGTAATATACATGTCTATTTACGCCCCCATCCTTCAATTTTCTGAACTTCTCATCAGCAGTAATGCCTGAACCGCAGAGTCCGCATTTTATCAGCTTAGTGAAAGCAAATTCCTTACTCTCTGACCTTACAATTCTATCTCTATTCAGTCGTTCCTGAACCTTATCAAACAGTTCCTTTGAGATTAAGGGCTGGTGTTTGCCGGTATACCAGTTTCCGCTGCCCTTAGGATATTCAAAGGCCCCATAGTAGAAACTGTTCCTTAAGATTATATAGATATTGCTCAAGCTGAGATACTTGTCAGTCTTGGTTTCAAAGTTAATGCTTTTTAACCATTTATATAATCCTCGTCCACTGCATTGCTCGTAGGCAGTTTTTTCAAACATCTGCTTTATTATCGGAGACCTTTTAGGATCCACTATGACATAACCCTTTCTATCTATCCTTTTTTCATTGAAATAACCAGTTGGAGCCGTGCTCAGCCATAATCCCATTTCCGCCCTGGTTCTCAGCCCTCTTTTCACACTTTCACTTTTATTATCGTTTTCAAGCTTTGCCTGGCTTCCTAAAATCATCAGAAGAAACTTTTCATTAGGAGAATTGGTAAACCTTTGTCCATATGTTCTTATCTCACAGAGCCGTTTTTGGTCCATTAAATCCACCAATGACCCCAGATCGCCAGCGTTCCTGCTTAAGCGGTCCGGAGCCCATGTTAAAATGGCATTAAACTTTCCGCTTCTTATATCCTCAACTATTCCATTAAACACCGGTCTTTGACTAACCGCTTTTGCCGAGTGACTTTCCTTCCTTATTTCAACCACATCAATCTTTTCTCTTTCTGCTATTTGGAGCATCTCTTTTATTTGGGAATCAATAGAAAGGGCTTGCAATTCGTCGGCTTCTGTCGATTTCCTGGCATAGAGGCAGTAACGAAGCGGGGGACTGGAAACGATGGCCTGCGAACCATTATCCTGGATTGCTGTTGCTTGTTCCATAGTCGTAAAGATGTTTTTAATGTTTATCTTCGACCTTTAGAACAAGGATGCCGCAACCCCGCTAGTGAGTCCAGTCCCCATCAGTTGGTAAGTTGTTGGTAAATAAATGTTTACCAGACTTCTACTTCTGCTACTGGTTGGTTACAGTATGCGATGAATTGGTTGGCTACGAGTGAAAAAGCATCAGCCAGATCATTATATTTTTCCACACCAAAACCTATCAGTTGAAGTATAAGATCCTCGGCATCTTTTCTGGGGAACAGGATGAGCCCCTCTTGTATTGCCGCAGTAGTAAGCGCAAGTCGCTCGCGTTTATCCCCGCGAGGAGGAACACCCTTGACCTCGATCCCCAAGCTCTGACATTGCTGAATAATGGCTTCTTGGTAAGCGACCTTTTCGACGAATATCGTCGGGTCATTATACTTCTCCGTATTTGCCACGAGAGTTTTAATCTGCCTTACCTGATCCGGGAACCCTACAATTTCATTAAAAGGAAAGGGCAGAACATAGGCCTTATATCCTTCCCCGTCTTCGTAAATTTTCATTGCAACCATGGCGGTTCGGCATGCAGTATCCTTTTCCGATATTGCCAGATCTACACCAATGTAGGTCTGAATAAAATCCTTATCGTCCGGAAGGTCTTCATCGTAGTCATAATCGTGGATCCATTCCGGATGAACTACTCTTCCGCTATCCGAAACAATGCGGAGCAGATATTCGCGTTGCCAGGCAATTTCGTTACCCACTCTTTTCTTTTCCTTTTCTACATCCTCTTGTGTGGGGTATTTGCCCGGCCAGGCGATTGCCCCCTTTTCGTCAAATAATGGGTATGCCTTAAATAGTCCATCGGTTCGCTCCTCTTCTACGTCCTGTTTTAGGCGCATAAGGAGTGAGTCCTCATGCAGAAGATTCCCGACAATGATAAGCCGGGTATTCCTGTCTCCGGCCGGAATCACTTCTCCAGTAAGCCACTGATAGGTCTTTTGTCTGCTTTCCCTCGTCTTGGTGGAAGCAATATCTTCCACATCATCTCCGATGATAAGGTCGGGGCGATACTGATTATGCCGTAATCCCCGGATGCTTTGTTCGGTTGAGGCAACAGTAATGCGGGCATTCAATTTCGAGAAAACCAGTGAGGACGAACCCCATTCATCGCTCTCTTCCTGGAAAGGTCCGAGATCGTTTTTTAAAATTTGATTTCCCTCGAGTTCTCTCCTCATATTCATCATATGCTGTTTTGCTTGGCTTCTCGTTTGGCAGAGAATTAGGACAAATTTTTTCTGCTGTTCCCCGAGAATGGCCCAAATCGGATAGGCGGTGGTAAGGATGGTGGATTTTCCGGATCCCCTGAAGGCAATCAGGAAAAGGTTTTTATCCTTTTCACACTCTATTAGATCGAACATTTCGCGATGAAACGGAGCCGTTTTGTACTTCACATAATGAGCGAAGTAGAAGTGGAAGAAGATAAAGAAACTTTGTCTGGAAACCGCGATACGAACCTTACGATCTCTTATCATCTTTTCTACAAAATCCGTGGGTAAGTGATCACAATTGTACTTGTTTAGAAGCTCTTGATAATTTAATTGATTCATATATTTAAAAATTTAATTTTTTTTCAAACGATTAATTGTTTTCTTTCGACCTTTCTTCGGGAACTAATGATGCAAGACGCAGGGCTTCCCGAACCACTGCTTCTTGCTCCGGCGTCAATTCATCCTGGGGAGATTGAAACGTAGCCGTCACCTCAACCTTATTACTATATTTTGGATGGTGGTGTCTTAACCAAAGTTGTAGGGCTTGAAAATTGCGATTACGGATAAGCGAAATTAATTGGCTTTCGCTCATGTCCGTAATCAATGCTTCACCTTCGGTAATCGAATCATCACTGGCTTTAGCGAATTTTTTATCTTCGTCTCGCCAACGATAATAACTGGCCCGGCTGACACCTGTTTTCTTACAGGCAAACTGAATAATGGGCATTTCTTTCAATTGTTGGATAATCGCATCTTTTAATTTGTCTTTCTTCATATTTTTTTCGGCTTCTTGCCGGTTAATCTTTCCCACCTTTTTAAGATAACCTGTGTGTAGACAGGTGATTTTTCCATGAGATAGCATCGACGTTGCATCTTTATGGCCGCTATCAGAGTAGATCCGCTTCCTCCAAAGGGCTCAACGATAAGATCGCCTCGCTTGGTTAAGACCTTTATATAAGGCACAAGAATCTCTATTGGCTTAGTTCCAAAAATAATTCCTTGGCCGGATGACTTTTCATCTGCAGCGTTAAATTCAATGAAGTCAGTTGGACAGATTCTTCTCCCTTTTTGATAACCTTCCCAATGGGGCTTGCCAGAAGTTGCGTATAAGGCAGCTTCGTATTCGTTTTGCAGGAATTCATTTGATTCCGGTTCCATGTTAAGAGGAACATTACCCTTGGTGCCAACCAAAGCAATATCATGCTTATTAAAGAATTTGTATTTGGCAGCAAATCCCTGCACGCGATTGGGTAAGTGCCAGATAATGGTATTGCGATATCTCCAGTGTTTTTCCAGTTCGTTCCATATAGTGCGAAGGTTTTTCGGATTTTCAAAAACGATAATTGAAAAGTCCGGTTTTTGTATTTTGGCGACATTGGTCATCCATTTCTGGGTAAAATCAGGCGACAGTTCGTCGGTTTCAAGATACCTGCGGTCACGTTTTAAACCGAATCCTTCGGTTGCCTTACCACGTCTTTTTTTGCCACGGAGATAATCTAAAAGATAGGGCGGATCGGTTAGGCAGAAATCGGCTTTCCCTCCGTTCATAAGCGAAAGTATGTCTTTTCCAATTGTGCTATCACCACATTTGACTCTGTTATCGTCCATCTCGTAAATATCTCCTTTTTTAACAGTTATTTTTTTGATATCCAGTTTGGCCAGTTCTTTTGCCAAATCGAATTCTTCCGGCGTTTCATCAATTCCGAAGATCTCGTCTAACTCTTCGCTGCAAAATCCCACATCACTTAAGAAATTCTCGTCAAAATTAGCCAATAAATCCCAATCCCAGTCGCCAGTATTCTTATTAAGTCGGATATTCAATTCTTTTTCCTTTTCAATATCCGAAATGTTCAGATAGACCACGGGCATTTCTTTCATGTTTAATTCTTTCGCCGCCCTTAATCGCATATGTCCACCAATGACCACATTTTTGCGGCTTGGTGTTGAGTTGACGATGATCGGGTCCACTATTCGAAACCGCCGGATACTCTCTTTTATCTGTTCCATCGCATCCTTGCTTATCTGGCGCGGATTATATTCCGCGGGGACAAGGTCATTGATTGGAACATAGACAATATTAAGTTTTAACTTATTAATTTTATTATCTGATTCCATATTTTTGTTTAGATTAATTTTAATTATTCGACTTACTACGATTATTTTGGGTTTACATATTTTTGCCTTAGTTTAATTTTTATATTTTCAAAACAAAAACGGACAGCTTTATGCTGTCCTCTTTCATCAACACAACGAGGCTACAACACAAAGCTTAGCTTTATGTAATAGAATCTCATTGTATTGAGGAATCTTCGGCTCAATCGTTAACTAGATCCATTGTATTGGCTCTTACTTCATTCCGTTGCCCGGGTAGGGCTTGATTGTTAATATCTTCACTAACCTTATTTTATTTTAGCAATAGATATCATTATGTCAAGGGGGTTTACTTATTAATTTTAATGTTGTAAACTTATAGTAGGTTTAATCTATTATATATCAGATTATGAATAAGAATAAATTACCAGAAATTTTAACGATGAAGCAGGTTTGTGAGTTATTAAATGTTCATCCCAACACTTTGAGAAATTGGGATAATAATGGCGTGCTTAAAGCTATTCGTTTCGGGAATAGAAAAGACAGGAGATATAAAAAAGAAGATATATTGAAATTGATTAAGTATAAAAAATAAATATGTCCATTTTTTTACAAAGATATTTAGCCGAAAAAATAAGTTTGCAAAAAATGGCCGGCTCTTTGAGTCGATTATCTTCTGTCTTAGCCAAATCAACAATTGATCTTAACCCGTACCAAATTCATGCGTCTCTTTATGCGTTTAACAGTCCGCTTTCCCGCGGCGCTATTTTAGCTGATGAAGTTGGTTTAGGTAAAACAATAGAGGCCGGAATTATTATATCCCAATTATGGGCTGAGGGAAAAAGAAAAATTTTGGTTATAACCCCTGCATCTCTTAGAAAACAGTGGCAAGACGAATTGCTTTCAAAGTTTGGCATCGAATCAGAAGTTTGGGATGGCCCCTCTTTTAATGCACGAATAAATAGTGGTGATAATGTCCCATTTACTTATGACGGAGTTTTTATTGTCTCTTATCATTTTGTTTATACTCACCTTGGTTTGATTGAAAAACAACCGTGGAATGTTGTTGTTATTGATGAAGCACATCGTTTTAGGCGAGTATTTAAAGGAAGGGATGCCTCAAAGATGGCATACGATATTCGGGAAATCATAAAAGACAAGCCAAAAGTTTTATTAACAGCAACGCCTCTACAGAATAACCTTGAAGAATTATACGGGATAGCGAGTTTTATAGATGACAAACTTCTTGGATCTCCTTATAGTTTTAAAACAAAATTTATACAACCGATTAAAGATCAGTCGGGGTTTGCTATGTTGAGATTAGAAGAGTTGCGAAAATTAATTCACGGAGAAGAAAACGATGATCCGTTGTCTATTTCGGGAATAATTACTCGGACTTTGCGAAAACAGGTTTTGGAGTATGTGCAATTTACCGATAGAATATCAATCACATTTGATTTTACTCCTACCGACGAGGAGGTTGAATTATATGAAAAAGTTTCCGCCTATCTCCAGCGCCCCGATGTGGCCGCTATTAGGGCAACACAAAGGAATTTAATGGTTCTTGTCTATAGAAAATTATTGGCGAGCTCATCATTTGCTATCGCTGGTACCCTGAAGAAGTTGAGCGAAAATCTAAAGAATGAATTAAAACTGCGGGAAAAAGAGACATCGGCCACAGAGTTAAATCCGGAATCAATAACCGACGAAGGACTATTGGAAGAATTTGAAGAGCCTGAATTAGAGGGGATAGAACAAAGCCAGAAAAAGGAAAAACAGCGCGTTGATGATGCTTTCAGCGATGAGGATATAAAAAAGGAAATAGCAGAATTAGAAGAATACTATTCGTTAGCGACTCAAATCAAGGAGAACACAAAAGGGAAAGCGCTTATTAGCGCCTTGCTTCAACTTTTTAAACAAGCAAAGGAAAAGAAATGGCCCGAAAAAGCAGTTGTATTTACAGAGTCAACTCGCACACAAGAATATTTGTCAAAACTCCTTGAAAAAGCAGGGATTACCTTTACCAAGTTCAATGGTTCAAATAATTCGCCCGAAGCAAGAGATGCTTTTAATCGATGGAAAAAAGAATTTCCAGAAAGCGCCAGTCAGGGTTCTTTTAACGCGAATGTGCGCCAGGCATTAATACATGATTTTAAGAAAAACAGCAAGATTTTTCTTACGACTGAAGCCGGGGCAGAGGGTTTAAATCTTCAGTTTTGTAATATTGCTATTAACTACGATTTACCTTGGAATCCTCAAAGAGTGGAGCAAAGAATTGGCCGTTGTCATCGTTATGGGCAGAAATATCAGGTAGTAGTTGCGAATTTTTTAAACACCAAAAATTATGCAGATAAAAGAGTTTTAGAATTGTTGGGAGAAAAACTTAGTTTGTTCAATGGACTTTTTGGTAGTTCTGATGAAATTTTGGGTGCTTTGGAATCCGGTCTTGATTTTGAAAAAAGGATCCTTGAAATCTACCAAAGTTGTCGTAGTCCTGAAGAATATGATAGCGCATTTACTGAACTACAGGAGAGCCTCAAAGATGTTACTTCTAAAACTACTTTGCAATATCGAAATTTGTTGTTGGAGAGTACGGACCAAGCTGTTGCCGCTTTATTCAAAAAAACTGAAGTAGAGACGAAGCAAGCGATTTCAGATTTTGACAAAGATTTACTGAATCTTTGTAAATTATCGTTGGGCAAAAAGATTAAACCAACTGATGACGAAGCAGTATTTATTATAGATAATTATAAATTTCCTGTTGCCTTTCGTGAGCTTCGCGATGATGAAGAGGGAAAAATATCTCGCGCATATAAAGATCATCCAATCATCCGTCAAATTATTGACGATAATTTGAAATTACAAACTAGACCGATACCATCTGTAATTTTTAAACTTTCGAAACACGGTAGTAAAATTTCCCAGTTAAATGATGCAAGAGGGAAAGAAGGGTTTGTATTCCTCTGGAAATTAAAAATAGTTGGAGTAGAAACAGAAGAAATTTTGGTGCCACTGGTGTTTATTAAAAAAACAGGGGGCGATCCTGATGTGTTAGAAGTTGCCGTTGCGAACGAATTACTTGATGTAGAAAATGAAAGTACTGATAAAACACTTAAAGATTCGCCAATCAAAAAAGAGTTATTACTCAAAACTTGGGAGAAATGGAAGAAGCCAGTTATAGAAAGGTATCAAAAAAGAAATGAGCGTCTTTTTGATAGAGAGACAGATAGAATAAATCGTTATTATGATGATTATGCGCTTCGCGTTGAAGACAGAATGAAGAAGTTGGAAAATGAACAAAAAGATGTAAATCGCAAAAGAGATAATTCGTCTGATCTAGAAGAAAGAAGAAAATTATTTAAGCGTATTCAGGATATTAATATCGCATTGGATAAATTAAGGATTCAACAATTAAAGTTAAAGCAGGAAGGAGCAAGGTTGCGGAAAAAAGAGTCAGAAAATCTTTGGAAAACCTTGGAGCCAAAAATTTCTGAAGAAATGATTGCGATAACCCATTTCACTATTCAATAGTATGGCAAAAGGAATAAAGCAAAAAAAACAAGATTTAGGAATTTTCTACACAGATCAGAGAATCGCGGATTTTGTTTTTGATATTTTAGAAATTTGGAAAGAAAAAGAGGAAAAAGAAACTGGTCGGTGGGAGTCGCGAAAACATTTCCCATCAGTTATTGATCCGGCTGTTGGCGAGGGAGTATTTTTGAAAACCGCAGTGGAAAGTGGATTTACTAAGACAGACTGGATATTCGGTATAGATATTGATGGGGATGTTGTTAAGAAATGGAAAAACATTAATTTATTGAAGGAATTTGGTGGCAAGGAAAGTGATTTAGAAGCCCATTTTTTTCACCAGAATGGATTGGATAGAATTCATTGGGAACAGCACACGGAAAAATATAGGTACAAATTAAAGCAAAAGGACATAGAAGATCAGCAGTTTAATTTAGTGGTAGGGAATCCGCCATACGGAGGATTGGGTATATACGAAGAAATGAAAATGCTTTCTGAGTCGGTTTTGTCCGCAAGGAAAGTGCAGAAGGTATACACCCAAAAGTTGGACACTCTATTTGGAGAAGAGGAAGAGAGGGTATCTAAAATTACAACTACTGAACATGTTAAGCTGCCCCTATCGCAGGTTAAAATTTTTGAATTAAAAGAACTTTCCAAAAGCTTAATAAACTTGGAAATATGGAAAGACAAAAAATATTTACCGCAAAGAATTAATCATAATTTGAACATCAATGGAATAGACATAAACTTAAAAGATATTTTGACTTTAAAAGAGATAGAAAGATTGAAATCTTATCCCGTAGAAATTTTATTTATTGAACGTTTTATCCAGCTTGCAAAACCTGGCGGGTGGATTGCTATTATTATTCCAGACGGCATTTTAACTAATTCCAATTCCCATTATGTGCGGGAGTTCGTTAGTGAGAAAGCGAAGGTGGAGGCGATTATTTCTTTACCTCGCGATGCTTTCAAAAACGTCGGCACAAGTGCTAAAACAAGCATTTTGTTTTTGCAAAAATATAAAAACCAAGAGAAGAAGCAGAAAGATTATCCGATCTTTCTCGCCTCAGTCGATTCTCTTATTGAGAAAAGTTTTAATTCAGTTAGAGATAATTATAAAAATTATTACAATAAAATTATGGGTAATAAAAATTTAGTTCAAACAACAACAGACGAAAAAGGTCGAGAAATCGTGATGGTGAGAGTGGATAAAACATTGACGGAGTTAATGGAAGAAAAACCAACGAGTAGATGGGATCCAGCCTATTGGCATCCATCTTTTGAAGAAGTGCTTTCGCAAATAAAAAACGGACTTGAAATAACCCCGTTAGAAGAACTTTTGGAAGAACCAATTATTGCCCCAGACCATGTTCGTGCTAGTAAGGGAGAAAAAATTGGAAAAAAGTTTTCCTGCGAATATCGCACTCTTAAAGATTTAATGTTTACAGGTTTGAATTACGCGGAAATTAATTATTGTTCAGAAAACGCTTGTCAGAGGTTAAAAAGAACGCAGTTAAAAGTTGGAGATATTCTTTTTGCTGGTTCTGGAGTAGGTGCTATCGGACGTTTGGGATTAGTTGAGAGAGTGTCGTCAAAATCGTGTGTTGGCGATTTGTTTATTATTAGAAATCCTAAAGTCAGTTTTTGCTATATTTATATCTATTTACTTACAGAGTTTGGTCAATCGCAAATAGAAAAGATATTTCACGGAATTTCTTCTGCCAAGATAAGCACTAAAGAAATAGGACAAATTAAAGTGCCGCTAATTAGTAATGAAATTCAACAGCAAGTTGAATCAGAGTATAACAAGATGTCTAAATATCACGACAAGGCAATAGAGGCAAAGAAAAAAGGCAATGATTCAGAATATAAAGCGAATATGACAACAGCCGAGAAAATGTTAAAGGATTTAATTGCCAAGACAGAAGCGGTTATTCGCGGTGAAAAGAAAGATATAATTTAATTATTTATGCCGGAACAAAGATCGGAAAATTCTTATATCAACAACGACATTTTGCCGTTTCTGGCAAGCAATTTTGGCTATCCGATTCACGACGCGGAGTGCGTGAAAATAAATGATGTTCCTATTTTCAGGCCGAGTGGCGGACGTGCTGGCTCAATTGATATTGTTTATTACCACAACGGCGAGCCAGTGCTTTTGGTTGAAGCCAAGACAAAACATAAAAGCCACGAAGCCGCTCTTAAAGAAGCATTGGTATACCTAAAAAACTTTCCCATAGACAAACCGGAATTCGCTCCGTCCGGTTTGCCGCCAAAAATTTTGGCAACAACCGTAGGAAAAAATATTAAGTTTTATAAATGGAGTATAGATTATTCCAAGCCGATTCCGGATTTTATAACCAACGAAATTGAAATTTTATCATTTGAGAATTTGCTTTCCTATTACGGATTGATTGAAGAATACAAGGCGCGTATCTTGGAGCCCAAAAACTTCGCCACGGATTTTTTTGATGAGTTGATTTCCATTTTCAAACTTCACGAGGAAGAAGATAAAATTACAAAAGATGTTGTTAAAAAAGTTGTTTATCAAATTCACAACTACTTACTGAATCCACAAAAATACACCGGCGATTATCCTTATACCGAATTGGATTTGCAGGGGCAAAAAGCCGTTCGTGACTTGTTCAAGAGATTTGATTTTATCGCTTCGCTTGGCCCGGAAATCGCCAAAGAATTCCGTAAGGCGATTTTGAGATCGTTTCAAGGAGAAGAATTCAATCAGTATCTTACAGAAAAATGTGTTATAGATTTTGTTTTCGGTCTGATTGGTAGATTGAACAAGCACACGAAAGTTTTGGATTTTGAGTGCGGAAGTGGCGGTTTTTTGGCAACGGCAATCAATCAAAACGATTTGGACTTGGAAAATGTAATGGGGGTTGATATTGAGGATTTGCCGTATATCATCGCCAAAACTTACTTTGCTTTGTATTTCAAAAAAACCGGCGAGGAGTTGAATCTTGTCCTCATTAAAAAAGACAACGGCTTGCTTTATCACGGCAAGAACTGGGATTTGGTTGTAGGCAATCCCGCCGGAAGCAGTAAATACGAGCATGGCGACGAAGATAAAATTTTTGGAAATTTGAATAATGACTTAAACAAAGATGGACGACCGGATAGGATTTCGGAGTACAATCTGTCAATCCAGCAAGCCGTCCAATCTGTCCGCGTTGGTGGCAAGATTTGTTTGATACTGCCAGAAGGAGTATTCTCAAATTCTCAAGACGAGTTTTTACGAAAATATATTGCCAAACATTGCAATATATTGGCGATTGTAAGTTTACCACCGGGGTCGTTCAAAAGAGGAACGGCAGTAAATCAGTTGAGAAGGGGTGCACAATCCGCTTCAATGAAAATGTCTATTATGTATGCGGAGAAAATCAGAGAGGTCAAGAGAAGCGAAGGCTTAGAAATTGATTTAAGACATCTGAATTATCCAATATTTTTAGCACACATTGATAAAGTTGATTCCAGATCGGGAGAAATCGGCGAATGGTTAGAGGAAAGATTGAATGTCGTATTGGAACAATGGGAAGAATGGAAAAACAAAGCCGAGTTGAATGATATAGGGAAGATAGCCACCAAGTTTGGTAAAGCCGAAAAAATAAAAAAAAGCCAGAAAATTTTGTTTAGCAAGATCGAACTCGAAAGAACGAACATAGAAAAAAGTAAAAAAATAAAACCAAAGAAGGGCAAATCGGAAACAAAAATAAGTAAAAACTTGGAAGATTTATTAACTTAAAAATATGCAAAAAGATAAAAAAACAATAGGTATTACAATTCGTTTTTTTACCAACGATCTGCCGGGCCGCGTTGGCTCTAAAAAAGACCAAATTCCTTTTTGGACCTGTGGCAATGTTCATCTTGAGGCAAATAAGACAAAAGGAATCAAACCACAAGATGAAATGTTTAATTATTTTGAAGATATCCCTCGCGCAATTAAGATTGTGTTGAGTAGAAGTAAATTGGTGGCAGTTGAAGATGTCGCTTATAGCATGAGGGCTGAAAAAAGAAGGAATAAAAAACCTTAATTTGCCGCTATTTTGCTTTATGCACAAATTCAAATCCGTGAATACGAAAAACAAATTGACCAAATGGTTTATAAGCTTTACGGCTTAACGCCCGAAGAAATAAAAATAATAGAGTCGTCCATAAAAGATTAAATTAGAAGGATAATGGAAATTATAACGGACATCAACCTCAATCCCAACATAGTAAGCTACCTTCAAGTTATTGAAGATAAAGACTTATTTTATAAAGCACACGATTTAAAACACCCTTTGGCACTATATAATACATCTTTTTTAAAAATTAAAAGTGCTTTAAAGGATTTTTTCGATACATATAACAGCTTAAGACTGGAAGATTTTACGCCTGACGGCAATAAGAATGATAAATGCACTAATTTACTTAAAGATTATAAAATATTTTTGTATTCATTAAGAGAGCATTTAGATGATTGTTTCCACATAATTAAGTCATTTATTCCTCCGCAGTCATCTTTCAAAGACGACAGAAACCAATGCAATTGGCTGAAGAAAAATGCTTTATCCAAAACAAAAACCTTTTTCGACGATATTAAAGATTATAAGAATTATTTAGATAATATAACCAATGAATTAAAACATAGGAATGGGATTCTTAGTTATATTGTTTTTTACAACGAAGGTAATAAAGAATTTCATATAGGATATTTTGTTGCCAACGTAAAAGATGAAGCATACGAGCCGGTTGACTATATACATAAAGAATTTCAAGGACAACACACCGCTTTTTCTTTTAATAGGGATATTAGATATAATATATTCAATGTTTTTTTAATTTCGGAAAAAATAATCAATTTTTTAAAAAAGATAAAATTGCAAGTAAATTTATTAAATAGAGACGCGGAAAAGGCGTCCGCCCAAGAAATTTCTTTATATAGAAAAATAATGGATATGTCGAAAGTATTTTTTCCGGATGAATACTTTAAAGATGTACCGAGCATATGTTTATTGGATAATGGGAATTTAAAATTAGAATATCCGTCCAAGTTATCTCTGCGGAAATTGACTTGCGATAAGGTTCTTTTAACTCATTCTGGAGATGGAAAAACCCGACAATTTAAACTACTCTATTATAAAAACGGCAGGGAATAAAGTGGGGACGGTTCCGGAATAAAAAATGGGGTCTAAAAAAAAGGGGTCAACTCTATTTTTAGCAATAAGCAAAACAAAAAGTCGAACCCCGATGATAAAACGAAGTTCAGTACTGGGCGAGGGAATTAATTGAGGATTAAAGAATGAATAAACATCCAGCGTTAGTAGGCATTGTGCCAAGGAAAAATCTTTGGCCCATTATCCAAAAGGAAAAGTGGTATCACGCTCCTGTTAAATCAGCTCCTAAAAATACTTTAATGGTAGAGTATTTGGCCTTTTATTTCCCGTCTGCTTTTGGCGAAGGACTACAACACAAAGTAAGTTATTATGCTAATGTTCTGAAGGTGGATATTAGAAAAAGAGTTGCTCTTTTTCCGGATGAGTCAGGACATCCGCAGGCGCAGAGTGATTACTACCAGTTTCATTTGGGAAAGATTGAGCAATTGCCTCACCCTATTCCGAGTAAGAAATGGAGGAGGATCATTCACATTCCAACAAGCCGAGAGAAATTATTTACTGCCCGAGAAATTAATGACTTATACGACACCAGTCCTTTAGAAGAAAAAATGTATTTGGAAATGAAGAGGCGTAGGATAGAGGCCGAAAGGCAAGTGTATGTTGAGTCTGGAGGGCAGAACTATTTTCTGGATTTTGGAATATTCTGCCATAAGGGAAATATTGATGTTGAGTGTGATGGCGAGAAATATCATACGCTCCCTGATGCCTTATCTAGAGATAGAATGAGGAACAATCAATTGGTTAGTTACGGCTGGCGAGTATTGAGGTTTTCAGGGAAAGAAATTAACTATGCTCTAAAAGATTGTTTTAAAGCAATTGAGAGAACCATTGGTAATTTGGGAGGCATATGTCAGGCAACAAAATTATAAGAAATTTAGAATTTGGAAAGTAGTCAATTTTAGATAAATCATTTAGGGGCGAATTAGTAAAACGAAATATGCAAGTTAAGTTACCAGAGATAAATTTATTAATGAAAAAGATTTTGCCAACAGAAGCTTCTTTTGTTGGTGATTATATCCACCCAGCTTTAGGGAAAACCGCGACACAAACCATAGAACAATGGAGATTGAATTACTTAAAAGAACTAAAGCTAAATAATTCTTTTGACAATATTCAGAAGTTTAAGGTTTTCATTACTAGTTTATTACTAAGGGCCAATAGAGGAGAAGTTGGAGGGAAATTATATAATGCTTTCAATAATAGGGTTAAGAGGTTCAGCGATTTAAATAAAGGAAATATTAGAGAGGTTTTAAAGGATGCCGGTTATCGTTTTCAAAATCAAGGGACAGAAACCGTATTAAACTCTAAAGAATTATTATTTAACAAATATCAAGGAAAGTGGGATAAGTATTTTAAAGAAGCCAAGGAAGATTATAGGAATAATTTTCCAAATGATGATTTTTTGAAAATAAAAGGAGTTAGTTTTAAGGTAAGAGACTTAGCCTTAAGTTGTTTTCTAAAAGAATATTCTGCTAATGATTTTCATGTAGTTGATGTTTTAGTAAGAACGGGTTTAATCTTATACGGATATGGTAATTTAAATTTTGGCACTGACCCTAACAACGAGAGAAACTATCTATTTTTAAGAAATTTAATAATTAAAATCTCTGAACAAACACCTTATTCGCCAGGAGAAATTGATAGAATTTTTTGGCATTTTGGTCGAGCGATTTGTAAAAGTAAACCATTGTGTGGAAAGTGCCCTGTGAAAAGTATTTGTCTGACTTATGGGAAAAATAAATAAACATAGGATGAAAAGTAAAAAATTAGATTTAAAAAATAATCTACAGGAAAAATGGATATAAATTTAGTAAAAATAGATAAAATAATAGATATAAATAAAGCAAAACCCGTCTCCTTTAAGCAGTTTTCAGTAAGTATCATCCCGGCTACTGCGAGCGCTGCGGGGTTTGATTTGACTACGCCTACTAATAGATTCTCTATGCTTAATTGGTTTATGACTTTAAAATTAGTCAATGCTTCAAGGGAAAATTTAATAATCGAGAATATTCAAGCAGAATGGATAGGGAGAGATAATCATAGATGTAAATCTGATTATGTAGAAATTTGTGAAGCAATTCAAGAAAATAAAAAAGATGAAGCGATGATTGTCGACCAACTTATTGATGAAAAGAAAAGCTTAGAAAGAAAATCTATATTTTTACCAATTTTCTTAAAACATCAATCAGAAAAATTTATTCGAGTTGATTTTTTATTAAAAACATATAAACGGACACTTTTAAATTATTGGAGACCTATTTCTTTTAGAAAAGACGAGATAAAAGCACCTGAAATATATGAACAATTATTACAAAAAGCAATCATTAAAATCATGACTGACAGAAACCGAAAACCCCTTTTATTGAAAATATGACTTGGCCAATGGAAAAATTAGGTAAGGTTACTATCGGGGTTATCTTCGTAATCTTTTCAATAGTTTTGATTACAAAAGAACAATACATTCTGGCGGTTCTGCTGTTGTTTCTGTTGTTGATAATATTTAAGTTAGAATCTGTAACAGAGCTTATTTTTTCCCCTAAAGGGGAGGTTCGGGTTAAATTTGAATTACCTAAGGGAAAAATTGAGAAAGATATAGAGGAAAATGAAGAACTAACTACAGAGAAAAATTTTATTCGTTTCCAAGGCATTGAAGAGAAAGTTCTGGCCGATATACAAAAGAGGTTTGGGGGTGAAATGAAAACTCTTGTTCATTTTATGTATGGCTCACCAGATAAACCGGAATTTATGTATACACCAGATGGTAGTCTTAATACTACGGATGCACTCTATTTTTTTGAAATTAAATATGTTATCAAGCCAGAGCTTACAGAAAGAATAGTTAACAACACAGTTAAATATCTCAAAACGGTTTTTGACGGATTTAATCCTATGGCAGGGAAACGGTTAATAATAAAACTAATTCTTGCTAGTTCATACGATATAGATGTAAGTCGATTTACCCTGCCGATCGGTGTTGAGATTGAATTCTATAAAATATAATTTTAATTATGCAGACTTCAGAAGTATTTATAAAAATACGTGCAGTATATATTTTATGAGTTCGTTTAAACCAAAAATTAAAAATAAATAAATCTATGGAATCCCGAATAATAATTGTTTTAGGTTTAATTGTCCTTCCCATTGTTTTTTTTATCTGGAGCGCCATAAGAGATGATAAAAAAATCCAAAAAGAACCGCTGAGAGAAGATGAAAAAAACCAATGTTTTATCAAATTAATTATTGATATTACCAATGAACTAAAGGGATTGGAAAAAGAAAGTGATGTTAAGTTATTTTTAGAAAAAACAAAAGAAGAAAAGGAAACTTTTGATAAATCAACATCTTATTCCGATTACAATGAGGCTAGCCTCATGGCGACGGCGACTGGTGCTATTGGAGCTATTTTGGGCTCGTCGTCTATTAATGCTAGAAATCTCTTAACATCAATAAGTACTACACGAGGAAGTTGGAAAGAATATTTATTAAATAAAGTTATCCGGGATGACATGTCTGAAAAAGAAAAGGAGAGATTAAGCGGAGAAATTGAAAACAAAATTAATTATCTATTGAATTCAAGGGTTTTATTAATTACAAAACAAAGTTGTATTAAATATGCTTGGGAGAATATTTTGAAAGATAAAACATTAAAGATTTTTTCCTTGGATAAGGCTAATTTAATGATTTATCGAATATTAATTGATCCTAATTTTTGCCAACAAAAAAATGAAGCGTGAAAATTTCCTTTACAATATCTCATCTTAATAAATTAATAAACCCAATATGCCCAAGAGAAAAAAGACATTAAATATAATACTCGATACCTTAGAACCATTAGTTATTTTATATACTCTGTTTATGATTTATTGGTGGTTTACCAGTAAACCTGTCTTTTGGAAATGGTTTTCTTATGGAATTGGTTTTGTCGCAGTAATTATTGTAATTGCTATTTGGCGAAGAAAAACAAAATTTAAACATATCCGAGGGTTTCTTTCAGATAGAGAACTGTTATTGGAATTAAAGAAGATGCATCCAGCAGAATTTGAAGAATATATTGCGAATCTGTTTTCAAAGTTAGGTTATAGAACACAGACAGTAGGCGGTTCCTATGATGAGGGAATTGATGTAATAGCTCAAAAAGACGGTATCAAACATTATATCCAATGCAAGAAGTTTATTACTCAAACAGTTACTGTGGGAGCAATAAGGGATTTTTATGGAGCCATCACCGATCATTTGGCTAACAGCAAAGGTTATTTCATAACCACAAATAAGTTTACATTAGAAGCGGAAAGATTTGCTGAAGACAAGCCGATTGAATTAATTGACGGACAGAGACTTATTGAATATATCCGTCTTGCTGAAAAAGAAGGAAATGCGTTAAAATCGCCGCTGTTAGAAAAATGCCCAAGATGCGGCGGAAACCTTCTCAAAAAAGAAGGCAAGTTTGGAAAGTTCTATGGCTGTTCAAATTATCCCAAATGTCGTTTTACTAGGGGATTATAACTAAAAAGAAACATATATCTCGAAAAGTAAATATATTGTTTTATTTAATAAGATATAAGGGGCTGAAAGAAACAGAAAGAAACAGAAAGAAACAGAAAGAAACAGAAAGAAACGAAAGCACTCTAAGAAAGTGTTTTTTGGGCCCACTTGACTTTTACGCGTAAGCGTGTTAAAAATACTGCGGTTCGGAATCTTTAAGAGGATTCGATCTATCCTGTTGGGATTGCGAGGAGGAACTATGACTACCAGTTCGGCGGCCAGTATTTCGGTGGCTGTTCTGATAGAGGAACAGCCTGGCGAGATTCTCCTAGTCCAACAAGGACCCGCAAAGGGTTCAGGATGGGGACCACCCGCAGGTCATGTTGAGTTGGGAGAGACTCTACAAGAAGCAGCTAGACGAGAAACTCGAGAAGAGACCGGTTATGAGGTCAAGTTGACCGGTGTCGTAGGCATCTACCAATTACCCGGTT
>Ga0265592_1000434_pt1 | contig 21817 bp, 15 predicted proteins | sample saktaG_7_FD_190141 | JGI IMG/M metagenome (GOLD analysis project Ga0265592, IMG submission 190141) | Saline water microbial communities from Sakinaw Lake, British Columbia, Canada - sak_2010_1_5_120m | ecosystem: Environmental > Aquatic > Non-marine Saline and Alkaline > Saline ... | reverse complement strand
TGAGCTAAATGATAATTATTGATTAAGAATAATGTTAATAAAAATTGAATCGATAAGGTGTCCGGATGTCCCGGTTTAATGTCCGGATGCCTTCGGAATTGCCGTCCGGATACTCCGGAATACGCATTTTCAATAATGAATTGATATAAATATTAGACAATTACTTTCTATTTATTGAAATACGACAAAGTTTTTCTAAATCCTTCTTTTAAAATATTTTATTTCAATTATTTTGCTTTTTCAGAAAAATAATGTTAATAGGTGTCTGTCCCTATTAACACCCTATTAACACCTCAAAAGATGACAAATGGGGTTGATTAATGCCAAGAAAGTTCATTAAGTCGTTGCCTTAGGCCATCGGAAAGTTTCAAAAACCTATCCAGAGAACCATTAAACATCCCCACTTGTAATGGAGGCCAATTGTCTTGTCTTTTCTTGGCTTCTTCTACTATCCGACTAAACGGATCATATCCTACTTCTCGGCGATATTTCCATCCAAATCTACCAACGGGATACCAATTTCGTTCTTTAAGGTCACCATAGACAAGAGCAGCATAAACTTCAAAATCATCAAACAATCGTTCATAGTCTTTACCGAGGAAAAGAAGCTCTTGGAGTACTGGGTCTAAAATTTCAAAGAGATGTTCGCTATGTGGAACGTGTTTTTGATCTTGTCCGGGTATCCACTTAAATTCGTCGTGCATATGGGCAAGATTTTCAGTCACGGGAACTATAATGGGAAAACATTCTTCTCTTCTCATTGAAGAATATGGCACATTGGCTGTTAATATTACTTTTAGTACACTATACTTTCTAGCAGATAACGCAGCAATCCCAGATGAGTACATAAGAGCTTGGATAGGATACCAGCCAAAACGAACCCAAAGGTCTAATCCAGATAATCCCTTGTCTGTTTCTGCTATGCGATTAAAGACTTTTTCAAGTATAAGTAATTGCTCTTCATTACCCCATCGTGCAAGAAGAATAACGATTTTCTGAAGGTCTTTTAAAATTTCTTCATATTTTTGTAATCGCTCCAAAAACTCTAACTCTTCTTTTTGTACATTTGAATCTTCAACTGGAAATTGTTCCAAGGAAGTCATATTGATAAACTTTTTCAAATGTTCCGTAACAAAATCATCTAATTTAATCCTGTTTTTTGGTTCTGAAAGTAGCCCCTTTATCTCTTTTATAATAGTTCCTTTGGATTTTACCATAATAGCTCTCCTAAATCTTTTGAGTATATCTCTGGATAATTTCCTCTCCTCTTCGTATTAGATCAGTATATGTCAATACTTCTATACCGTGTAAAGAATAATTGAGTTTTCTAAAGGCTTCTTTTTTCACCTCGTCCCAATTATCTTTCGTACCCACTACAATAAAAGCACGCGGCTTAATAACAAAAACATCCCAACCATATTCACTTTTTATTGCTCTGCTTAGTTCTAGCTGGAGACGCTCAATATCGCTGAGATAATTTACAACTTGCCCTATTGCCTTATTTGTTTCTCCGCACCATCTACATGAACCCGGGTGAGAAGTATCTTTAATAATAACATCATTTGAAGGCAATTTGATTTCCAAAATATCTAAAAATCCATCAACTGTTGGAAATAAATAATCGGGCATACTCCCGGATAAATTTATCTTTTGTTTTTCTATAGGCTTCTGATACTGAATACCCAGTAGCCAATTATTTTTGTAAATCCAAGACTGCCATGAATTTTTTCCACTTGTTTCAGTATATTTGCCTGATTTGAGACGTTCTCTAAGTTCTTTAATTCTGCTTTGAAAAATAGCAATATTAGAACTCTTTTGTATTTCCTCTAGTTCTTCCGCTTCGGATTTTAGAATCTTCTTTTGTTCAGTAAGTTCACGAATCGTTTCTGTTGTCCTTTGCAGTAAGATCTTTTTATTCTTGGCTTTCTTAGTTAGATTTCGTAACACTTGCAAAAAGTTTTTATCTAATTTTTTCAACTGACTTCCTGTAAGTCTTCCTTTGTCATAATTGAATTCCTTACCAAATCTTGAATTCAAAAAGAAGCTTGCTGAGTCTAATCCAGTTTCTCGGTAGAACGCAAAAAATTTCCCTTGCGTAATCTTTTTATAGTCCTCAAAGTTGATATGAAATTCACTTTTTGTTCTTTTAGTTTCACCATCAGTAAAAACAATTTTTGCTTTATCGTCTTTAGATTTTATCGTTTCGATCAAGTGCTTAAAACCGCGTAAACTTCGGCCTTTTTTGAATAGCTCTAAAAGATTACCGTCTCTTGTCTTTTGTTTTGTCAATTTTTGTTCTAATCCATTGGCAAGATATACTTCTACGCCATTGAGTTTACCTAACGCTTTTGGGTTATTAACTTTGACTTTTATTAAACTGCTGGAAATGGTAAACTAAAATGCACCTAAGGTGGAAAATAAAAATGCACCTTTAAAAAGAAACAGTTCTTTACTATAGTATGAATAAGAATCAATACTATAAGGAAAGGACTGAAATATGGTTAACAAGATTATGTATCAAAAGATTCAGCATTTTAGGAGAAAAGGATTTAGCAAAGCAGATATTGTAAGAGAAACCGGATTAAACAAGCGGACAGTATTTAAATATTACGATATGTCAGAGAAAAAATACTCTCGCTATATAGAAAAAGTGAGATACCGGAGCAAGTTATTTGAGCCTTATCAGTCCCCTATTCTTGATCTATACCAAGTAAATGACTTTCAAAGACTGGAAAAATCGGCGGTGTATGATTATCTTGAAGAGAAACTAGGGTCTTTGCCGGGTACGGAGAGGAGTTTCCGTAACTACATCAGCTTCCTGGTAGAGACAGAACAGTTGAAATTAAATGGCAATAAACGGATATATTCTCCGGTGGCAGAGCTTCCCTACGGGAAACAGCTGCAGATCGATTTCGGAGAATACCGTACCAGAAGAGGCTTAAAGCTCTATATATTTGCAGCGGTTTTATCTGCCAGCCGCTACAAATACTGTGCCCTACAGGATAGACCCTTTACTACCCTGGATTTAATCAACCATCTCCTGGATTGTTTTGAGTATATAGGGGGAATACCCGAAGAACTGGTAATAGACCAGGATAAGGTGATGGTAGTAAGTGAAAACCGGGGAGATATCATCTACACTAAGGATTTTAAGCAGTTTATAGAAGAAATGGGTTTAAAGATGTATGTCTGCCGGAAGAATGATCCGGAGAGCAAGGGGAAGATAGAGAATCTGATTAAGTTCATCAAGAGAAACTTTCTAAGCGTAAGAGATTTTGAAAACATTGAAGAGGCTCAGGAAAGGCTGTCCAGGTGGTTACACCGGCGGGCCAATGGCAAGATTTCGCTGGCCACCCGGCGTATTCCCCAAGAAATGTTTAGCGAAGAGAAAGTCCATTTGAGGACCTTGAAAAATTCCATCTACCGGAAGGATAGCTCAAATGTCCGAGAGAGACGGAAAGCAGATATTATGGGTCAGATATCGGTGAATGCTTCTAAGTATCCGGTCCCTTTGGAATACCGGGAGCGGGAAGTAGAGATCTATAAAACCGCAGAAAGGCTTTTCATTTACGATATCCGTACCGGAGAAAAGATAGCAGAACATGCAATATCTCCCATCCCGGGAAGCCGGATAGCAAACCGGGCCAGATGCCACCGTAAAGAGCTTAAACAGAAGCAATTAAAAGAGGAGTTAAAGAGACTTTTTGCCTTAGATAGCTGGAGTGAATTTGTAGATAAGAACTTTCGGATGTATACCCGTTATTTCCGGGATCAGTATCATGATGCACTAAAGAAATTCTCCCAGGGGATAGAAAGGGAGCATCTAGGACAGGCCATAGACCTATGTCTGGAAAATCGGACTTACACCATGGCAAATCTCTATGATACTTATCAGTATTACCAACAGGAAGCCGAGTTAGCCCTGCCAAAAGTAGAAATTGTTTCTAGGTTAAGGGATATCCCGCAGGAGAAGAAAGCCTTTCAAGTAGAAAAGAGAGATATCGGAGTTTATCATACCCTGGTAAATGCCTCAGAGGTACGGCCATGAGAAAATATCAGCAGATAGTCAGTTTACTGGAAAGCTTAAAGCTTAAAGGAATGATCCCTAATCTGGATAACGAGATAACCGAGGCAGAAGAAAAGAAAATATCCTATTTGAGTTTCTTGGACCTTCTTTTAAAGGCAGAGATAGACTACCGGACAGAAAGAAGGCTCAAACGTAATCTGGTAGGAGCCCATTTTCCGGTAGAAAAAGACCTGGATAATTTCCAATTTGCCAGAGTAAAAGGTATCACTAAGTCAGACTTATCGGCCCTTCTGGATTTCCTGTGGCTGGATAATCACAGCAATCTATTATTTTTCGGTCCACCCGGCCTGGGTAAAACTCATTTATCCATAGCCATTGGACTAAAGGCTATACGAGCAGGTTATACGGTATGTTTTGAACGGATGACCACCCTTGTCAAGTGGTTAAAGATGGCCGATATTCAGCGTAAGGCGGGCTTTAGAGTGAACCGCATCTTAAAAGCGGATCTGATTATCATTGATGAGATAGGCTATACGCCCATAGAAAGAAAGGAGGCTAATCTATTTTTTAACCTGATAAGTGAGCTTTATGAGAAGGCATCTGTCATTATCACTTCTAATAAAAAATTTGATGAGTGGGCTGAAATGATGGGAGATGAAGTGATGACCGTAGCCATGTTAGACCGGTTGCTTCATCATTCCAAAGTATTTAATTTAAGTGGGGAATCATTTAGAATTAAAAAAGAAGAGGAGGATTAAGCCATTTTTTTCTTTCTAGGAGGTGCAAAATTGTTTTCCGCGCAAGGTGCATTTCTACTTGCCATTTACAACTGCTCATATTTATTAATTACCCTCTCTCTAAAGCGAAAATGAAAATAGTAACCAGACCATGAAATATCATTTTTATCTCTTCCCATCCGCTCTTTTAAGAGTTTTATTCGCCACAAAATAATATACAAATATATTTTTCAAAAGGGGCTTAAGATTAGTTTTCTGTAACTTTATAGAATTATCTTATAACTCAATTGACTCGACATTATAAACACAAAAAGGACAGAACAAGAAAATGATAGATATCAAATTGCTTGCTCTGTCTTTTTACCTGAAAGATTCTTCCTAAAAAATTAGGATATAGTTCTTTTAGTAAACTCTGTATGGGTTTTCCTAAAGATTAGGAGTTGCCCCGTCGGTGCTTTTTTGTATAAAGCTCTCCAGAGTTCTGTCCGGTAACGGTCCTTTTTGCCTGAAAGTTTGGATACTTATCGTATCTTACCTCTTCGGCTCTTTTTCTTTACAAAACAAAAGAAAAAGTCTCTCCTGTTACCTTCATACAGTTTACAATATTTAGTTAATATATTATATATACTACACCTATTCTAAAAGTCCTTCTTTTTAAGGAAAGTTTTATTTTGCAGGTAAAGGGGGACACACTTTACTTTTTATAGAGCATTAAATTCGGGCGTATCAAAGAAGAATGTCCCACATGATTCCCATCGAGTTTTTATAAATATTTAAAAATCCCAGTTTGTATTTGTGAGTGCACACGGACCTATCGAAAATATCAATAAATTTTCAATAATCATCATCTATAAATATTTTTTCTGGGCGTAGCCTTATATTTTTCTTTATTTTACTATTACTTGTACTTGTTCTTCTTGTTTCCCCGGGCATAAAAATCACCCCTAGTAAAAGTTTATTGTGCTAACGATAATAGGGGATCCTCAAACAAAGAACCGTCCCCCTGTTTTAACACAATTTCGATAAATATCAATTGTCTAAGAAAATGGGATATGCCCTTATTTAATTTAATATTCTATTATAGTAAAATTAGAATTTTCAGGAAAAACTTGTACATCCTGTCTATTATCGATACTATAATATATTTCCAATAAAGGTATTAAATTTAAGATATAGTCGTACATCTCATCTAAAGCAATTTTATAATTACTATTTGTATCAGCATTTAAAGGCCAATTTGTATATCCATACCCGCATCCATCACAGAAAACAGCAGTAAATAATCCAAAAGGATCAAAATCGCCTAGCACTAATGGTGATACATCTATACTTGTTTGATAATAATGACAAGCGGTTAAAACTTTATATTGATTAGTAGTAAGTAGACCTTTAGATTGAGCTTGGGAAAAAATATTAATAATCTCATCATTAAAAGATATCAACTCTTCTTTAGAAATTATTATTTTTCCTTTGCTTTTTCCAATAAATCCGCCTGAATAACAAGAATCAAAAATAACTATCTTTGTACCTGGTATTGCGCTTAAAACACTCTCTAACTCATCCACACTTATAGCCGAATCAGTAAAACCGTCAAAATCGGTTGGAAGGATATAAGAAGTGCTAAACCCCTCACCATAAGCACCATGACCACTAAAGTAAAAGTAGGAAATATCATTTTCATCTGCTTCCGAAAAAGTGGAAGTAATTCCATTTATAATGGCTGTCTTTGTAGCATTTAAATCCTTCAGTGATACAATTGGAGAAAATTCAATTTCATCTGACCCAAACTTGCACTGGTTAAAAACCTCTATCATTCTATCTACGTCATATGGCGGACCATTTAAGTCACCATCAGGAGGAGGACCATAATTTTCATAATTACCAACTCCCACAAGTAAAGCTCGGTATACCATAGAATTAACAACTGGAATAGCGGCTATAGTTACATTTACAGTATCAGTTTTAGTAATGTCTACATCAGTATAGGATATGGTAATCGTAGCTGAACCTTCTGAGACTCCGGTAACAGTTCCGCCACTACTAACAGTAGCATGACTACTACTTGAACTATAACTGCAATCACTTAACGTGAGAGCAACTGAACCTGAATCAATGTAGTAAGCGGTAACCGAATCAATTTTTAGAGACTCTCCTACTTCTAAATTCACAGAGGTAGGCTGAACGATAATTTTGTTTAGACGGGCAAGCAAATCTTTATATACGCTGGTAGTATGGTCAGAATAAACTATAACTGTTTTTGTATAACTTACATCACCAAGAGTTACCTTAACTTCATAAGTGCCTTTGGGAAGATTTATTATGGTATAAGGGGTAACATATCCCGTATCTGCATTATTTAAAAATATTTTTGCTCCGGAAGGATAAGTAGATACTTCAATAGAACCGGAGTCACCAAAAAGCAGATTTGAGATAGGAGTACATCCAGAAATTAGTAAAAAAGTTAATAGTAGAAGAGTTAATAAGGAAAATTGCAGTACTTTAGAAACTGAAAGGTATGCTTTCCTTTTCATAGTTTAATCCTCCAATTAATTTGAATTTTTACTATTATTATTTTAGTATTAATACATTTTAAAACAGGAAACAGGGGACGGTTCTTTGTTTCAAGCTCTAAAGATGTTATTGACAGTAAATCCGGTCAATTCGAAAAATTAGAATGAGCAATTAAATTGTTTGCCCAAAAAAACTGTCCCATTTGCAATCTTGTATCGCAAGTCACTGACATCTATAAAAATATCATGAATATATTTTCTCAATTTATGGTTTTTATTTAATCCCAAAAAACACTCCATAGTTTGAATAGCCCCAAGCCACTCGTCTTTAGTTTTTGGTCCATGAACTGTTACATCATTAATAAAATAGATGAATAAAAGATGGGCTTTAACCTGTCTTTTTTCTCTTAGATAATATAGATGAGCTATTCGATTTACGTATTGATAAAATGTTCCGGTCCAGTCAATATTATTACTAATATTTAAATATTTTTTTACCTCATCAAGGGAATTCCTTATTTTCTTAATTGATTGAGGGTCTTTTGCATCAGTTCCAGAACTTACCATTTCAGGTATATTTGCCTTTGCTTCAACTAGTATGACTTCATATTCTTTATCGTCTTTAACACCTTTAACACCTAATGCATCCCATTGAGGACCCTTTTTAGGCCAAAAAGCAATTAAGGGATATTTTATTCTATCTAATTTTCCTATCCTTTTTAAAAAACCTTCATCACAGTATTCTGCGTAATCATCTTCCTTTAGAGGAGATTTCCACTCAATATTTATTTGCTTTCCAATTACTTTGGAAATTTCAGCGTCCAGATATTTCTTTTTTACATTTATAGCGACTTGCAAGTTTTTTAGGCTGCCATGTGAATCGGATTCTTGAGGAAATCTACTCATAATACACCTTCCTTTTTATAAAACAAAGAACCGTCCCCTGTTTTATTTTAATAACAAGTTTACTTTTCTCAGAACATCTTAATGCCTCAAAAACATAATGACAATAATCTGAAATGGTAGCGATTAACACTTGCTTAATAACAATCGATTTAAATTCATCTTCATAACCATTATTGCTGAGCCATTCTAATATGTCATCATTACCTTTAATCGCTTCAATATCACTCTTTTTTTTTAACTTATATATTGTGTCGAACAATTTCTTATTTTCGCCTTCAACTACCACTTGCGCTAAAATATCATGTAAATAGAAACATAAATTATGCAATTCTTTATATTTTTGAGGTAAAAAATATCCCATAATTTCCCCTATTTTTAATTTTTGTAATAAAAATAAATAGATTTAATTTTTCATTTGATATAGTATTTTTATAAATAAAATTCATTGTTTTGTATCTTTTAAAAATATTTTTATATTTTATGTTATTCTTCTATAACATATTTTATGTATTTTTTCTTTTGGTATTTTAATCACACCACTCTGCTCTAATATGCCAATCTTTATTAGGAATAATTTTTTCATCTGAAACAACTAAATGGATTCTAGGATCTGATGTTGCAAGAAACAAAGTATGTCTACCCGACCAATATCGTATTTTTTCTCCCGGTTTCAATCTTAATATTAATCTAAAAATAAAGTCTCTAGCTATGTTTTCTATATCATATACTCTTTCTTCCACGGTTTTTCTATTCGATTCATCTGAATAACTAAGCCTTCCGTGAGCAAGGGCGCCTCGAATATCATGCAGTGACCATCCTTTTTCTTTTTCAAATAATTTTTTAAAATATTTATGCTCATCTCCAAAAATTAATTTTATAATTTCTTGAGTTTTGCTTTTTAAAGTTCCATAACAATCAAAATATGCATCTACAACAAACTTTAATGGATCTGATTCATAAAACTCCTTATATTTGGTTTTAACACATTCTATTTTCATTTCCTTCTTTTTGTTTTTAGTTTTTTGTATCAATATTAATCCAAAATCACCTTTTCCGTCAGTAATATTTATAGCAATAGACTCAATGACAATATAATAACAAAGAAATCGTGTAAAAATATTTGTAGAATTTTTACCATGATTAAACCATCCAATAGCGGAATCAAGAATTATTGCATCTTCGTTGGCAGGAAAATTTTTTAAAAATTTATTTAAAAACAAAATATCTTGCTTGGTAGGGCTAGCAAATCCGCTTTTACTATAAGACATATTGTATTTTACACACCACCTCATAGAACAATTAAAGGCAAATGCTAATCTATTCGCGACTATGTCAATAAAATTAATTGCATTTTTAATACTATTTTCATCTATTGAATCAAGTTCTATCCACCCATCATATATATACATATTACTAAGGGGAAACCCTTCTTCGTCGGTAGGTGAACATTTATATAAATGTAATTTATTTCCAAAGGTTGAATGTTCTATAGGTAAATTTAGATTTGAACAAATAACAAACTCTACAACTCGATGGCCTGTACACAATATATAAAAAAAACTTCCCTGAATTTTTGGATCCTTTGAAAAAGAAGATGCTTCCTTTTGTAAAGTATCTGATTTTCCGGGATACATTAGAGGTCTCCATTCACCAGGTTTATTATATCTCCCAGGTAATCCAACCTCATATAATCTTTTTTCTCCGATTCTCCATTCGTCTCTCATTTCATCTATATAACCAACAAAAAATTCTAATGGATAATTTAATGTGATATTAACACACTTTGTTTCATCGGAAAATCTTTCAAAAATAGCAGAAAATCCGTTCGAAAAATGCATTTTAAACCCATAGAGACCAAAATCAGAAGTAGTAAGTAATTCTAAAACTTTAAAACAAGGTAATTTATATAATTTAGGTTGTTTTAAAAAATCTAAACTTCTTTTTTCTTGTATTTCAATAAGTGTATTAAAAAATATTTTTGCTTTTTTATATAGTTTTTTTAAGTATTTAATTTCATTAATATTATAGGGTGTACCTTCAGAACTTATTAATTTAATTAATTTTTCAGGGAAAGCTTCTTTTAGCACATTTATAATCGATAGTTGATTTTTTTCTTCACACATTTTCAAGAGAAATTGAATACGCTCAGAGATATTGGGGTATACAATATGTGGAAAATTACCTTTATTTAAAGATAAAAAAGGATTTCTATTATAGCCTTGTTTGTTAATACAATTTATCAAATTTGCAATTAGGTCAAATGGATCATTTATTTTCATTATTGCTTTATATTTGTCTATAAAATCACCATCACTAACGCATGAAGAATTTATCTCTTTAATTGTGTCTTTAATCTTTAATAGTGGATCTAATTCCCATGTCATACCAGTAACACGCAGAAGAGTATAAATATAATGAATTCCACCTTTTAATTGTGCTTGCGTAAAAAGTTTTTTTAAAATTTCCTTAACATTAGATTGGTTTTTAGGCATTTTTTAGGTATTTTACCTCACATGTAATATATAATTAAAAAACACAATATACATGACAAAGCATGATTCTCCATCATGCTTCAATCCTTCCGAAATTAATCTACTCTTTTATTATTTCTCTTCTCTTTTCTTCCAGGACAACCTAAAAGTTACCGGACTATTGACTTGGTACGCCTTCCCTATTTAAGAAAATGGATGTGATTCTATTATTTACTAGGGCACTGTCAAACGAAGAACCATCCCTCTATTTTCGTAAATAAGATTTAAGTTTGCTATCAAATCGTCTTTTTCATAAATAGATAAATAGGTACAGACACCTATCTATCTATTTATCTAATTTAAAAGTAAAATACTAATTATCAAAAAAATGGGATTTGTGCGTTTTTTATTCAAATACTAGTCTATCTGCCTTTTTTTCATAATCATTCATATCTCCAATTTTTTCCGATATGCTTACCCAAAGTGTAAATCACTGTTAGACTAGTTTAACCTCCTCTATTTGTTCGACGTAATAACATCTGAATTAATGCAAATAACCGATGGAATAGATAATCTAAAAACTCGGATTCAGAAATTACAATTTTATTTGTCTCGGTATGTCGAATCGCAAAATCATTTCCTATTTTGGTTAGTTTAATAGCTTCTTGATTAACGCATTCGCGAAACTCCGACTGTGGAATAGCTTTCTCTAACAGGGTTTCAATCTGTTTTTTCTTATCTGGACCTGGCTCAAGGGTTTTTAACCGTTCCCAAGCACCCCAAAGTTTTTCAACTGCTTCTCTTCGAATGTTTATATCAGGATCACGAAATTTTTCACGAGCAAGCTTAAGAAGGCGGTTAAGTTCTTGATCTTTAGATTGAAAGACCGCACTGACCAACGCCTCACGGAGAACTACAGGCTCTAACCTCACCACTTTACCATCTCCTTGTAACTCAAATGCAAGTCCGTTTCGTCTAAAAAGCCTATTGACATCCTTTATATATTGCTGTTTACCAGAATCCTGATCAAATAAAAGAAGATGATTGTGTTTGAAAAAAGGGTGATATGCCTTCTTAGTGGGCTTTGAAATGTCTCTATAAAAAAATTCCACCATATCCAATACTGATAAAGTATCAGGCAAATTACTCGAATTAAGAGGCCATTCTATCGAAGGAAATTCAGCCCGAAAGGCCTGCTGGATAGACTCTTCATCAGACCCAATAAGGATAGGCCCGTCAGGGCAATTTAGCGGAAATCTCTCTGCCAGAGAACCATTATTTATCCTTACTTGAACAAGAGCCATAAATCCACCCCAGAACAATTTGTCTATCCTCTCTTTATTTCGAGGCTGTAAGCCAAGTTCCCGTTCACTAAAATAACTATCTTCCATTGTAATTACCTCTTATTTATTGCATGACTTGACACCTTTTTTATTCCTGTATCATATTAAGAGGCGCCAAGCATGCTTTTTTCTTCTTATATCCTTTTCCATTCGCTTTCTCTCCCAATAACATCAATGAATTTGGATCTCTTCTTATCCGTTAATTCTTGACCATATGATATCCCCCGGGGTCTTTTATAGGAGTGAAATAGATATAGTTTTTCTTTTGCACGAGTCATAGAAACATAAAACAAACGAGATTCTTCAACAAGATCGCCTCTAGGACTTGGTACTATATCATCTTCTAAACCTACCATAATCACAACATCTGCTTCAAGGCCTTTGGCTTTTTTCATAGTATTTAACTGCACCCAGCCTAAACCTGTGGTACCTTGAGGATTAAGTAATTCCGTTATCTTGGTTATATCTTCTATTAATTTTGATGGATTAACCCAAACATTGGATACAACTGCCAACTGTTTGATAAACTCACCGCACTTTTCTTTTTTAAAATTAATAAATAAATCACTCAAATTCAAAAGTCCATCCCGAATTTTTATAAGGGTTTTATTGGGTTCTTTTAGGCTTTTAATGACCGAAAATAGATCGTTTTTTTTATCAACATGTTCCCATAGTTTAGCAATTTCAGTTTCTTCTATAATTCGTTTCTTGATAGTTTCTTGGGTAGTTCTTCTATCCTTTTTTGCACCCGGAACATGTGCAATACCTTTATTTATAAGTTCTTCAATAACTAACCGTGTTGTAAAGGTCTCAGAAGGAATAGTTGTCCAATCTATAAACAGCTTTGCAATTTTCACTCTTTCGGGCAAGAAACTTATTGGACAACTATATACTATGCCTCGTTTGGATAGTTCTTGAGTAATCAAAGGGAAAAATTCTTTCTTTGGCACGAGTATTAAAATACTCTTTTTCTCTTGGGTAAATTGCCGAGCAATTACAGCAACCATTTTTGCTTCTGCTTTATCACTAAGTAATTTCCATATTTGAGGTTCTTCACCACTTGGCACTTTATATTCTAATTTTTGTTCCCCAGTCCAATCGGTGTAGTATTTTTTTAAAACGCTGATGGCATCTTGCATTATTTTTTCATGACACCTTCGACTATATGGTAATGGTGGAGTTTCTGAGCCGGGAAAATATTTTTTAAAACGTAAGATAAATTTAGGGTCGCCGCCACGGAATCCATAGATACTTTGAGCATCATCTCCGACTACGAAAAGCCTATTTCTGGACTCTCTACTAATCAACTCTATTAGTCTAAATTGTGCTGTATTAATATCCTGATATTCATCAACTAACAAATATTTTGCTCTGGATTGATATTTTTTGAGAATAGTAGGATTTTTCTCTAATATACGACAAGCAAAAAGGATTTGATCATCAAAATCTATATAATTACATTTTGACATTATTTCCCAATATTTCTTACATATTTGGCATATTTTTTCTCTGGAGTTTTCTTTACAATCACCATATTGCTTACATTTAAGAGCTTCTCTACTATCGTTTTCAGTATAACCGAGTATTAAAGCTGCATCCCGATACATCAATCGTTTTACATTTTCATCTTTTTGAACCCTGAGGTCGGTTTTGAGTAAATTAATGTCGTGTGGCTTTTCACGTACTATTTCAAAACCTAAAGAATGCATCGTGGAAATATAAGGTAGTTTATCAAATGGAATATTAAAACCGCTTGGTTTGGTAAGTTCATTAATCATATGTTGGTTTGCGTCTTTTCCAAATGTAAGTACAGTTATAATAGTTTTGTCTGTACCGTTGTCCAAAAGACGCTTGGTTCTATCGGCCAAGAGATGGGTTTTGCCAGCACCGGGTCCCGCTAGAACAAGAGTAGGTGATGCAAAATTAGTAACAATTTCTTCATAATTATTCAACGCCATATAATTTATTTCCTATTTTTGTTTACTTTTTATTGTTAAAATTCTCTACGATTTCTATTTCCTCATCGGTTAAGTCATATAATTTATACACCAATTTGTCAATTTTTCGTTCCTGCGCGGTTGTATCTGCTATTAAATCAGATTTTTTCAATTCTAAAATTTCATCCACCAAAGATTTTATTTTATCAACAATCGATCGATTTTCAGTGTTGCATGGGGTGATGTGAACTTGCTCAACATATTGTTTTTTCCATTCAAATGCATGACCTAAAAAAATACCAATTTTCTGAAATTCATAATTAAATATTGATGAATTTAAACATCCTAATAAGTATCTCAAATTAATACTGTCACTTGTAATAATATTTCCTGGTGCATTTAAAAAAACATCTTTCCCTAATAATACAAAAGAACTATTATAGGCAATATTTCCCCATACTACCTTCTCCTTCTTAAATTCAGGATAGTAGGTTGCAGCACATCTTTGCAAAGCATACCATTCATATCGAATTCCTGTTTCAGCAGTATTTCTTTTTGATAAAGGCTCTTTAAATTGTAAAAGATATTGGAATATAGTAGGGTATTGTTTTTTAAATTCCAATTCTGCTTTTTTGCTTGCACCTTCAATTGCCAGGTCTTTATTTAATGGAAAATGCCAGGGAATAAATATAATCCACAATCCTGCCCATTCAAAGCCATATCTTTTTATATCTCGCCCCCGTAAAATTGGTTTGATAATTTCTGCACTTTTCGGATCTTCCTTGCAAAGTCGTTCTTTGGTCGTTGTATCAATAATAAAAGCATTATTGTATCCAGTTTTTATTCCATAAAAAATGTTCACATCCCACTCTTTAAGTGGTTTGCCAATTTTTTCAATTTTTTCCTTTAATTTTTGTTCAGCTTCATTGATGATAAACCAAGCATTTTTACTAAGTTTGGAGAGTATCACACCATTGGTTTGTAAAAACGCCGAAATATTGAGTTTATCAGCATTGATATTGGAAATAGTTATTGCCTGCAATTTCTTTTTGTTTTTAACTTTAGCTATAATTAAAATATTGGTATCAACCGTCGCAGATTCAAAAACAGCTGGTCCCAAATCTATCAAAATCATTGGATTGTGCTTTATAAAATATTCCCTCAATTTTTCGCCATAACTTGCTCGCATCCATTTATTACTAGTAATAAAGCAGAGGTGCCCACCTTGTCGAAGTGTTTTTATCCCATTTTCATAAAACAAAGCATATATGTCGCCGGTTCGTTTAAAAGTCTGGTATCCGCAATTTTCATAAAGATTTGCCAGTTTTCCACCATTTTTTTGTAGTTGTACATACGGCGGATTCGCAATTACTATATCAAAACCATCTTTTATTCCAAACATCCACTCTGGATCAAACCATTCACAAGATTCACCCGAAAATGGATTCCATTGTGATAATTTAACCGTTTGTGAATCTTTCCCGCCCCAACTTAACCATTTTAAACTGCTGCTAAGCATCTCGGTTTGTATCTCTTGAAATTTCTCCTCAATTGATATTTTCTCATCTCCATAGCATCTAAGGTATTCTTCACGTAATTTTTTTAGTTCGGTTATGTTATCAACTGTTTCAAATAGTTTTGGTTGTAATCCTTTTTTATATGATCCAACAAGAGTACTAGGCAATCCAATAAGGGAATTAGCACATACAAATTTAAATTCCAGATTTGGAAGCCAATCAACTCCTCTATTTTCTTTCGAATCATCCACGTTTTCATCGACAATTAGCGACAAAAAGAATCTTAATTTTGAAATATCAACCGCAATAGGTTGAATATCCACTCCATAAATTGAATCCTGGATAATGCCAAGCTTATGTACATAGTTCCAATTTTCTGCTTCGATTTTTTTTTGAAATTCTTCTCGTACTATAGTATTTTCTATTTGTGATACTTTCTTGGTTAGCCATTTTTTTGATTCAGGATCAATTTTTTGTAAAATTAAAAGCATCTTTTGAAGAATTCCCATCGGAAATGCACCGCTCCCACAAGCAGGATCAATAATTTTTATAACATCAAGGGCGTCAAGTACAGCGTCTTTTTCAGATTCATTTAAGTCAACCTCTTCTTCCTCGTAGGCAAGCAAAGAAGATATTTCGCTCTCCTTAAGATTTGTTTTGTTAAGTAAATACTGTTTTAAACTTTCATCAACCATATATTCAACTATCGGCCTGGGCGTATAGTAACTTCCTGTTGATTTACGAGCAGTATTACCCGTCTCGGGATTAATTTCTGCCAAGAGGTTTTCAAAGATTCGTCCTAACATCTCCGGTTCAATAGAAAGTTCAACATCTACCGGAGTATTTTCGTCGATTGTAAAGTTGTAAATTTCGAAAACCTTAAATAGTTCTTTAAGCCAATTATCAGGTACCTTCAATGTATTGATATATTTAGATGTTCCAAGTTGATCAACCTGATAATAGTCATGATATTCAGGTGTAAAAAGACCACCGTTAAGGAAGGGTATTTGTGACCAAGGGGTTATTTGGTATTCTTTTTTACGTTGTTTTATGGGTTTATTGAGTGTTTCAAAAAAGAGGGGCTCAAGAATATTGTGATAAAGACCAGGTTTTTGGGTAACTGCCATCAAAGAAAGAAGTTCCTCTGGAATTAAAGAGACGCCTTTATCAGAAGTTTTTTTCTTCAAAAACCAGCAGAAAATCAACCTGCCAATTAATCTAACTGAAAATTCCTTTTTTATTGTATCATCAGAAGTAGATGGCAACTGCAGACTGCCTTTTTCCTCATATTTTGTTCTGCCAATTGTTCTCTCCCCACCTGCTAATTTTGTAAAGAGAATTGCTATTTGTGTATAGAAATCCTTATTGACTACTTCTATAGAAAATCTTTTTTTCAGGTCTTCAAAATCCTTAACCCTACCTTTTTTAATTAGGTATGTTTCAGGTGTATGTGTTTTTGTTTCCGGTCCTAAAAAGAAAGAATATCTATGGGGATTAGAATATTCCTTTTTGACTCTCCTTCCTTCTTCCCATTTTAAATCAATTGTAACAAGTGACAGTCTGTAATTAAGTGAGTTTTCGGAAATAAATAAGATCAGAGCTCTTTTTATGCCATATTGTGCCAATAACCGGAAGGAATCTCTGGAGAGAGAAATTCTTGGGTCGTTTTCTGAATGGTGAGTTATCTGGTATACATTCATCTCTAAAGAACGGACTTCACCAATTTTGGCAATGTTTTGAATAAATTTGGGTTGAAAACTAACTTCAATCTTTTCATCGTGTCCCTCAAAATCCTCCGGTAAAAGTTGGTTTCGGAAAAAATTTATATACTGACTGGGATTATAAGGGTTTTTAAAATCAATAATTTAAATCAACTCCTCTGATAAGATTAATGATTCTCTACCTTCATCAATTTTCTTTTCTCTATCAATAATATTTAGAAGGTATTTATGGGGAACTTCTTTCTCAAATTCTTTAATTTCTCTATCGAGATTTTTTAAGTCGATTGTCCTAATGGCTTTTGCATATCGATCAGGTAAGGCATCCAATTCTTTTAAAACATAGTAGAGGTCTTCTAAATAATCTTTTTTTTCTGGAAGTTTTGTTTTTAGGGCTTCTACTTTGTCTATTGCTTCTATTTTACCTCTATTTAAAGCAATCTCTTTCTTTTTGGAAAAAAGGTTATCCTTTAATTTTGTATAAATTGCATCAAAAGTTTTACTTGTTTTTTCTGCGTTTTCAGAGATTTCTGCTTCGAATATTTTAAATGCCTCAGCAGCTCCCAAGGGAATGCATTCTTTAGGTGAAGAAGCAAATTTAAAGACATATTCATCGCCTTTTTTGCCAAAAACTACTACTCCTGAGCTGTCTCTCATTGTTGTTCGTCTAATTCTCGACCTTTTAGAAATATTTAGAGCTTCTTCGATAAGGTTGGGGTTAGATATACGTAATTTCTTAATAAAATTCTCATATTTGGTTTCAGGTGATAGTTCCTCTTGATTTTTAAAAGCTTCCCGGAATTGTTTTGCAAAGAAAGTTCTAAGTTCTTCGTCTTTGGTGAGTACTTTTGTATCTTCACCAAAAAGTGCATGTACCATAGCAATTTTTAAGGTAGAAATCTGCTTAACGCGGATTTCTCTTTCACCTGTTGCAGTGGGAAAGAAATTATAAATAAAAAGTTCCTCAAAAACTTTTTTATTAATTCGGTTTATTCGTCCAACCCTTTGAATTACCCTTGTTGGATTGTAAGGGATATCATAGTTAAAAACAATACCAGCCCGGTGCAGGTTAAATCCTTCGGAAATTGCATCTGTGGCTATTAATACATCAAAATCATTTTTTTGGATTTTTGCTCCTGCATCAAAATTTTCTTTTATTGTTCTTTTATTTTTTTGGCTGGCATCAGAAGAAGAATATTTAAAAACTCTTAAATTATGCTTTAATTTTTCAAATAAATAATCAGCTGTATCCGCGAATTCTGTAAAGGCAACTATTTTTCTATTAGGATCTTCCTTTAATTTTTGCTTCACTATTGAGTCAAAATGCTCAAGTTTTGGGTCTTTGGGGAAACCTTTACTAAACCATTTTTCACGTATATCTTTAAGTATTTTAATATCTTTCTCTACATCTTCAATAAATCCTTTTCTGATTTCTTTTTTATCAATTAGCCACAAACCCTTTTCTTTGTAACTTTCTAATTCCTCATCTAATATGATATCTTTAAGTTCTTCATCTATGTCTTCTCCTGTAGCTTCTAAAAGAGCATCCACATCAGGTAATTTCCCTTTTTTATATATCGGTACTTTCCCTACTCTTTCATACCAATCACGGATAATTTCAGAAGATTTGATTATAGAATCTAAAGTTGACTGGAAAGCATAGATAGAACTTTCAAATCGGCGTACAATCAAACGTCTCATAAATTTAGCTAAATTCATTTGGGTCTGTTTCAATAGATTTTCATCAACACCCATTTCCTTAGCTATTTTTTCCCGGTATTTCTCAAAATTCTTTATATAACTTGTCGGCATATATCTTGCACCAATAAACCCAGCTTCTTCGTCATCTTCAGGAGCAACAGTTTCCAGTGTATCTTTATAAAGGTCGCTTAACTCTTGTAAGTTATACTCAAGGAGTTTCGGTTCATTAACTTTGGGAAAAGAAATATTTTGCTGTTTTAAATCTTCTTTATATTCTTCGATCCCCTCCAAATCCAATCGGGAGCGACGGATGACCAGAGGGGATAAAATATTTCTAATTTCATCGGCCACTTTTTTTATGCGAGCGGTGATGGCTATATCACTTTCTTTTTTATTTTTTTGTATTTCTTTGATTTCTTTATATTCAGAAATGAGTTTTTTAAATTGATAAGAGAGGTTGTCAACTGTTTGAATGGTTGACCTGGTAGGGATTTGAAATAATTTAACCATGGAAAAAACATCCTGTGGCCGGTTATTGAAGGGAGTAGCAGATAGTAATACAATTTTATTACGCTGGCAAAGTTTATGAAGATTGGCATAATCTACGGTAAGTTCGTTCCTGTATTTGTGGGCTTCGTCTATGATCAATAATTTCTCTTCATCTTGATCGTTCTCTTCTATGGCCTGTTCAATTTTCCCGCTGCTGTATACCTTGGCATTAAATTCAAAATCGTAACGGTAATCTTCCCACTGATTTTTTAAGTGGGGTGGCGCTATGATGATAGTCTTAAGATTTAGATTGTAGGCTATTGCCGAGGCAATGATACTTTTACCTAATCCCACCACGTCGGCAATAATAACCCCATTATGCCGTTTGAGGACATCAAGGGCTTTTTTCACAGCATCAATTTGATATTTTAGATTTATATAGCGGTCTCTGGTAATCTCTGCCGGTAGTCTTATGGAACCTCCTTTTAAATGCTCATCAAAATATTCCTGTAATACCCGTAGGTACAATAGAAATGGTTTGGGGAGTTTGTCCAGCCATATTTTTTCGACTACATGGGAGAAAAACTCATCAATATTGTTTTTGTCTACAATGGTAACGGCACTTTCCCATAAATCCTGGAATATTTTGTAGGCTTCCGAAAAGTTTATCGCATCACGAGAAATTACATTAATCTCAAATCTCCCTCTTAACCCTGATCTTGATAAATTACTTGAGCCGGTAATGACTGTTCCGGGATATTCTCCACCTTGACTAAATTCTTGTCTATTTTCAAAAATATATAGTTTGGCATGATTCGGCTGTAAAGTCTTTTTAATTTCCAGGGTACCGTCTTTTATCTTGGCCAAAAACAATTTAAACGCCTCTTGTTTTTCTTCCGAGTCAAAAAAGTCAGTATCGTTAAAAAGGGTAACCAGGGATTTATAATAATTATCCCTTAATTTGCCCCGTGGATCATTCACTTCCTGGATAATTTCAAATTCTCTGATTTTATTGGCTAAATCACGTTCAATCTCCAAACCTGCCAGGATTTTTACTTCTTTGTCGCCAATTTTTTTATAAATTTCCTGGAAGCCTGAAAAATAAAAATATCCTATCAGGAAATACAATTTTTCTGAGGAAGGAAGGATATTTTTAATAACATCTGATAGAAGTTTTTTCTCGTTGGTAATAAATTGTGTAGTCATGATTATATTATCTCCAAATCTGTTTAACTATTTTGAGGTTAAACCTCAAACTTTTAACATATTGTAAGTTCTAAAATATGTTAAAAGTGCAATAAAAGTAAGACAAAAGGCACTCCTGTTATATCTTAGAATATATAATCGAAATCAATATTAATAATTTTTAAAATATCTTTACAATTACCTAATAATATTTGTGTTTTAATCTTTTTCATGTTAATTCTTCTTGAACCTCAAAAACTTCATTTAGCTTACAAACAATATCTTCTATTTTAAAGTTAAATTTTCTTCTATTGTCAATTGATGAAATATCCTGAATATCACCCGTAAATAACTCTGAATATTCTCTTGCTTTCTTTTTGTCTTCTGCTTTTATTCTTACAATATATGATTTCGTTAAAACAACTTCAAATTTTTTCATAAATATACTCCTTTTTAAAATTATCAGTATGAGAATCTAGAAAATATTCTACAAGCTGAGGAATAAATTTTCCCTTATATGGATGTAATCTATGAACATGTTTTGTTGTTTCTGATTCCTTATATTCTGAAAATGAAAGAGCCCAGTTCAAATCATTGCCTAAGCGTTTTTTCCATTTATCTTCTTTGGTATGATAGTAGGATTTATAATAATTTTCTAAATCAACAATGTTAATTAGCACTTCACCATTTTCGCCAAATTTTCTTATTCTTCCATAATGAACCAAATAAGAAATATTTGATGTGCTTACTTGTTTTTGTAAGAACCCTGCAGCCCATTTAGTCGCTTCTCTAATTGTTAATAGCTGGTTCATGAATTTATTTTACTCCTTATTTTTTTACATTATACAATTTATTGTTTATTGGTTCTAATAAAATTATAATCATGTCAGTAACAGTTGATTGCCACGCTGCAAGAATTTAAATTTTTCTTATTACGCCTTTTATTTTACCAATTATTCTAACATTATTCTCATTAGGTTTAATAATTATTGGTTCCATAGTATCATTTTCAGGTTGCAGCCTTATTCTGTTTTTTTCTTTATAGAATCTTTTCACTGTTGCTTCATCTTCAATGAGTGCAACTACTATATCGCCTTGATCAGCATCTTGTTGTTGAGAGACTATTACATAATCTCCATTTAGAATACCAGCATTAATCATACTATCACCTTTAACTCTTAGAGCAAAAATTCCGTTAGAATTTTTTACGATTGATTTATCAATAACGATATTTCCTTCTATATTTTCCTGAGCAAAAATTGGTCTACCTGCTGAA
>Ga0265592_1000425_pt1 | contig 22010 bp, 21 predicted proteins | sample saktaG_7_FD_190141 | JGI IMG/M metagenome (GOLD analysis project Ga0265592, IMG submission 190141) | Saline water microbial communities from Sakinaw Lake, British Columbia, Canada - sak_2010_1_5_120m | ecosystem: Environmental > Aquatic > Non-marine Saline and Alkaline > Saline ... | reverse complement strand
GGCATCTACAAGATGATAGGCGACAGAGGCAGGGACTACGGGTTCAACGTCAGGGTAATCACGCGGGAAGCCAGCGAGCGCATCGTAAGGTACGCCTTCGAGTACGCCCGGAGAAACGGCAAGTCCAAGGTCTCCGCCGTCCACAAGGCCAACGTACTGGACTACACGGACGACGTGTTCCTCGAGGCGGCACGGGACGTAGCCAAGGACTACCCCGGCATCGCCTACGAGGAGGTCATCGTGGACGCCTGCGCCATGAAGCTCGTCCTCTCGCCCCAGCAGTTCCAGGTCATAGTCACCACCAACATGTTCGGCGATATCCTAAGCGACGAGGCCGCGGGCCTAGTCGGCGGCCTAGGTATGGCGCCCAGCGGCAACGTCGGTGATGAACTCTGCATCTTCGAGCCCGTCCACGGATCGGCGCCCGACATCGCAGGCAAGGGCATAGCCAACCCCGTCGCCACCATCCTGAGCGCCGCCATGATGCTGGAGTGGCTCGGCGAGAAGGAGGCGGCGGACCGCTTGGAGGCGGCCGTCCTCAAGGTTCTCGAGGAAGGCGAAGTCAGGACGCCGGACCTCGGCGGCGCCAACACCACGGACGACGTGGCCGACGCCGTCATCGAGAGGCTCTGAGCCGCCTCAAAATCTTTTTAAACCATAACAGTTTACAACCTTTGGTTTACAACCCGTGTCCGGCGATAAACGAGTGGCTAGGAAAGACTTCGAGACCGTCGTAGGGGTCCTAGGGAACCCCGTGCGCAGGAGCATCATAAGGAAGCTCAGCGAGGGCCCGGACTACACGCTCAGGCTCAGCAACGAGCTCAACATAGCGCAGCAGCTGGCCGCCAAACACCTCAAGGTAATCAGGAACGCCGAGCTCGTCGATGTGGTCCGGCAGAAGAGCAACAGGGGCGCGGACAAGAACGTCTTCCACCTGAACAAGTTCTACAGCCTCCAGATCGACTTCAGCCCCTCCCTCTACAACGAGCGGCTCATCAGCTTCAACAACCCCGGGCAGTGGATACAGCACGACAACCACATGGAGCGGCTCGAGGAGCAGGTCAAGGACATGAAGGAGGACAGCCTCGACCCGGACGACGTCACCCCCCTGAGCCAGATAATACATGTCATCGACGACGAGCTGGACGGTCTGGAGAAGCGCCGCGCCCGGCTCCTCTACATAAGGAACCTCGCCCTGGGGGCGGCCCAGAACGCCCTCGAGGAGATGGACCGCCGGAAGAAGCAGATCGTCCACCACATAGTGGACCAGGGCCCCACGAGCGTAGAGGTGCTCTCCCGGACTTTCCAGCTGCGGGAGGACGTGATCAGGGACATAGTCGCTGAGCTCGAGAAAGAGGGCCTCGTGAAAAAGGAAAACAATATAATTCAGCTCAGGGATTTCATCTAGAGCCCCTGGGGGTTACCGAAAGGTTTTTTATAAGCCTAGGTATACAACTCTTGGTTTACAACCACGAGTGGTATACCTATGAGCGGCGACAAAACAGCGTATACTCAAGGAGAGCCATCTTCGATTTCTACGCGCCGCAGTATACCCGTGGTGAACACTAAGGAGAAAAAAGATTGAGTGCACAAGGACAACCCGTCATCATCCTGAAGGAGGGTACCGAGCGCTCCACCGGGAAGGACGCCCGCGGCAGCAACATCATGGCCGCCCGGATCGTCTCTGAGGCTGTGAAGACCAGCCTAGGCCCCAAGGGCATGGACAAGATGCTGGTGGACAGCTTCGGCGACGTGACCATCACCAACGACGGAGCAACTATGCTCAAGGAGATGGACGTGCAGCACCCAGCCGCCAAGATGATGGTGGAGGTCAGCAAGACCCAGGACGACGAGGTTGGAGACGGAACCACCAGCGTGGTCATCCTCACAGGCGAGCTCCTCGGCAACGCCGCCGAGCTCATGGAGAAGAAGGTACACCCCACGGTCATCATAGACGGCTATAGGCAGGCAGAGGAGAAGGCCCTGGAGATCCTTGAGGAGATAGCCGAGAAGGTGAAGCCAAGGGACAAGAAGATCCTCAAGAAGGTCGCCATGACCACGATGGCCAGCAAGCTCATCAGCGGGTACAGCGATCACCTGAGCGACGTAGCTGTCGGCGCGGTCCTCCAGATAGCGGAGGAAGGCAACGGCGGATACAAGGTGGACCTCGACATGATCAAGATCGAGAAGAAGCCCGGCGGATCGATGACCGACACGAGCCTGATAAATGGCCTCATCATCGACAAGGAGGTCGTCCACGACGGCATGCCTAAGCTGGTGAAGGAAGCCAAGATAGGGCTGCTCAACGCCGCCATGGAGATCGAGAAGACCGAGTTCGACGCTAAGATCAGCATCGAGACACCCGAGCAGATGCAGGCCTACCTGGACCAGGAGGAGCAGATGCTCCGCGACATGGTAAGCAAGGTCAAGGAGGCGGGGATCAACGTGCTTCTATGCCAGAAGGGCATCGACGACATGGTGCAGCACTTCCTCAGCCGCGAGGGCATACTGGCCGCTCGCCGGCTCAAGAAGAGCGACATGGAGGCCCTGGCCAAGGCGACCGGCGCCAAGATTGTCTCCAGCGTCGACGAGCTCAACGGCGACGACGCAGGCTACGCCGCGAGCGTCGAGGAGAAGAAGATCAGCGACGACAAGATGATATTCGTCGAGGGCTGCAAGAACCCCAAGGCCGTGAGCATCCTCATCAGGGGAGGCACCGAGCGAGTCGTAGACGAGGCGGACCGCAGCATCCATGACGCCCTCTGCGTCGTAAAGGATGTCGTCGAGGAGCCTAAGATCGTCGCAGGCGGCGGGGCATCCGAGATCGAGGTCGCCCGGCTGCTTCGCGACTACGCGGAGAAGCTGGTTGGCCGCGAGAGGCTCGCCGTCAACGCGTTCGCCGACGCCCTTGAGGCCATACCGACGACCCTCGCGGAGAACAGCGGGATGGACCCCATCGACGCGATCAGCGAGATGCAGAGCGAGCACGCCAAGGGAAATAAATGGGTCGGCGTCGACGGCTTCAACAACGTGGTAGCCGATATGACGAAGCTCGACGTCTACGAGCCCATGGTCGTCAAAGCCCAATCCATAAAGTCGGCGACCGAGGCGAGCACAATGCTTCTGAGGATAGACGACATGATCGCCGTCTCCAAGATGAGGGCACCGGCGGGGCCACCGGGAGGAGGAATGGGAGGCATGCCGGGCGGAATGCCAGGCGGAATGCCGCCCATGATGTAGGAGGCAGATGAAATGGCATACTATGGAGGACAACAGGTTATCGTACTGAGGGAAGACACCCAGCGAAGCAAAGGCCGCGACGCACGTAAAAGCAACATGATGGCGGCCCAGATAATCGCGGAGGTGCTGAAGACCACACTCGGCCCACGGGGCATGGACAAGATGCTCATCGACAGCCTGGGCGACATCACCATCACAAGCGACGGAGCCACGATTCTCGACGAGATCGACGTGCAGCACCCCGCCGCCAAGATGATGATCGAGGTCGCCAAGACCCAGGACAAGGAGGTCGGGGACGGCACCACCACCGCGGTGCTGCTGGCCGGCGAGCTGTTGAAGAAGGCGGGTGAGCTTCTGGAAGACAAAATCCACCCGAGCATCATCATCAGCGGCTACCGGAAGGCGGCCGAGAAGGCCCTGGAGACCCTCGAGGGTGTCTCTAAGGACGTCGACTTGGACGACCGGGATACCCTCATGAAGCTGAGCAACACCAGCATTAGGAGCAAGGCAGTCTCGTCCGTCCGCGACCACCTGAGCGGCATCGTCATCGACGCCATCAAGCAGGTGGTCGAGGAACGGGACGGAACCGTCATAGCCGACGTCGACAACGTCCAGATCGTCAAGAAGGTGGGCGAGGGCCTCCGTGACACGCAGCTCGTGAAGGGTATAATCGTCGACAAGGAGGTCGTGCACGCCGGAATGCCGAAGAAGATCAAGAAGGCAAAGATCATGCTCCTGGACACGCCTCTGGAGGTCAAGAAGACAGAGTTCGACGCCGAGATCAAGATCACCAGCCCCGACAGCATCAAGGCGTTCCTGGACCAGGAATCCGACATGCTGAAGAGGAAGGTGGACCAGGTCATGGAGACCGGCGCCAACGTGCTCTTCTGCCAGAAGGGCATCGACGACGTGGCCCAGCACTACCTCGCCAAGGCCGGCGTGCTCAGCGCCAGGCGCGTCAAGAAGAGCGACATGGAGAAGCTCGCCAAAGCCACGGGCGGCAAGGTCGTCAACAACCTGGCCGACATGAAGAAGAGCGACCTAGGCGTCTGCGGCGTCGTCGAGGAGAAGAAGGTCGGCAACGACAAGATGATCTTCGTCGAGGAGTGCAAGGACCCCAAGGCCGTCGCCATCTTCATCAGGGCGGGCCTGGAGCGCATGATCGACGAGGCCGAGAGGTCGCTCAACGACGCCCTCTACGTCATCAGCGACGTCGCCAAGACCCCCAAGATGGTGGCAGGCGGCGGAAGCGTCGAGATGGAGATGAGCAAGGCCGTACGCGGCTACGCCGCCCAGGTGGGCGGCCGAGAGCAGCTGGCCATCGAGGCCTTCGCCGACGCCCTGGAGATCATCCCCCGCACGCTGGCGGAGAACGCGGGCCTAGACATCCTGGACACCATGGTGGCGATGAAGACCGCCCACGCCAAGAAGGAGGGCGCCTACATGGGCGTCAACGTCTACGACGAGGGCGTCATCGACATGATGGGCGAGGGAGTCGTGGAGCCCACGGTGGTGAAGGAGCAGGCCATCAAGAGCGGCATCGAGGTGGCTTCCATGATCCTCAGGATCGACGACGTTGTGGCTGCGAAGAGCGGCGGCCCAGACATGGGCGCGGGCGGCCCACCCGGCGGCATGGACGAGGACATGGACATCTAGCCCACCCTCCCTTTTCTTTTTAATACACGTTAATAAAAATAAAGAAACTTTTTTGGACTCTGCGCGATCTAGTAGGTGGTCTTGCTGTTGAGGGGCACCACGTATAGGTGCTCGAAGTCGGTGTCGTCGGTGGCGCCGTGCCAGTGCTCCTCCCCCGCTGGTATGACCACTATGTCCCCGGGCTCAACCACGTACTCGTCGTCTTTGGTGGCGACGACGCCCTTTCCCCTGGTGACGTAGAGTATCTGCTCGTGGGTGTGGTGGTGGAACTTGTTTCTCACGCCTGCCGGGAAGTAGACGAGCGCCGACTTGAGCTGCTCGGCGCCTGTGTCCGCGTTGATGAGGGGGGTCATCCTTATGGTGCCCGTGAATATGCCGCCGGTCATCTCCTCGGAGGGGGCCTCGCTGGGTCTAACAACCTTCATGTGGCTCGTTCATATCTATGAACGCCGCCGTATATTAGCCTGAGACGGTTGCTGGGGTTCCGTGACCGGGTTTGGGGTTTCATGAGACGTCCGTTGATAACCTTATCCGGGGCTTCCGCCATGGTTCCTTTGATGGAAGTTGATGGATGAGGAAGTGCTTTCATGGTTTGGGGAGCAGCAGGTGGTGTACCTGGCGACGGCGGATGATCTGCAGCCCCGTGTACGTCCCATGACGCTCATCGAGATGGGTGAGGGTTTCTACATGATCACGGGCGCCCGGGGCGGGGTGCAAGCCAAGAAGCTGGTCCAGATCCGGCGGAACCCCCGGGTCGAGTACTACATGACGCTGGGGGGCGACGACGGGGACGGCTTCATACGGGGAGAGGGGGTAGCCTCCGAGGTGGACGACGAGGATACCAAGAGGCGGGTCTACGACTTGATCGGGTGGGCCGGGAACTTCTTCGACACCGTCGACCACCCCGACTACGTGCTCATTGAGATAATGCACACGGGCTTCAGCTACAGGAGGCCCGGGGAGTACGAGATCCACGGCGTCCCCGTAGAGTAGGCTCTATTTTCTCTGGTTGTTCAGGGTTTCAGGGACGGAGTACAGCAGAGGGGTCCTGACTAGCAGGTCTATAGCTGTTATTGTGATGAAGACCCACTCTGGGCCGAGCCGCTCCCATATCAGGCCGCCGATGATGGGAGCCGGGATGCAGGCCAGGCCGGTGAAGAGGCCTATGAGGCCGCGCCACCTGCCCAGGCACTCGGGGGGCACCAGCTCGGGCGTCATGGAGCCGTAGCTGAAGGTGGCGATCATCCTGAACCCCATGAGGAGCCCGGCGAACAGGAGCCACCCCGGGGTGGGGGCCAGTATCAGGGCGAGGTTGGCTGCGCTGAACAGCGGTATGAGTATGTAGAAGGCCTTCTTCCGCCCCACTTTGTCGGCGAACCTGCCTATGACGGTGCTGAAGAGGGCTTCCGTGACGAGGGTGGCGGTGGCGACGCCGCCGATTATGTACTGGCTGGCGCCCTTGACGTCGTAGATGTACGGGTACCTGAACGTGGAGAGCATGGTGGCGGTGAACATGTTTACGCTCTGGAAGAGGATCCACCGCTTGACCGCGGTGCCCCGCCTGAAGACCTCGCCGAACTCGGCGGCCACGTCGAGGCCCTTCGGCTTGCTGTTGGGTCTCTCCACGTCGGTGAGGTTCCTGTAGACGTATAGGAAGAGTATCAGCCTGGCCGCGAACTGTATCCAGTAGAGGTTGCGGATGCTCCGGACGTTTATGCCGCCGAACAAGGTGATCAGGACGGCGGCCGCGGTGGGGACGAGTATGGTCGGCAGGGCGCCGATTCCCTCGCACAGCGCCTTCCCGGTGGCCCTGTCCCGGGATGGCAGGCTGAGGTCGCAGATGAGGACGCAGCTGCCCACCATCATGCCGAGCCCCGAGAGGAGGAGGATGAGGGATATCACCTGCCAGCTCGGCGCCACGGCGTAGAGGAGGGGCACGAAGACCAGCATGGCTACGCCGAAGAGGTAGATCTTCCTGATGTTGAAGCGGTCGCGGATGACGCCCAGCGGAATGGATATTATGGCCTGGGCGACGCCCATGACGCTGTTGACGGCGCCCAGCTGCACGGGTGAGGCGCCGAGGAGGGTTATGTAGATGTTGGCGTACTGGAGGGTGAGCTCGTTGAAGAACCTGTTGAAGATCTGGCGGGTGACGACGGTTCTCCAGTTCCGTGTCTGGCGTCGCCAGACGTCTCCGAGCTCCCTTATGAAGGCGGCTGCCATTTTAGTCTAGCCTAAGATGAGCCGCGTGGATTTAACGTTTGAGATAGGGGTCGCTTCAGTTTACTTTTGGTTTGGGTGGCTTTGTTCCTTGTTACTAGGGACGCTGATATTGAATTTCTCACAACTGGATAAAAGATAAATGTGAGATGAAAGCCGATGTTGGATGTGGAAGAAGCTCAAACCAAGAAGGCGGAGCTCCGAGAAGCAGTAAACCAGTGGAGGGAGAAGCATCCCGACTGGGAGAATGACGAATCCGTCCAGACCGTAAAATCCAAGGTGGAGAAAGGCACCTTCACCGGGTACCGGTCCATCCTACCCATATTCTTCTACTGGGAGAACAAGACACCTGACGAGGTAATCAGTGAACGGGACGCTCATCTGAGGAATGAGGACCGTAAGATCAGGTTCTACTATGAGGACCGCATGAACGAGTTCAAACAGTACCTGAGTGACCACCATTATGGCGCGAATACTATCAAGAATTATCTGAGCCGGGTGGCCGGGTTCTTCAGCAATAACAGGCTAGACCTGAATCTGGATAATACGTTCTGGAAGAAGGCCGACAAGTCAGCCAGCGAACTAGCCCAAGCCCTAGAGACTACGAAACGGTACCCGGACAACGACGAGATGAGACTCATCATCGAATTAGGAAACAATCAGCAGACCCTAGCCATATTGTTCGGGTACCAGTGTGGTCTGGTCCCGGCGGACATAGTGACCTTGACGTGGGAGAGGCTGAACCTAGACTTCGAGACAGAGCAAAGAGAATTCATATACGTGGAGAATGTCAGGGAAAAGACCGGCGCACTGCACGTATTCGTCCTGAACCCGGACCTGCTCCACTACCTGAAGGCCCACTGGACAGACTCAGGAAAGCCCACAAGTGGCTGGGTATTCCAAGGCTATCAGGATACCAGCATGACGCCCCGGAACCTGAACCACTTCTTCAAAGACATGTCTGTGAAGACCTTAGGCGAGAACCGGGGAGGCCAACTAGTATTCAAAGACCTCAGGGACAGCTATAATGAGGCCATCCTTGACAGCGACGTGAACGAGGAGATTAAAGACATCCTTATGGGGCACCTCAGGGAAAGCGCCAAGGCGAATTACTCGGTAAGCTTCGGGACACTTGTGAGGACTTATCGTGAGAAGATTTTCCCGAGGCTAGCTGTGAATGGGTGGAGGCTGAAGCAGGAGGCGTCTAAGGTTGACAGACTCCGAGTCGAGGTTGAAGGCCTCAAGAATGCCTTGAAGCAGGTTGAGATAGAGAACGCTTCGTACAAGACCCGGATAGATAATCTGCAGGAGCAGGTGACAACCATCGATAACGAACTGAAGAAATCACAGGAAGAGATACGAAGCACCACAGCCAGTCACGCGATACTGATTAACAGAATAATCGAGAAGGGTGGCTTTGACTTCGGCGACGTACCGACTGAGGAAGAAGTAGAGAAGAGGCTGAAGGATAGAGACAAGTCGTGAGGACGGTTGCCATTGTTTTCTTCGCTCATCGGCGCCACCCACTCCGCGCGGCTTCGTGGGTGAAGTGGCGCCTCTTCGCTTTTCAAAAAATAATGTTATGAGGATTGGGGGAGAACGGGCGCCTTCGGCGCCCTCCCTGCCCCGCTCCTGCGGGCGCGGGGCGCCGTGCTACTCGCCCTCTAGGACCAGCGTTTTCCCGTTTTTGGTTAATCTCCATCTCCGTTTGTAGGCCTTGGATAATGTTCTGAGTTTTTTTATTGATAGGCTTGGTATGTAGTATGTCCCGCTTTGGGTTTTATCTATTTTTAATCTCAAAGGCTCCATGAAACCACTTAGTGGTTTGTGTTTCTAGGCTTATGAGGATTGCCCTCTAGAGGCTCTAAAATACAAAAAATAGGTGAACACTCTTATTTATGAGGCAGGATACCTGATTATGTATGAATTTTTTTACATTTTTTACTGAAAATTAAAATATTTGGTATCTATAATATAATTCTATGGATAACAAAGAAGAAAAAATTCAAACAATAAACAAATTATTTAAAGAGGCTCTTAATAACCTCGAAAAAAATAATTTAGAAAAATCAGAAAAACAACTTCTTCAAATTCTTTCAAGTGAAAATTTAACTGACAAATCTAGAGCGTATATTTTAGAACTATTAGTTAATATTCAATTACGTAACAATAAATATGAAATTGCATACAATTTTTTACAAAAAATATTAGCAATATATCAAAATCTTGAGAATCAAGAAGGAATATCATCAACTCTTCAAAGAATAGCTTGGTTTCATTTGGATCACGGAGATTACGATAGTGCGTTTACATACTTTTTAAAAAACCTAGAAATATTTGAACATCTAGAAGATACTCAAGGAATCGCCTCTACTTTTCATTCCATCGGAATAACATTTCAAGAACGTGCTGATTATGAAAAAGCTATGAAATATTTTAAAAGAAGCTTAGAAATTTACAAGGATATTGATTACCAAAAAGGGATTGCATCTGTATATCATCATTTTGGTATGATTTATCAAGAATATGGAGAATACGACAAAGCATTAGAATATTATAATTTAAGTTTAGAACTTGATAAAAAATTAAACGATGAACAGGGTATTGCTTCATCTCTTCATCATATTGGTATGATCAATCAATATCGTGATAATTACAATATAGCCTTAGACTATCTTAACCAAAGTCTAGAAATTTCAAAAAAAATTGGCGATCAACGTGGATCATCTTCTTCACTACATCAAATAGCTATGATTCATCAAACACAGGGTGAATATGATGAAGCATTAAAACTTTATAATGAATCCTTGGAACTAGATAAAAAATTTGAAGATAAAAAGGGGACCTCCTATGTCTTAGGACAATTAGGTATTTTATTCTATGATAAAAATGATTATGAAAAATCATTTGATTATGTTAAAAGAAGCTTAGAAATCTCAGAAGAAATAGGAGATAAAAAAGGGATAGGTAGTTCATATAGTCAAATAGGTTTGTTAGAATTAGAAAAAAAAGAATATGATAAGGCATTATATTATCTAAATAAAAGCTTAGAAATTGCTAAAGAGATTAATGATCAGCCTGGAATCTCTTCTGTTTTACATCAAATGGGTTTGGTTTATCAGGATCTTAAAAAATATGATGAAGCTCTAGATTATTATAATAAAAGTTTAAAAATTTCAGAAAAAATGGGAGAAAAATCTGAGATTGCTTTATCTTATCAACAAATTGCAGAACTTTATACAGAAAAAAGAAATTATGATGAAGCATTAAAATATTATAAAAAAAGTGTAGAAATAGGTAAAAAAATAAATAATAAAAAAATTATTAATAATTCTATTGAATCGATAAATGAATTAAATAGGGGCTTATAAAAATTGAGTTATAATAAAAGAATACCTGATATAACATATAAAGGAGTTAGTAATATAGATATAATAGAAATAGAAACTGATGATGGGGTTGTCATAGAAACAACGATAAAAACAAAAGTAAAAATAAAAAAAATTCATGATAAAAAAATTGAATGGACCAGAATTGGTAGTGTTCAAATGAAATATGATGTAACTGAAGAATTTCAAATTAGATTGTGTAGTAATGAAGAACAAATTATCGAATCAATTGAAAAAATAGTAGAATTGGCTCAAGATAATGAAATAGACATACTATGTTTTCCCGAATTTATTGTAAGTTTTAATAATTTTAATAAAACTAAACATATATTAGAAAAAATAAGTAAAATTTCAAAAAATATGATAATAATATTGGGCACTTATTATCTTAATGATGAAAATATATGCCCTATAATTATAGATGGAATTATATATAAAGAGGTTAAGAAAAGCATACCTTCAAGATTTGAATCGAAACCAATAGGGGATATGAAAAGTGGAGATACTATTTATGTGTATAAAACTACCTATGGAGATTTCTGTATTTTCATTTGTAGAGATATAGAAATACTTCCTAAAAGAATACTAGACACTATATTCCTTCATAATAAAGAAATACATTTAATCATAACTCCTGAATATAACCCTCAATCGAAAAATTATCAAAAAATAGCTAGTGACCTTGTTAATGAAAATGAATGCTATTTAATATTATCAAATAGATCAAAGAAAGATAATCACTATGGAGGGTCTTCAATTTTTGGCAAAATACATGATGATGTACATAGATCATTAATTAATAAAGGCTATAAATCAAATCAATCGCCACCATTTTTAATCATAGAAACAAATACTGATGAACAAATAATATGGGTGGATGTATGTTTGTCCTACAGAGCGCCCATCCTAGGAACAACAACAAGAAGACCAAATTCAATTATTGGCGATCTAGGGAGAATAGAAATCAAATAATATTATTTAAGCACGCGCAAAATTTTTATCTGCATAAATTTTGTTATATTATAAGAAATTCAATATCCAGGTTATCCAGGTTACATGGAACAAGCCTAACACGCACCCGCTCCCAAACACGCCCACCGCAGACACCCACCTAAAAAAGAGTAGAACACACCCCCAAACCCAACAAAAAATTCACGGAATACACAGCTACAGCAACAACCCACACAAAAACACGTGAACCTCTAAGAAACGCTTACAGCAACCAGGAAAACCATTAACCCTTTTCAACCGAGCCGACACACAATACACCATGCCCGTCATCACCCTCCTCACCGACTACGGGATCAAGGACAGCTACGTCGCCGAGGTCAAGGGAGCCATACTGAAGATCAACCCAGAGGCCACCATCGTGGACATAAGCCACGACGTGGGCAACTTCGACATAGAGTCAGGCGCCTTCCACCTCGCCCGGGCGGCTCCCTACTTCCCCGACGGCACAGTACACGTCGGCGTCGTAGACCCCGGCGTAGGCGGCACAAGGAAACCCATAATCGTCAAGACCAGAGGCGCCTGGTTCGTCGGCCCCGACAACGGCCTCATGGCTCCGGCGGCAGAACGCCTGGAAGTAGAGGCCATCTGGGAGATCACCAACAGCGAGATGCTACCACCGAGGGTCAGCGACGTCTTCGACGGCCGCGACGTCTTCGGCCCCATAGGCGCCCACCTCAGCGTAGGCGTGCCACCCGACAAGCTAGGCACCGAGATCAGCGACATGATACGGCTCCCCGCCTACACGCCTAGGCTAGACGGCGACACAGTGCATGCCCAGGTGATCCACGTCGACGGGTTCGGCAACTTGGTCACCAACGTCACCTACGAGACCCTGGAGAAGATAGGTGCCTCGGGAGACGTAAGATTCAAGGTTGTGGTCAGGGGCCATGAGTTCGACATCCCATACGCAAGGCGCTTCAGCGCCGTCCCTGAGGGGGAGCCGCTCCTACTAGTCGCGGGTGGCGGCTACCTAGAGATCTCCGTGAACCAGGGGAACGCCGCGGAGCACATGGGGCTAGGTAAGGGCGATAAGGTCACTCTACAATTAAAATAAAGGTTGGACCTACCGGCCCAAGAGGCCGGAGAACTCTTTCAGAAACTCCTCGATCCTCTCATAGATCCTGGGGTCGGCGACGCTGTAAAACCTCTTCCTGCCGTCACGCCTCACCTTCAGGAAGCCCTCCTCCTCCAGCATCAGCAGGTGCGTCGACACCGTGGGCTGGAGGATGTCGAAGTGTGGCAGCAGCTCCGAGACACATTTCTCGCCGTCCCTGAGCAGGTAGAGGAGCCTCTGGCGGTTCCCGTCCGCCAACGCCTTGAATAGGCTCGCGTTGTACTCGAACTCGTCTGTGACGACCGGCACGTCTTCCCCGGCTACCTCCTGCAGCCCAGCGATGTCTTGGCTCATCAATTTCTTTCCTCACACGCAAAGCGATAAAGCACGCTTAGTAGCTGCATCGAACTCTGTGCATATTTTTCTTAATATTATGTGTGTGAAGCGTACGCACGCACAAGAAAGGAGTCATTGATACTGCTCAATGTTATGTAACAGTCTACCTGCTTCTCGTGAAGAAGGTGGTGGGACCGGTGGGATTTGAACCCACGATCACGTGCACCCCAAGCACGGATCCTACCAAGCTAGACCACGGTCCCGCAGCGTACTAGAAAAGACAACAACAGTAAAAACCTTACCATCCAAACATTCTAACCTACCCCCTGCGTATGTACCTTAGTCAAGGCACCATTTTTCTACGGTTTCTTGTTGTGTCGAGCATAACCCGGGTACCGATCCTCGGGGGAATCCAACCTAGACCCTAAGAATTTCATAATAAAAGGGAAGAAAAAGGGAAACTGTGGGCTATCTGGTCGAGGCCTTCCCCAACGCCTTGACCAACGCGAGGAGGATGCCTATCCCCCTCTGGGTGTCCTCGTCTCCCAGGGCGCCAAGGATGCCGAACATGCCGACCTTCTGCGGGTCAATCATGGCCTTGTCGAACTCAGGGTCCATCAGCGCCGCCTCCAGGAGGTCGACGATGTCGCTCCCGGTCAGGCCGTTCACAAGCTTCAGCAGCTGCGACATCATGCCTGACAGGTCCTGCATGGCTTGGTCGTTCAGGAACGTCATGATGAGCCCGAAGGCGTCGATCAGCTCTACCATCGACTCGACGGTGCGGGGCTCCAGGTTTACTCCAGCGATACTCGTTTTCTCAGTCATCTTCATCACCTACATTATCGCCTTAGCCGTTAGATCGAAGTAGATGTAGTAGTACATCCTGTAGATGAGCCAGCCCATCTTCCCCGATCTGAAGGACTTTGCTGGGTTGCCGTAAGTCCACGTCACCATGTATGCCTTGCCGTCCGTAGCCGGGGTGTAGGCCTGCTCCACTATGGGGCAGCCCTGCTCACCCTTGTATATGGACTTGACGCCGTTGCCGTGGTAGTCGTTTATCAGGTTCTGACCCGTCTTCAGCGCCTGGAAGTGAGCGTTGATGCCCATCTTGTTCATGGTGATGGGTCCCCCGTCACCGATGGCGTAGACCTCATCGTAGCTCTCAGAGGGCGACTGGTACTGGAGGGTGTACTTGTTTGTGGGCAGCCACCCCTTGTCGTCGCTTATACCCGAGTCCAGCATCGCCTTGGCTCCCCTGTGGGGCGGGATGGAGATCAGGAGATCGTAGTCCACCGTCTCCCCGTCCGCGGATGTGACGGTCTTAGCCTCGGGGTCCACCGACTCGGTCTTGAAGTTATATCGGCGGTCTATTCCCCTCTCCTCGAAGCCGCTTATGACCCTCTCGTCGTAGACGGGAGGCCCGACGTTGTTTATGGGCCAAAGGAACGTCAGATCAACCTTATCCTTGACATCTTCGGCCCTCACGTGCTTCAGGTAGTCGTCGAGAAGCACCATGAACTTGCCTGGCGCCCCCGGACATGCGATAGGCATCTCGGGGGTCGTGACCACTATGCGTCCGCTGTCGAACGTGCCCAGCCTCTCCCTGAGATCGATGGAGCCGTCCATCGTGTAGAAGGTGTTGTAGTCATCCACCAGGCCCGGGACGGCCTCATGGGCGAGCCTCGCGCCCGTGGCTATCAGCAGGTAGTCGTATGAGTACTCCTTCCCGCTCTTCACGGATACCTTCCGGTCCCCAAGATCCACGTTGGTGACCTCTCCGTCGTCCCCGTAGAAGGCGTTCGCCCTGGGGCTTATGACCTTCTTCATGGGCCTCATTATGTCTTCGGGGGCTAGGAGGTGAAAGGGTATGAACGTGTACCCCGCTGGGTTGTAGGCGGTGTCGCTCTTGTCCAGAACCGTCACGCCGTACTTGCCTTGGGCGATCTCATTTCTGAGTTCCCTCGTCACCTTGTTCGCCACTATGGAGCCAGCGGCGCCGGCCCCCAGTATGAGCAGATTTTTTTTCGCCATCATAACCACTCGTCAATGAAACAATGTTTCATGTCCCACTCAAATTACGTTATAAAAATATATAATTTACCTCTCGAGGCGGACGATCATACTCCTGAAAAAGGCTTAGATACCGCGGACAATCCGATATATTGGACCCATTTGGAGTACGACGAGGTCGACAAGAGGATACTGGAGCTCCTCTCCGGGAACAGCAGGCTCAGCGTAAGGAAGATCTCCAAGATGATAGGCTCTAGCCCGCCCACTGTCTCCCGCAGGATACGCAGGCTCGAGGAGAGGGAGATAATCAAGGGGTACGTCAGCATCATCGAGGACGAGGAGCTCGGCTACGACTGCAGGGCTCTACTGCTCATCAAGGTCAGCGGGGGCTCGGATACGGACCAGATAATCGGGAGCCTGAAGGAGAACGAAAGGATATGCAACCTGTACGCGACTGTCGGAAACTACGACATAATCTCCACGGCGACGTGCCCCAAGCTGGAGGGTCTCTCCGAGTTCATAGACCAGCTCAGGAAGATAGACGGTATCGCATGGATAGACTCTGTGCTGATCACTTCGAGGGAAAAGGTCCTAAAGAAGATACTCAATGAGTCTAGATTACCTGGCTGACCATGAATACGAGGAACAATAGTATGATGTACGGCGCAGATAGTTTGAACAGCCACCACGCCGCCCTACTAGGCTTGTCTCTGCTCAATTTACGTCCGATCATGATCAGGGGGATGTTCAGAATAGTTACTCCCACGATATAAGTGAAAGGTTTAGTCCATGGCGTTAACACGTAAGACGATGCAATCATCGCAGCGAGAGCCACCTGAACCCCCTTGATGGCCTTTTCCTCAGGGAGAACCGTGGAAAGCATGGGCACCCCTACTCTCAAGTAATCCTTCTTAAACGCGTATGCGAGGCTCCACAGGTGAAGAGGCCCCCAGATGGCCACCAGACAACCCATTAGGAAACCGATGGGGAAAAGCGGTGCACCCCCCATGTACCATCCGAACCAGGCAGGTGCAGCCACGCTGGGAGCGTTGGCGAGAACATTCCACATACTCCTCCTCTTGAGAACCATGGAGTAGATAACCAGGTAGCTTCCAGCGCCCTCGATGAGAATAAAAACCGAAGTCGGCCCCAGCCATAAAGCGATCAAGCCTGCGACTGCCATCAGCGCTAAACTGAAAGCCAGTGCAGACGAGGGAGGAATAGAGCCGAGAACCAATGGACGACCACTTGTGCGAGCCATCCCCGCGTCAATATCTCTGTCAATGTAACAGTTGAGTCCGTTGCTACCCGCTACAGCGAAGGCTACTGCCATGAAGCCTATGAGAAACCTATCTACTTGAAAGGGATCACCGTCGAAGAAGAATGACGAGCTAAGGAAAGAGGTTGCATAAAGAGCGAGAAGCGCCAAGGTGACCTTGGGCTTAAGAAGCACACCGTAACTATACAGCAAACCCATTGTAAGCCTCTAGAGCACTCCCAGCCTCTTCGCCGCTAGTTCGAGCAGGTCAAGAACCTCGATCTCGATGCCTCTCTCACGGACGCCGTCTGTGAACGCTAGCTTGCAGGCAGGGCAAGCCGAAACAAGTATGTCGGCGCCCTTCTCCTTCGCCTCTGTCAGCCTCCTGGTTGCGATATCTAGCCTCATCTCGTTGTTAACCGCCTGAAGGAGGCCGCCACCGCCACAGCACCTGACGTTGATGCCGTTCTCTTCGAACTCCAGCGGCTCCTTCGTCAAGTACTTCAAAGCCTCTCTAGGCGCTTCAATCACGCCACTGAGCCTTGATAACTCACATGGGTCGTGGTAGATGACCTTCTCATCGGTGGACTCCACCTTGAGTTTCCCGGAGACCAGCACGTCTCTCAGGTACTCCACCGCGTGAAGGATCTCAAACTTTGGTTCCCTTCCCAGTAGCTTGGGGTACTCGAACCTGAAGACCCTGTAGCAGCCGGCGCATCCGGTGATTACCTTCTTGACCCCCCTGGACTCCAGAGCCTCGACGTTATGCAACGCGTACTCCTTCGCCGTATGCTCGTCTCCAGAGAGGAGGCTCGGGCTCCCGCAACACCACTCGTCCTCGCCGAGAACCGTCCAGTCCTCGTTTACCTCATTGAGGATCGAGGCGATGCTGAAAGCGACTTCATGGTTGACTCCCTTGAAAGCTGTAGTGCACCCGACAAAGTACGCTACCTCAGCCTGTTCCTTCTCGGGGATCTCGTCTAGGCCAGTGTAGTCCACCCAGTCGAGGCGCTCATCGGGATCCAGGCCATATGGGTTCATGTTTGCGTCAAGCATCTTCCCGAGTCTAGCGACGTTGGTCGGTGTCCCCCCTAGATCAGCGACGATCTCTCTGATCCTGCTCCACAGCTCATGGGTCTGGAACCCGAAGGGACATGACTCCATGCATCGACCGCAGAGAGTGCAATTGTACGCGCTCTCCGAGAGCTCCTTCACATCCTTCTCCGTGATCTCGGTCTTACCGAACAGTCTCGTCAGGACGTTGTACTTCTTGTCGTAGAGCTTCACAGCCATGGCGGATCTGACGCCAGGCGCGTGGAGAGGGTCCTTGGACTCGTTATAAGCGGGGCAGTTTTCAGTACACAATGCGCAGTGGGCGCAGGTATCTAGCTCCATTACCTGGCGTCTGGTGAACTTACCTAGGCTGGCCTTGGCTTTCTCGTTTAATTCAGCGGTCAATTTCCTTCCTCCTAGAGCCATAGATGGCGGGCGCAATCACACCTGTGATGATGTGAATGAACTTGCTGAACGGCACGTACATGATGAACAGCTGCGTGAGGATGATGTGAACGTGAAACCAATGAGAGTTAGGAATAGTCTCCAGGTGAAGCACAACGAAACGAGGAATGAACACCACGCTGTACAGCGTTGCAGGGACTCCCTCAGGCGGCACAAGCCTCATGCCTTGACCGGCGATGCTCTTCAATAGAAGAAGCACCAGCGCGATGTAGTCGTTGGGCATAGAGGTCAACTGCTTGTTCTCAAGCATCACCCGCCTGATGAGGAAGTACACTTGGGTGATGATGAAGACATATCCGACGTAGATGGGTAGCGTATGCACCATGAACTCGGCGAACGTGTGGCCAAGGGACTCGAACATGTGTATGGACCATATATGGAAGCCTCTCATGTGTCCAAAGACGATGCCCGCCACGCTGCCGTGGAACAGGAACAACGCGAGCCACATGACCTTGTCCGTCCTCCAGGTCTTCCTGAATAACACGACATCCAGTATCACATACTTGATGGACTCCACCGGGTCCATCTTGATCTTCATGTGGTCCGGTGGACTGGAACGCCACCTCATGACACGTAAAGCCACCCCGATGAAGGTTACAACTATAGTGATGTACGGTAGTTTCTCGACGGAGAACGCATAGATAGCCGCCAACAGACTGTTCATGGCAATCACTTTCCACACCATTATCTTGCAACATGACTATATTTCTTACGAAAGGCAAAGGCCCCTAATTTCATTCGTCTCATTTTTTATTCAATCCTTATCAACTTTCTCGAGATTTCGCTATTAATGGAAAAAGATCTTCGAAGAGTTCTACAATACAATGGAAGACAATAATATTGATCTGATACTATTGGGTTGGCAGTCTGTTACCTTTTTAAATATTGGTAATTGGTTTTTCTGGATTTAGTAGAAAAACGTCTGTAGTGCTTACTTAGTCTTCTCTGTAGCTTTAACTAGATCTTTGGCGATGTCTTCGATGCTCCGCCCCTCTGTCTCAATGTTCATTTTTCTGGCGGCTATTAGGATAGCTTCCCTTTTTTCTTCTTCCTCGGTCTTCGGCTCACTTTGTTTCAAGGATTCCCTCGAAGCTGATGTAAACTCTCTCGATGCTTGTCCTAATGATTTAGCTAGTTCAGGCAGCTGTCTTCCGCCGAAAAGAATCAATATTAAGAATAAAATCAATAAAAGCTCAGTGTTTCCCAGTCCGATCATTTTATTATGGCTCCCTACTTGAGAAAAGTAAACAAATGTTGATATAAGCATTGCTAGATGCATTCAAAATAAGAAAACCTGTTGAGGATTAACGTTTTATCATATTCTTTCCCAAAAAATATGCAGACGTGTTTACAGAGTGGGTCTTTATTTGACGCCGTTCATCTGATTAAAATGATCCCGGATTGGATGATATGGGAGTAGGGAGTATGAAGCGTTTTACAAAATCTGAATTGAAAAATTATAATGGTGAAGACGGCAAACCGATCTATGTAGCTTTTGATAATAAAGTATACGACCTGTCAGATAGCCGTCTTTGGGCAGACGGGAGACATATGGGGGTCCACTCAGCAGGGGCAGAGCTGTCCGGGAGCATAGAGAACGCACCACATGACGCGGAGGTTCTATCAAGGTTCCCAATAGTAGGAGAGCTAGCAAGGGAAGAACACGCCCCCGAGAGCCTCGCGCAGAGGATAGCAGACCTCTACCCGCACCCTATTATAGTCCACTTCCCAATTGCCTTCTCGACTACGGTATCGTTGTTCTCTATACTCTATCTCCTCACAGGCGAAGCCTCTTTCGAGCTGGCTTCATACTACATCCTCACGCTGGGATTGCTGGCTTCACCTTTCTGTGGCCTATCGGGAGTCTTCAGCTGGAAGATTAACTATAAAGGAGTCATGAACAACACGTTCTCACGAAAAATATGGTTCACAGTTGCCCTGATGAGTGTTACAATGGTATGTTTCATCTGGCGGCTCTTAGACCCAACCGTTCTTGTGGGAAAAACGAACATGAGCTATGTCTACCTCGTGATGCAGATTTGTATGGCTCTGATCGCCGCTGTCTTGGGGCACACGGGCGGAAAAATAGTATTCTCGAAGTAATACACATCTCTCCTCCTCCGCCTTCACGAAGTTCTTGTTTTCTAGTGTTAGCTGAGTTAGCAGACGGGAAGAACTGTGTCTTATATCAGTCTATTAATACCTCAAATGCATTACAAATCTGCATCGATTCGACATCACACAGGTGTATCCTTAATACGGAAGTATCGCCCATGCATTTTTTTTGATTTTTCAATACAAGTCAGATGCTTTTACACGCATCCATAAAAAATTAAGATAGAAAAATAGAAAATATGGAGTTAATGGAAGATCTGCCCGGCAGTCAGCATGACGTACCGTAGCAATAATCCGCCGAACAGGATGAGTACGTATTGCCCCATGGAGAAAAGTATCAGTGTTTCGTCTTTCGTTACGGAGTTCATTTTGGTTGTGTAATACGAGATGCCCAATGGCGCAACAAGTCCGATTAATAGGTAGGCGTAGAATATCAGTGACAGAATTGAACCAGTTAACAGTATTTCTGCGTGACCGTGGCCAATCACCAGTTCAATTATCACTAGGAATAGCTCAAGCACTATAAGTACAGCGACATACTTTTGGCTTCGACTCACTATTTCAGCGAATTTGCTCTTATCATTATACAGTTCCCAGAACGGCTTTAGCTTGGGCATGAATACAGCGAAGATGGGTATCATGAACAGGGTTATGGAGAGTCCGGTTAGCGTTCCTGAGACCACGAATGTCCAGGGCAATAATGGAGAGGACCAGAAAGTGGCTCCCCTAGCGAACGCTAAGAGCAGTCCAGTGTAGGCAGTTGTGGTCAAACCAAGTATTATTCCGACGACCTCGACGATCTTTCTAGCTAAAGCGTTTCCTTTGAAAAGCCACAGTATCGAGGTTACCAGTGATATTGCCGTAAACCCTGTGATGGTCCATGTCCCCACCGTGAGGATTGAGTCAGGGAATCGTCTATAGGCGTTTAGTATACCAAGAGGGGCGACCTGAAATCTCTTCAGATCGAGGACCAGCAGCACTAGACCTATGAGTATAGAGAAGAAGCTGACATATGTGCCAGACTTTGATAGGGCTTCGGTGTCCTCTCCCTTGAAAAGGTCTGCAAGGGCGCTTACAACGTATGCTCCTCCGGCCAGACCGCCAAAGAACAGATAGCCCGCCATGATGGGACCCCATGCTAGTTCGGACATTGTCATTCACCTCCTCCTTCCTGCGATAAAGTTTCCCGTCTATCCGCGTACGTCTTGATCACTACGAGAGCCGCTCCTCCCAAGAGGCCGACCCCCGCGAACCTCATCAGTAGATTGTTCTCGAAGTTCTTGTGAGTCGCCGATGAAAGCTCCGGTAACCCGAACTCCGAGAAGGGCACATCTGAGATGTAGATCCAGCTAGTTCCACCGATTTCGCTATGCCCGTACGTATGCAAGCCTTCCGCTTCAGCTTCCTGTGCTTTCATGCGTGCTTCCTCAAGGGTCATGAACTGTAGAGCGTCTGTTGGGCACGTCGCGACACACGCGGGTTCAAGGCCTTGGTCGATGCGGTCGAAACACATCGTACATTTTCGTATAGAGTGGAGTTCTTCATCGAAGTGAGGTACCCCCCACGGACACGCCATCTCACAGTAGCCACATCCTATGCAGCGGTTGATGTCATAGAGAACTGGGCCGTCGCTACGCTTCCATAAAGCACCTGTGGGGCAGACGGAGACACAGCTCGGCTCTATGCAGTGCTTGCAGTTGTCTGCCAGCATCCGCCACTTCAGACCGCCGGTACCAGGCTGCGTGTTATCGTAGTCACCTATCTCCTTGAAGCGTACAACTTTCCACGTTATTGGGGAAAAGTACGTAGGGTTGGTGAACTCTGTACCTGTTACCTTCGTTTGCTCGGCCGGAAGCTTGTTCCAAGCTTTACAAGCCACCTGACAGCCCTTGCATCCGATGCACCTTCGCACGTCCACGAGGACTGCCTTCTGTTTACCAAGTTCCTGTACAGGGGAACGTGTGCCCTTGGATAATTCCTCTAGTGCTAGAGGCGCTATGATCATTGGCGCTGCAGCTACCTTGAGGAATTCTTTCCGTGTCATCTTCATCGTCATCTTAATTCACCCCCTGGTGCCACCCCTTTTCCTGGATGGCGGCTATCTCAGCCTCCGTGGCCTTGATCACCTTGCAGAGACACGCCTTGGTCTCGGGTATCCAGGCGTGAGGGTCCACGGCTCCGATGGAGACGAAGTTCGCGATGG
>Ga0265592_1000423_pt1 | contig 22081 bp, 25 predicted proteins | sample saktaG_7_FD_190141 | JGI IMG/M metagenome (GOLD analysis project Ga0265592, IMG submission 190141) | Saline water microbial communities from Sakinaw Lake, British Columbia, Canada - sak_2010_1_5_120m | ecosystem: Environmental > Aquatic > Non-marine Saline and Alkaline > Saline ... | reverse complement strand
CATAGTAATCTTTGCAGGATCCGTCTTCGTTCGCAAAATAGCCCCTGGTGGCAGCACATCGTGAGCAGGCTCTTATGACCGCCCCCCTTTCTGCGAGATCGGCGAAAAGCTCGCCCTCGTTAGCGAAGAAGGTGGGGTCCTGCCCCCTATGGGGCGTGTGAACCGCGTCCAGGTAAAGGAATATGTTCACCTGATACCGTTTCAGGGCGGCATCAGCGATCTTGCGGGCGATCTGCGCATACTCGGAGATGTAAGGGCCGTCGGCGAGGATGATGGTAAGCGTCTTCAAAAATGCCTCCGATTCCTCCGGTTCAGATGTACTCAGCGAGGACTTTGAGATGTTCAAGGTTTTGCCTGTACTTCGGCTCTTTGAGAGGTGCACACAGGTCCAGGGAGACCTCCCCAGCCATGAGCCTGATGGCAAACGAATAGCAGCTCTGCTCGCCGCACTCACCGCAATCGGTCTGGGGCAGGTACTTTCTTATCTCCAGGGGGTCGACCTTGACCCTCTCCCGGGGTACTGGAGTGACGCCTGATTCTATCGCCCGGTTTATCGTCGTCCTCAGGTCGTCGAGAATCTTTTTTGCCTCGTCCTCGTCTTTGATCATCGTCATTGTGACCTTTCCGGATCCGTAGACGGTGATCAGGATCTCCCCTCTCTGGATCATCAGGGCACCGATCTTTCCCGAGTACCTGCCTCTTGGAAAGAGAGGCTCCAGGTGCTTGAGGGCTCCGGCCAGGGGCGGTGCCATATTGGCTATGATCCGAAACTTCGTCGAGTCGGCTATGCAGGGGATTAGCTGCCTCACCTCTGCGATCTCCACCGGTTTTGCCAAAGAGAGGTCTGCAGCCTTCTCCGGCCCTTTCTCCGATTTCTCCTCCATGAAATTCTTGCCAAACTCGCTAAGGCTAGCATTCCCATCCTTGATCTCGAGCAGGCCAGCCTGTTCCAGTATCTTGAGATGGTAGTCGAGCATCGATTTGCCGACCGCCTCTCCGATCTCTGCGACCGTTCTATCGCCATTTGCCAATATGCTCATCATCTTTCTTCGAGGGGCGTTGGCCATGGCGTTGCTCACCATCTTGATATCGTCCGGTTTTCCCGGCATTTTCACCACCTACCAGAGTTTGTAACCGAAGTATCGGGCTGCAAAGACCAGCCCGGTGATTATTATCATCACCCCGAAGGCTCTGACGACCCACTTTCCGATGACTAAGTACTCCTCGCCCACCTTTCCCCCAAAGGACCTGGTGAAGGTGGATATCGGGATTATGGGAACGCCGTGGCCCAACCCGAAGACAAAGAGCATCAGCCCTCCGGTGATGGGTGATATATCCTGAGACATCAGCCAGATCAGGGCCGGAAATACCAGGGAGATGGCGCAGGGAGCCCAGCCGAGGGCGAAGAAGACACCCAGGGTGAAGGCCCCGATGAAGGTCGAATACTTGAATAGCCCGATGGAGATGTTAACGACCCTCTCCATGAAGCTCTTCTTATCCCTGAACTCCTCTTCCTCTCTTGAAGGAAGTCGGGACGTTATCGGCTCGATGATCTCGCCTACGGGCTTGAAGACGTTTATCCCCAGAACCACCAGGAGGGCGCCAGCCGCGAGATCGAAGAATCTCGAGTCCCTGACAAATACCCCCATGTTGGATATGAATAGGCCCACGACGAAGAAGACGAGGGCCATCCCCAGGGTGAAGGCGATCCCGATCATCAGCCCCTCTCTTGACGAGGACCCATAATCCTGGTCATCTGTCAGGACCTTCTTCTTACGAGAGGTCATGATGTAAGATAACATGGCTATGAGGAGCGCAAGAGAGCAGGGCGAAAAGGATGTGATGATCCCGAGGGCGAACATTCCCAAAAACGAGATCTTCTGGACGGACGCGCTCCCCTCCATCTCGAACCATTCACCTCGTTCCAGGGACTCGATCTTGGCTTGAAGGGTCTCAGCGTCCTGGATTCCGTCGATCTCTCCTCGGCCGAGCTGGTAGACGTGGTAGACGCCCGCCACCATCCCTTCTCTGTCGATCAGCAGTATCGTGGGGTTGGAGAACCCTCCCTCGAAGTTGGTGTAGTCGACATACTTGCCTGCGATATCGTAGGGCTCGAACTCCTCGGCCCAGATCCAGCTCACGTTTGCGTTCCACCAGCTATCGACAAGAGTTTTGCCGTCTTTGGAGAAGGGGTTCTTCCTCACGTTCAGGGTTATGAGGTTCACGTTCGGATTATTCTCCTTCAGCCGCTGAAGCTGGCCTATCTGGGCTTCAAGGATCTTTTCGCATTCGACGCATAGCGGGCTCTCAATGTTCGTTATGTGAAGGACCACCACCTCTCCCTTGAAATCGCTCAGGGAGAAGTTGCCGCCGTTGAGGTCAGCGGCTCTGAAGTCAGGCGCCAGGATCAGTTCCTCTGTCGAGCCTGAAGTTGAGTTATAAGAGAATACAGCAAATAAAGCAACGAGAAGAGTAATGCTTCCAATAATCAAAAAATTTTTGTGATCAGATCTCATCCCCGATCACGCGTCCCAGTTCTCGACGTTCTCTTCGTGATAGTCGATGGCGTCCCCGACGTGGGATCTGACCATCTCCTCCCCGCCAGCGGCATCCTCCATGCTGTACCACCCGACAACGACGTTCCCGTCAGAGTCCTGGACCAGGGTCAGAACGATCGTCAGCGGGATAAAGGGCTTGCCTCCGTTGGGGTCGTAGATGTCGAAGAGCTCTCCCGCTTTCTGGTCGCTGCCGCCTGATATCAGGTTTTCGTACGTCACGTCATCGCCATAGTCCTCCAGGACGGCGTCCACGTAGGACTCCTGATCAACGCAGGCTTTGCACTTTCCAGCGCTGTGGTCCAGGATCAGGACAGGCTTTTCTTCCAGGGTGTCCAGGATCCACTGGGGATGGTCGACCTCGGAGCCCGCGTTCGGATGCTGGTCGGGATAGACGGTCCACCAGTCATCGGGTCCGGATCCGACGGAGTACTCGGCTGCCGAGACGACGCCCAGAGATCCGGCCGCCAGAATGATTCCCACAACCAGGGTTGTAAGGCGCTTAATCTTAATTAAATGCGAAATGTATACCAACTCCCACTCTCGATTTACCCCACTTTTTCTCACACCGTGGATTCGGCCACTTCCTCCTTTGCGTGGCCCTTCAGAGAGAACGCATCAATATAGATTGATATCCGATGGTTCAGCCATCTGAGCGTACATCTGAAATCCGGTCTTGGGGTGGAGGATATTCGTATATATAGTTGTTGGATTGCCCGCTGCATTATCCTCATAGAAAGGGTTTAACCCCCTAATTAGCCTCCGTTAATGCAGTATCCGAATTAGAAATCGCATCAACATAAGGCGCCTTTGGAGTCTTTGAGGAACATATCTGAAGAGAGTCGACATCCTTATATATCGAAATGATTTGATATGACTCAGGTGAGCCGGTGGGAGACGGCAAAGCGAAATCGTTTCTGAAAAAGCTCTTCACAGGAGGGCGAAAGGCTGCTGCTGTTGTGGTCCAGGGATCGTCGACGCAAGAGACGTCAGCGTTGAGGGCTCGATCGTGAGCATAAAGGGGCTGGACGAAACCTTCCGGAAATGCCAGGATGAGGGAAAGATGCCGGACGACCTGACAGGATACGAGCTTTTGGAGACGCTTGAGAAGATGAATCGCATCAATGAATCGAAGAGGGAGGCTTATCGGGAGGCCCTCTTGAGGGAGTACCGGCGATATTGCGAGAACTCGAAGGAGCGATAGGCCCAGATGAAATGCGTTATATGCGGCAAGGAGGCCAGTTCCCTCTTCAAGGTGAGACATCGGGACAGGGGACGGGTGAAGATCTGCGAAGAATGCTGGGCGGAGGAGAAGGAGAAGCTCCTTCCCTCCAGCGGTTGCTCCTGCTGCTGAGCTGATCGATATGAACGAGGCTGTCGAACCCCAGGACCCGTGCGTTGAGAGGTTGGCGAGGCTGACGGGAGACCGGTGCAAGGCCAAGAACGCTGGCAGGAGGCTTAAGGCCCTCACCGACAGCATAGACGAGGCTGAGCTTGCGGCCGAGGCTGAGGTCTTCAAGGCGATGTCCGACCCCTGCAGGCTTGCGATCCTCAAACTCCTCAGGGAGGGCGAGCTTTGCGTATGCGAGATCATGACTGCTCTCGACAGGCCCCAGTCTTCCACCTCCCATCATCTATCAATCCTGAAGAGGGCTGGCCTGATAAGGGAGCGGAAGGAGGGGAAGTGGTCCCGCTATCGTCTCTCCGAGGGTGCGGTCATAGAGATGATGAACCTGGCAGGGTTGATGACGGGGACCTGAAAGGTTCCTGGACGACATCAGCGGAATTGATATCGATGAACGAGAAAGAAACCGCCAGGCATCCGCTTTTGAGCAGGTTTTTGACGGTCTGGATCTTCGGGGCGATGATCCTCGGGATCGGCATGGGCTACTTCTTTCCAGGGGTCTCGAAATTCATAACCGGCTTTCAGGTGGGCACGACCTCGATTCTCATCGCAGTCGGCCTGATTTTGATGATGTACCCGCCCCTCGCCAAGGTGAAGTACGAGGAGCTGGGGACGGTCTCCAAGGACACCAAGGTCCTCGGCCTATCTCTATTCCTGAACTGGGCCGTGGGACCGGTGCTGATGTTCGGCCTGGCGGTCATATTCCTGCAGGACTACCCCCACTTCATGGTCGGTCTGATCCTGATCGGGATCGCCCGGTGCATCGCCATGGTGATCGTCTGGAACGAGCTTGCCTGCGGCTGCACCGAGTACTGTGCTGGCCTTGTGGGCTTCAACTCGATCTTCCAGGTGCTCTTCTACTCAGTCTACGCCTACGCCTTCATCACGGTCCTGCCGCCGATGCTCGGCGCGGCCGAGGGGTTCGTGGTGGCCATAACCATGACCGAGATCGCAAAAAGCGTCTTCGTCTATCTCGGAATACCCTTCCTCGCGGGGATCATCACTCGTTTCGCCCTGATCAGGAGTAGGGGCAAAACCTGGTATGAGACCAGGTTCATCCCCAAAATATCTCCCCTGACCCTGATCGCACTGCTCTTCACCATCGTCGTCATGTTCTCCCTCAAGGGCGAGTACATAGTCGAGCTTCCTTTCGACGTGGTGAGGGTCGCGATACCGCTCATCATCTACTTCCTGCTGATGTTCCTCGTCGCCTTCTACGTCTCCTACAAGATGGGCGTAAGCTACGAGAACACCGCGGCCCTCTCGTTCACCGCCGCCAGCAACAACTTCGAGCTGGCCATCGCCGTGGCGGTGGCGGTCTTCGGCATCAACTCCGGTGAGGCCTTTGCGGCGGTGATAGGGCCTATGGTGGAGGTTCCGGTGCTGATAAGCCTGGTGAACGTGGCGCTATATTTCAAAGATAGGTACTTTCAAGGAGTGTGTACAGAATGCGAATTAAACTAGCGAAGTATGGAGCGCTTCTAATTGTTATGATCGCTCTTGCAAGCAGCGCACAGGCCGGATGCAGCTGCCGCGGAGGCGGTGAAGGCACGTGGGACGGCCCTGCCTGGATCGAGGCCACGCTTGGCGGATCGTCGGATGTGGCCGCCACAGCGAGCGGGATGGAAGCTGGAACCGGTGCTGAAGAGGGAACCGAAGCCGGGTCGGATGGTGATGACGAGATCTGTACCCCATCCATATCAGCCCAGGAGCTCCGCGAGAGGCTTGATGGCGACTCAAAGCCCCTGATCGTCTACGTCAGCAACACGCCGCCCAAAAGCTCATCGTACATCGAGGGATCGATCCTCCTACCCTCAAGGAGCCTCATCCAGGCTGACGGATCTCTCAAGCCAGTATTCGGTCTGGCCAGGGTTCTCGGGAACGCTGGGATCACCGAGGAGGACGAACTGGTAATATACGGCGACTGTTTCTCCTGCGGCGATGACACCTTCGTCTTCTGGATCATGAAGTACCTGGGACACCAGAACGTCCAGATCCTCGAGGGAACGCCTGAAGGCTTTGACGCAGCCGGACTTCCCAAGGCTGCAACAACGACGACGAGGCCTGCTGCAATCTACTCACCCGACCCCTGCTCCGAGCTTCTCGCAGATTACGACAATGTCGCAGGCGGCGAGGTTCAGGTGGTTGACGCCAGAACCCCTGATGAGTTCGCTGCAGGTCACATCGACGGAGCGATCAACATCGACTACAACCGGGTTATCGAAAACGGCTGGATCAAGAACGATTCTGCTCTGGCCGAAATCTTCGGCGATCTCGATAAGGATAGTCCGGTCGCCGTCTACACGAAGAACGGGGGTCGAGCCTCGATAGTCTGGTACGCCCTGATGCTTCAGGGGTACGATGCCAGGCTCTACACCTGGAACGACTGGCTGAGCCATCAGAGTTAAAAAGAATGGAGATGAGCCCCTCTCCCGAAACGGCCTAAGCCAGCTCCTGGGGGGCCATATCAGTTTCGCAGCGTCGATATTTTTCCTGCTCAGGTTGCGAACACCTGAATCAGGCCGTTGGCGAAGGCGACGTAAACGAGATCATCTGGACCTGCTCCAATCCCGGTCATTACACCATCCACGCCCCACTCGCCCAGCTTTTCACCTTCGGCGCTGTACTTCACCACCTTGTAGTTCTGGTTGATGTTTACGTACACCTCGCCACCGGGTCCGGTGACGATTCCGTCAGCCATGCCCTCCAAGGACCACTCCGTCAGCACATCACCCCCAGGCGAATACTTCACCACCTTGTGGTTCTGGTTGATGTTTACGTACACCTCGCCACCGGGCCCGACGGCGATGCCACGCATTGAAAGCTCCCTCAAAGCCAACAGTTGGTATCTGAAAGCGCTGCCATTGGCGCCGGTGATCTTCTCGAAGCTCTTCTCATCCCACCCCTTTACAGCGACTCTGACGGAGATCTCAAGGCCTTTCAGCATGTCGGCGAGCTCGGGCATGCGGCCGAATAGCAGGCCGTTCGTCTCGAGTACGAAGGGCGAATTCACGCCGTTCACCACCTCCACCAGATGCTCCATCGACCTTCTGCCCAGGACCGATTCTGCTCCGCTCACCCTGAAGAGGTCCACCCCCTTCTTTATGGAGATCTTCAGGAGCTTATCCGCCACCTCCTCTGGGGAATAGTACGTCCCGACCTTCTCGGGGCTCTGGTTTCTGGAATAGTTCCAGCAGTAAGCGCAGAGTATGTTGCAGCCCACGGCGTCGGCGGTAACTATTCCGCCGTAGTGTCTCGAGTATCTGAACCTGTAGTACTTCCGCCTGTAGCCGTCCATCACGATCTTCTCGATCACCGACGCCTTCTCAAAGGGATCGAAGGGATCGAGGGGATCAAAGGGTTCCTGCACCATGAGTTTTCACCTCGAGTCAGGGCTCGATCCATTCGACCTCGATCTCGTCGTCCATCTCTATGATGGTCGCGTATCCCTTGCGCATCTCCCCGACGTTGACGACTTTCGTGGAGCCGATCTCCGCCTCGCCCCGATCCTCGTGGATGTGGCCGCAGATCAGAAGGTCGGGCTGGAAATCTTCGACGAAGCGACGAAGGCCGACGGACCCGGTTCTCTCGCCGCTGTATATCAAATCCCTGGAGTTCCTGGGCGGCTGGTGGGTGAGGACTACTCTATGGCAAGAGTCGGATATCGTCTCGTGAGCCGAAGCGAGCGATTCGCGGACGTCGTCGTCTGTGTGGTAGTAGCGGTTCGGGTCCCCGAGACGTCTTTGGTCGCGGATCACCATGCCGCCAAACCCGACAAAACCGCAATCTTCATGCCGGTAAGAATCGCGGTGGATCATCCTCAAGCCCGCGCTTTTCCATAGTTTCGGAGCGATCTCTTTCGGGTCCATGTTTCCTGGAACGATCAGCACGGGAGGGCCGAGTCTGGCCAGCGTCTCGGCCACTGGCCTTGCTCGATCGACGGTTTCGAGGTTGTGAAGATCTCCGCAGAAGGCGATCAGATCTACATCCGTGCCTTGCAGAGGCGAGAGCATTTCAGCACGGCCGTGTAGATCGGCCATTGCGAGGATTCTCAAGGGATCACCAGACCATTCATTTTTTAATTGAACTGGTCTCAAAACTATTTATACCTCCGTTGACCAGGAGCTTCGTCTTTCGGGCGTGGGCTGATCAGATTCAATCCGATCACGTGGGCGGTCGGATCATCGTTTTTTGTCAGGGAACTAAGACGGCTTGAAAAGATAGTGGAAATCGGAGGATCGTCCTGCCGACGATGGTTCTATTTATAACAAACGACCATATAAAATTTCGCCTTCGTGCTCATCAAAGATGTGTCCCTCTTGGAGCTTTAGGGCCTTTTCGGGTTTACAGAGCTGACGGGATGCGGATTTCGGCTCGGCCAACCGGCATCGGTGAGCACCAATTCAAGCTGCCCCGTATTCCTATAAAATCGGAGCGCCCTCTTGAACGTCCCTTGGTCAGGTCCGAGAATCGCCGATAGTCATTATTTTATCGAATACCCCGCAGCTTGCTGCGGGGTGCGCCGCCGCAATTTGACTTTGTCAGGCTGGCGGGCACTTTATCAGGTGACGAAATGGTTGGCAGTTTTTCGGCTTACTCGTCCGATGGAGGTTTCTGGTGGGGGAATTTTTTGGCTACGCGGGCCGGCCCCGGTGAGGGGGATGCGAACTACCTTCAGGACGCCGACCTGGCTGCAAAGCCCACGGTGTTCAGAGACCCGGAGGGGATTTGGAGCGTGCAGCAGGGCAAAGAAAGTAGGAGTGCATTCGAGATCTACTACTCCAGAAATACGGTTCTCATGTGCAGAAACAAGCCGATGATCTGGCAGTGGTGGCTCTAATAGAGAGGCGCGGTCTGGGTCAGGCGTGCGCCAAAACCCCGCCGCTTCGCCATGCCCATCTCGCTCCATCGGCTTTTTTCGCCACAGAGCGATTGTCCGCAGAAGGCCGGGGGCTCGCTCAGAAGAGGGTCGTCTGTCTCGTCTCCTCTTGCGATGAGGCGGCATCCTCGCTCGGGCTGAAAAGAAACTCGCTTTCTGGATCGTGTCTTTTGTATCGGCTCAACGCCAGATCTCGGTTGAGAACCGCGTAGCAGTAGACGCAGCCGTGGGGGCAGGTGTCGTACTCTCCGATGTCCGTCGACTGGTAGCATCTGCAGTCCGGCCGGTTCCCCTTCAGCTTCGCCCTGATGGGCCGCCCTCCGATCTCAGACAGCCGCCGGGCGTCGACGCATCTTGCAGCCTCTGCTCCAGGGACCACGTACCTTCGCTGCGAGCAGATCGATAGCTTCATGCCGTGGGCCTTCGCCACCTCCACAAGCCTTGAGGCAAGACTCAATTTGACCTCGTCGGGTGGGTCCTCCCACGTGAACCCGAACTCGCGAGAGGCTTGATCGAGGTTCCTTGCGGTCTTCTTGTAGATCTGGGCGAAGGATATCACCACCTCGTCGCAAGATCCCTCCAGGGCCCCGGCCAGGTTCTCGAAGTTTTGGAGGTGAAAGTCGATCGGCGTGAGCGACGAGAAGAGGATCGGGTCATACCGCCAGACTGCGGCCTTCGGCCCGTACCTCTCGGCAAGGGTCTTCACGTGCTGGACGGAGCGCTCGGCGTCGACGACGGAGGACTCCAGAGCCCGGGGGTAGGCGGTGATCGTGTACTGGACGGTGAAGGGACGGCCGAACTCCGCCACCCTCACCAGCCCGCTCATGAAAGGGCCGAGGTTCTTGGTCCAGAAGACGAAGCCGTCCACGTCCTCCGGCAGCAGGCTGACCCGGCTGACTTGGCGCCGGTTGTAGGGATTAGCCACTTTGCAGTATCCCGCTTCGAGCCTCTTCTCGAACCACTCGCCGTAGAAGGCCGGAATGTCCGTCTTGTAGCTGGCGGAGATGATCATGTTTCGTCACCCTTCGCGGCAGTTGTTCTGGCTTGTCTCCACCCATCCATCATCTCATCTTGCAGCTCTTGTTGTAGTGAGGGCACTTCTCGTTGGTGCAGACGTTCTCCCTGGTGAGAGCCGTGAGATCCACCAAAAGGATGTCGAGCCTCTCCTGGAGGTCGGGCGCGAGGTCGCGAAACTCGGGCCCGGTGACGATCTCGCCGATTTTGTCCCTCAGCTCCACGACCCGCATCCAGTCGCCGTGTAGGGAGCCGAACTCTCGCTCGAAGTCGGAGACGATTTTGCGCCAGCTCAGGGGATCACGCTCCAATTTATGTCACTGAACAAAGCTCGACGTGCCAAAAGTCAACTGTTGGGCACCTTTGGAGATAAGCTGAACTTCAAATCCCATCTTTTCAAGTCGATTTTTTTCCGTAGCTGAAGGACTGGGTATGGCCCAGACAATTAACTTCCGAGGACGAGAACTGGCGACATAAGCAAGCCGGGCCGCTTCAGAAGCGGGATCATCAAGCCACTGTGTCCAATAACCATCATCTGTTCGCTTGTCAGGGGATGAGACCAGCATCAGTGCTTCCAGAGTTTCCCCTTTGACGTTGTGAATTGTCGTTATACTCAAAAATGTTTGAGCAGAGGAATTTGATGGCAAAGCCTCCAAAACCTGTTTGTCGCGTTCACCACTTGGTGCGCGAAAGTTACTCGCAACCAAAGGAGGGAAAATGCAATCAGACAAAACTGCTCCGAAGGTTCTGGCGCTAGTGTTTAAGCATTGATGTAATCTGTTCCTAGCGACTTGCGTCCAATTGGTCCAAGTTTGCTCTAAGTTGCAGAGAAGCTCATCTTGGCAACATTCACTCAAGGCTGCAGCTAGAAATAGGCGCCATATCAAAGCAGAATCCACAGATTCGGGCCGATAGAACTCTCGGGCATTGGTTGGTTCTCCCTGAAAAAAATATTTTGAGATGAAACGTCCGAAGAATTTGAGCGCATCCATCGCCACTTGTTGACGTCCAGTCTTCCAAAGATGGATGGCCATTGCAAATCTTTTTTGATAATTAGTGATTTGTCCGCTGTCAGCTGGTCTCATCCTGTCGACGTTTGCCCAACTCCTGGTTACGACGGTAGAATGTTTTTTGTCGATTCCGAATCTGTCCAGATAGTCACTAAACCAGACTGGCAATTTCATCATTTCGTCTTTTTTGAATGTCACACAGACGCATGGACTCACCAGTTCGCTTGGATAGATTGGATTAGCCTTGTCTGTATCGCCAACAAGGCCCTCACAAAGGTTGACGATCTGCTTACAGTTACGATAATTGTTCGACAAGGATAGCATGTCAAATTTCTGTTCCTTCGTGTATTCTTTCACTTTTTCAGGGGCGACCTTTTTGAATTCATAGATGGCCTGATTGAGATCACCAACGAAATGTAGTGCAGTTCCTTGCGATCGGATTTCGTCCAGTATCTGCATCTGTATCCAAGATAGGTCCTGGCACTCGTCCACAATGATAAATGGAAAGCGACGAGAAAGTAGTCGTGCAAGATCTGTTTTTTCTGATAAGAGTTCATAGCAAATACATTCAATGTCTTGATAAGTAGCAAAACCATTACTCAGGAAAGCTGTCTTCGTCTCTGAAAAGCCCCTGCGCATGTAATCCAATGTCAGCCAGTCTTTATCTCGCCGAAATTGAGCAAATGCAGGATTATCATAGTAATCGCAATCCGGTAGTGGCGCGTTTCGTGAACCAGGAATAAAGATATACCATCTCTGTTCTTCAGGATCCCATCGGATATTATTTGCATATAGTGGCATCGATGCACCACTACGGAGCAAAAAGGATGTTTTCAGCGTGTATGCATTTAGCCAGCCACTTTTGGAAGTTGTGTCAACTAGTCGAATAGAGCGATCTTGATTCTTCCCATCGTATCCTGTAATAATGTGAGCAAAAGGATGTGCAACATATCCGTGCAACCAACTGTCAATGGTTCCGATGAAATGTGGATACCCTATCTTCGCCACAACACCGAATTGACTTACGCGTTTCTCGATGACCTCAGCGGCATTATTTGTGAATGTCAGAACGGCGATACCTCCTGGTGTCTTCGCCCATTTCGACATTTCATAAGCTGCCTTCAGTCCAACCACTTCTGTTTTGCCACTCCCAGGACACGCTTTGAGAAACACGCAGTCATCTATTGATGACAGGACATAATCCAGTTGCTCGTCTGAGTTCCGTGCGATCCGGCAGGTTTCACACTCGTTGCATAATGGGTTGGTCGCCCCAATGGAAGCATGGCATTCTGATGGCGATATCGCAGGTGGTTTGTCACAGATAGAACGAGTAAGAAATTCTATCTTCTCACCACGATTCATCCTGATTGCCTCCACAAGCCCAAATGATTGCTTTGCATATGTATTCTGGAACGGTAATAGAATAGCCACACTTAATATGATCTGCAAGAAGCTGAGAAAAATGGCCTTTTCCCATATTATTATCTTCAATGCGATTGAGTATTTCAGAGGCTGCTTCTTTCTTATTGTCTTCGGATTCGCGGTCCCATTCTTTGTTCGCTCGTTCTCTAATCTTACTTCTAACAGGTCCATCGGTTGGCCAGTTTTCAGCGAGAACGGTGGCCATAATCTGGATGTTGTTTCCGCAAAATGCGAGGTCGTATTCGAAGGTCTTGAGCTGGCTTGAATATAAACGAGTCCAATTAGATGAGTTTACGGTATCCTGAATTTTAAGCGCGGGGTTAGTTCCACTTATGGGTTTAGATGGGGTCGGTTTTGATTCGTTGGGGGGATCGTTGTCCGTAATGCCTGCACAACGCACCGGAATGCTCTCAGAACCATTTACGTCGAGGTCAGCGAATAACTGCATAAAATGCTTAAAATATATTCCATTCATGTTGATCACTGACACGCCAAAATCCTCCAGAGTTTTCGCCGGGTCGTCATGTTTACTCAGTATAATCTTCGCCATTTCAGGCAATAGCATTGCCTCCGCAATACCTTCAACAAGGATGATCCCTCTGGCAAATAACAAATTAGATTTCGTGGTGTCAAGCCACCGATTCAGAAATGCCTTGCTTTGTTCGGTAAGACCACAAGAACGCAGGGCAATAGCATGTGGCTTCTTATTCACGGCACATAGTTGTATTACTGTTTCTAAGGAAACTGATGAGGCGAGAACGGGCGAATGAGTTGTGACGATGACCTGGACATTTTTATCTCGGGCAGTGCTTTCAAGGTACTTGAGTAGACGAATTTGGAGTTGAGGGTGCAGGTGGGCTTCGGGTTCTTCAATCAGAAGCACACTAAAGTAATCCAGTCCTTCATGAGTTTCAGTGAGTTCAGCAAGGACGGTGGCTAGGTAGAGCAGATTGTTATATCCGAGACTGTTTTCCTCAAGCGCCCTGAAATCTGCTGAAGAAGCAACGTTGATCTCTGGGAAAAACATCAACCTGAGGCTTTCCACAATCCTATTGAAACTAACTTCGCTGAATTGAATATGCGTATCCTGTCCGAAGACTGGACCAAAAGATTCGCGCAGACGTGCCCGAATCAGCTCGTTTGCTTGAGCGATTACTCCACCCTCATCTTCTGAAAGTTTCTCATAGAATTTACGAACATCCTCTTCGATAGGTAGCGGTTCGCCCTTTCTCTTTGCTTCTTGAATTGCTTGGCGTTGAAGGTTTTTGAGAAGTCTGGCCAACCTGGAAGATCTCCCCTCAGATAGCCTGGATTCAGCATCGCGAAGGGGTGGAAGGTAAACGCAGTTGATAGAATCGAACAGTTCCCACTCGAACATGCTTGCTTGCGAGACCCCGCCCCAAAGTGTTCGTTTGTAATGACCTCGATGATTCTGTTTGTTGTCCACAAGCAACGTCAGCGATGCGTCTCCGTTCTCATCTGACCACGGCAAGAACGCGACATGTTCCACGTCAGACAAGTCAGTGAACTCCGCTCGAAGACGAAAGGCTTGCGCAGATTTCCGAGGAGGGGCAAAGGAACGATGAAAATCAGATTCGTTAATTGGTGTGCGGCCAAATTCGTCCTCCCTGAGAAGAAGACGTATCGCGTCAATTATAGCAGTCTTGCCGGATGCGTTTTCTCCCACAATTACGTTCAAGCCTTTTTGTAGGGAAACGGAAAATGGATCCTGAAATCCCTTGTAGCCCTCAATGTGGAGTTCACTAAGATACATAAAATCCTCACCCCCTGCAAATTACTCTAATAAGATGTTCGGCCGATTCGTGTACGAAATGAGTGAAAAAAGATTGGTAGCGGTCTATGTGATGGGTCATTCCTGCAGGAAACCTTTTTTTACGCAGTTTATTCATAATCATCCCAATCTAATAGGCAGTGTGATGGGCGCTCTATAACTCCTTCCTTAAATACTTTCTACCTCTAGACCGCTAATTGCAGAAAAGATTAGTCATTTGGGAAAGCAACAACCACATGAAGTATTAGGTCTATTTTTTTATTAAATGTTTAGTATCTTACAGCTTGCTGTAGTTGGGATGAGCGGAAAAACGATAAACTATTGCTGTGTGAGCATGTTTTGGATTTGGACTATTAGATGACTTGACCGTTAAGGAAGTTACCCCCACACTCTCCCATCCACCCTCAGCCCCAAAATCTCCTCCGCCCCATTGTACACATCCCTCGCGATCAGCGCGCCGCCGAGGGCCGCATCGCAGCTTTTGAGGGGCAGAACCTCGCGCCCCAGAAGCTCCGAGACCCTGCCTGCGATACGAGAGGCGGGGTCGCCCGCCAGGTACAGCGCCGGATTTGCGGCTCCAAGGTCCCGCAGGAGGACGCCCATCGCCGCAAGCTCCATGGCGGCAAAGAGGGCGAGAGCCTCGAAGGCCGCCTCTTTCTCTTCTTCGGTGCAGTCCTTGAGGCCGGCAAGGCCGCGCTTTCGGAGGATACCGCCCCGGGTGAAGGCCTCGTTTGCGGTCATCTTCCCGGCGTCGACGACCCGGATCGCGGCGACGTCCAGGGGCCCGTGCAGGAGCCCCGGCGCGAAGATGGGGGCGTCGATCGCCCCGGCGATCCTTCCATCGACGACGCCGAGGGTGACGACGTTGGAGCTGGCATCGGATATTATGAAGTCCTTTTTGCCGTCTTTGTGGACCTTGTAGGCGAGGCCCACCTTCTCGGGGCTCGCGCCGTGGGAGAAGACTTTCATCCGAAGATCGATCTCGGACCTATCGTGAATTCCGGGCAGGAGGATCGCGGGCCATCCCGATCCGCGGACGGCATCGAAGACCTTGGTCCCGCCGCCGACGTGAAGCCCCGCCCCCTCCTGGCTGATCACGCCTCTGTTCGCGGCATCCTCGATTTTCACGATCTCTGTGAGGCCGTCCCCCATGGAGTAGCAGAGGGCGAGAAGCTCGACCTTCTCGGCCCCTCCGGCGCCGCTCGGGCCGGGGGCGAGGTCAAGATCGAAGGCCTCCCTGATCCGGTCGATGATCTCCGAGGGGGCGAGGCCTCCCGCCTCCGCCCTCGGGATGACGTAGCACTTGCCATCGGAGTTTGCAAACCTTATCGCCCTCGTCCCGTGATCCACGCCCAAAAACATCTCTAGACCCCCTCCGCCTCCAGCTCCTCATCCACGATTTTCACAATCTCCTTCGCCACCCTCAGGCTGTCATCCTCGTCCTTCATGACGGTGTCAAGCCTGACCGATGGTCCCTCGTAGTCGCTCTCGGGGCTCACCACCATCAGGTCCACGCATCCCAGGAGGTCTGCAACCCCCTGGTCGGTCACCGGAAATCCCCAGGCCCGAATGAACTTGGCGGCAGGGCCGCTCACTGGCTTTCCGCCGACAAGGGGGCTTATGGCGACTATTCTGCTTTTCCGTTCTTTTTTTCCTTTCCTGCTCATCATCTTCAACTGGTCCCGAACGCCCCTCAGAGCAAGGATCGGCCCGATGCTGGAAACCGGGTTGCTCGGCCCGATGAGAACAGGCTCGCCCTCCACCTCCGCTTTCTCCAGGGCTTCCAGGAATTCGAGGCTTGGGAGAGCATTCTCGATCCCCCGAAATCGGATGCCCATCGCCTCCGGGCGGCCTCCCCTGCCCACCCAATACTCCTGAAGGTGCATCTCCCCCTCAGGGGTTGTGATCATGGTGGATACGGGATCATCGGTCATCGGAATGACCTTTCCAGCGATTTTCAGGGCATGGCACAGCCTTTCTGTCGCCATGCTCATGCTCAGGCCCTCTCGGAGAAGTTCGGATCGGAATATGTGAACTGCGCGATCGATGTCGCCGAGGGCGAGGACCTCTTGATGGCCCATGCTTTTGAGAAAGTTGTGGGTGCTAAAAGAGTCGTTCTCGATCCCCCACCACCTCTTTCGGTCGATCATCCCCGCCAGTGTGTAGACGATGGTGTCGAGGTCCGGTGATACGAGGTTTCCCGAGATCCAGAGATCGTCGGCGGTGTTGGCGACAACCGTCAGATCCGTTGGATCTAAAATTTTCTTGAGGCCCACCAACAGCTTGGGGGTGCCGGTCCCACCGCTGAGGACTATCAGTCTATCCGCCTCCCTACGCTGCTCGCCGGGTCAGGCGGCTGAATCGAGGATTATCATTCCGGTCTCGAGATCCTCGCACTCTTCGGGGGTGAGCCTTGTGGAGACCGCCTTCTCGGAGACTATGGCGCTGTTTCCCAGGGGGTCTTCCAGGATTATGGTGAGCGGGCCGATGCCATTCATCGCCTTCTCGATCCGTTCGAGTATGCATTCGCCCCGGCTCGCATTCTCCTCGGCCCCCGCGTCCCTGGTGGACTTGGTGGCGAAAGCGACGATGCCTTTCACCTTCTGAAGAACGCCCTCGACGTTCGATATGTAGGCGTCGGAGGTGGGCCCCGGCTCCACATCGATTCCCAGTTCCGGGAGCCTGATCGTCCCGCTGGTGGACCTGATCACTCTGGCGTCCAGGTCCTCGAGCTCCTCGATGGTGATGGTGTACCTGACCGGATCGCCCTGGCTGAGAAGGATGGTGTCCGACAGCTTGAAACCGCAACATTCACAGACTCCGGCGATGATCATAGCCTCGCCGAAGTGAGGGATATCTTTCGTCTCCCATTCGAAGGTGATCTCGGCGTTGCAGATTGGGCAGCAGGAGGTGGTGACCGCCTTCAATCCTCATCCCCCAGAACGTTCTCCCGATCTATCCTCATCCTCTTTGGCACGACTATCACCAGGTTGTCGCCAAGACCCGCGATGTCCCCCTTCAGCTCCTCGACCGCGGCCTTCAGCTCGCCGATCGCCTCGTCCAAAAGGTCCTTCTCCCTTCTCAGGGGAGATATGTCCACGAGGACCAGGTTCCCCCTCTGTATCTCCATCTTTATCTCGGGCAGAACGTCGATGTCGTTCAGCTCTGCCATCCTCACCAGAATCTCCGAGGGACCCCCCGCTGAGACCTCCTCGAACTGTCCCAGGTCTATGTTCACGTAATCCTCATCGCCAGACCTGCCCATAAACTTGTCCAAGATGCCCATATCTCGCCCTCTGCTGAGAGGTTTGCTACTCCTCGATCTTGATATCCAACTTCACGACTCGATGTTCATCAGCCTGAACCCGGCCCCGCCCATGAGCAGCATGAAGGCCAGAACCGCCAGGACGAACCCCGCTGGACGGAGGGGCTCGGGCGCCACCATCTGCACCGCGATCATGAGCGCGATCATCAGAAAGACAAGTCCGCAACTCATGCCGATCTCAAGAGACTTCTTGCTCATACCGCACCAGCTCTGCGCTGATCTGAGATATTATTTGCGATTCCGACCTCAGATCTCAAGGTCGATCCCCCTTCCGAAGGCCGTCGGGCCCTGCCAGCCTTTTCACGAGCGACCGGGTCATCTTCCCGTGCCAGCCGAGGTTTATGTACCGGGGGTAGACGGCAAGCCTCTCTTTCAGCTCAAAGCCCAAAAGCCTGGATTCTAGCTCCTCGGGGGTGGGCCAGCGCCTCTCCGGGTTGATCCAGTCCAGCGTCACGGGGCTGATCCCGCCCAGGTCCTCGGCTCCAGCCTCGACCAGGGGAAGAGGATCTGCCAGGTTTGGGGGAACCTGGACCGCGACCGATGGCGGTAGGATGAATCTCGCCACCCTCACCGTCTCCGCGAGGGTTTCCGGGCTGGGCGGGGCTAGATGAGACATGGCGGTCTCTGGCTTGGGGTCGAAGGGCTGGACGATCACCTCCTGGATGTGGCCAAAGGTCTCGAAGAGCTCTTTTAAAGCCTGGAGTGATCTGACCCGGTCCTCCCTCGTCTCGCCGATCCCCACGAGGATCCCGGTGGTGAAGGGTATCATCAGCTCTCCTGCGGCCGCGATGGCCGCGAGCCTCAAGTCGGGACTTTTTCCGGGGGAGGATCGGTGAGCCTCCACCTCGGCCGTAGTCTCGAGCATCAGACCCATGCTGGCGTTGTAAGGAGCGAGCCGCTTCATCTCCTCTTTTGAGAGGAGGCCGGCGTTGGTGTGGGGTAAAAGGTCCCTTTCCAGGGCCAGCTCAGACAGCTCGATCAGGTAATCGATGAGGTCGTCTTTTCCGGTTCTTTTGAGGAGGTCGCCGAAGCCGGAAACCTCCCAGGGAGCCTCGCCCAGGGAGAAGAGGGCCTCGGTGCAGCCCGCCGAGGCCCCCCCGTCCAGAAGCTCGGTTGCCTCTTTGCGGCTGATGATTTTGCCCTCATCGCGCCGAAAGCCGCAGTAGAGGCACCGATTCCTGCAGACGTCCGATACGGGTATGAAGACGTTCCGGGAGTAGGTCAAAAACTTTCTCATAATGGCGATCCGTGCATCGCGAAAAAATAATTCGAAAAATTGAGAGGTGGCAAGGCGCCTTCAGCGCCTCAGCTCCACCAGCTTCAGCTTGTTTCCAAGCTCGCACTCCTCGGGGGCCTCGCCCACCACCTCGACGATGGTGCAACGGTCACCTGCCTTCAGGCCGACGGGGTGGCAGAGCTCGTACATGGTGCAGTCGTACTCATCGCATTTGGGCGGTTCGAGGACGGTCTTGGACCCGGCGAAGGCCTTCCTCGCGTCGATGGCTGCGATGATGGGGCTTTCAGTCACCTCCACCGCCCGAACTCCCGCCTCGTGGATGGGGCATTCGTGGACCAGCTCCCCACGAATCCCCAGGATCCTGTACCTCCTCCCCGACTCGAGGTTGGTGCAGGTGTTCCTGAGCTTGCAGGTCTCGCATTCCGGCGAGGGCGAGTTGAATATGAACTCCATCCCTATCGTCGCTAGTTTGGTTCCTATCAGGGTGATTTGTGTAGCTGCTTCGGACATGGTTATCGCCTCAAGTGGATAATTATATTATTTTTGTCTTTTTGGCGGCCGCTGTCGCGGCCTCTCTGGTGAGACCCGCGCCCAGGATGGTGTACCGCTCCGGGCGGATCTTGTGGGCGGAGGTGAGAGCCTCGATCACCACCTCTTCGTCGAGGCCGATCTCGGCGGCTGAGGTGGGCGCCCCCACCTTTTGCAGGGCCACTCGGATCATCTTCCAGTCGCCGCCGTGCAGGTACATCATGACGATGGTGCCAAGACCGCAGAGCTCGCCGTGAAGGGCTTTTCCTGGATTGATCTTGTTGACGGCGTGGGCGAACTTGTGCTCTGAGCCGCTGGCAGGCCGCGAGGAGCCCGCGATGCTCATGGCAACGCCGCTGGATATCAGGGCCTTGACGACTATCCTTGCCGACTCCTCGAGGCCCGGTTTAAGATCCGGGGCGGTCTCGACGATCATTCTCGCCGTCATCTCCGAGAGGGCGGAGGCGTACTCGCTGTACTCCTCGCCCCTGAGCCTGTGGGCGAGCTTCCAGTCCCTTATGGCGGTGTAGTTGGATATTATGTCGCCGCATCCGGCGGCCAGGAGCCTTTCGGGAGCCTTTGAAATTATGGCGGTGTCGGCTATGATTCCGAGGGGTGCCTGGGCCGAGACGGAGGTGGTCTCGCCGTCGATGTTGAGGGAGGCCTGGGCCGAGCATATGCCGTCGTGGGAGGCGGCGGTGGGGATGCTGATGAAGTGGACGCCCGCCCTGACCGAGGCGAGCTTGGCGACGTCTATCGATCTTCCGCCGCCGACGCCTATGAAAAAGCCCGCCTCTATCTCCTCCGCCAGCCTTTCCGCCCTCTCCACCTCTTCAATTTTTGAAAATTTTGTGATCATCAGGCTGGTTTCAAAGCCGCGATCTTCCATCCGCTGAGAGATCTCTCCTCCCACCAGCTCGCAGGTCTTGGGGCCTGTCACGATGAGAGCTCCGCCCTTCAGTTTGAGGTCTCTGCAGACGTCGGCCACCTCTGACGCGACGCCGCTGCCGACCACAACCAGTCTCGGAAGCTCCATCCATTTGGATCTGCTCAACGGTCTCACCAGCTGAGACAAATTTCGTATCTCTACGAATATAAACGCTCCCTCGAACCCCCCCACGACTGGCCGAAGCCGAGCCGAGGAGAATAGACAAAATATACAAAAAATTTCGATCAATCTTTTCGCAGGCTCTTCAGGTCCTGGAGGATCCTCTGCCGGTACCTGTTCACCTCGGAGCTGGTCCTGACCCGCGGCCTTGGAACCTCGATATCGAGGATCTCGCAGATCTGGCCCGGGCGGGCGGACATGATCACCACCCGGTCGGCGAGGTAGATCGCCTCGTCGACGCTGTGGGTCACGAAGATGACGGTCTTCTGCTGCTCCTGCCAGATCCTGAGAAGCTCCGACTGCATGACGTTCCGAGTCTGGGCGTCCAGGGCCCCGAAGGGCTCGTCCATGAAGAGCGCCCGGGGGTTGTTAACAAGAGCCCTGACGATCGCGACCCTCTGCTTCATTCCACCCGAGAGCTCGTGAGGGTAGCTGTTCTCAAATTCCTCAAGCCCCACGGCTTTCAGGTACCTTCGGGCCTTCTCGCACCTCTCATCCTTTGAGACGCCCTTAAGCTCCAGGCCGAAGGCGACGTTGTCGAGGATCGTCCTCCAGGGGAAGAGGGAGTACTCCTGAAATACCATCCCTCTCTGGGGCCCCGGCCCCTCGATCGGCTCGCCGTCGAGAAGCACAGCTCCGCTGGTGGGCCTCTCGAGCCCCGCCATGATCCGCAGAAGGGTCGTCTTGCCGCAGCCCGAGGGGCCGAGCAGGCACATGAATTCCTTATCTCCCACCGAGAGGTTGACGTCGTGGAGGGCCTCGAAGGTCTTTCCCTCCGCCGAGAAGCTCTTCGTCAGGCCCTTTATCTCCAGCAGAGCGGTCATAGGGGTGCAAAATTGGGTGGTGGAGTTATAGGCTTTTCTGTTGGGAGCCGATCAAGGCCACCAGCGGCCCACGTCCTCGATGGCACGGGCGGTCTCCATCAGGGCTTCCTGGCCGCCGAGGGCGAGGATGACGGGAATGAGGGCGGTAAGATCTGAGAGGAGGTCGCTACGGGTGCGCTGCGCAAGGATGTTGAGGGTCTCTCGCCAGAGGGTGTAAAGTGCTGAGGGCGTTAGTTTTATCATTAGGGGGTGCTAGTCTCTCGATTAACTTAGCCCGATCGATAGCATTTTCGTTTCTTCTGGCCGCTATAATTAACTCGTTCAACGCACAAATCATCTGATTTTCTGGAAGATTGTGAGCAATCCTAATCAGAAAAACTGTTCGTTCATTTGAATAATTAATTTCCTTGACCGTTGCAAGAGCTTCATTCAATATTTGTGTTTTCAGCGGATCAGATAAGTTAAGTGCAATTTTAATAAGAACTCTCGTCCTTTTGCCCAAATCCTTAATCTCCCTTACAACTGCAAGAACATCTTGTGGATCAAGACCACTTAGTACAATCTTAATCAGAACCTTAGTTTTCGCATCCAGATCTTTGATCTCCCTAGCCATAGCAAGAGCTTCATCGAATACGTCAGTCTTCTTAGGTTCGAGAAAATATGGTGCGATCCCAGCTAAGGCCCATGCTTTTACCTCCATTTTTTTGATATCCTTGATCATTTCAAGAGCTATCTTAGGGTCGGCTAACCTAGATGCAATCTCTACTATAGCCCATGCTTTTGCCTCCGAATCTGTAATCTCACCGATTATTGCAAAAGCGTCTGACGGTTCGGAAAAATGCGGTGCAATCCCGGCTATAGCCCATGCTCTTGTCTTTAAATTTTGTAACTATTCAGCCCAACCCGACCATAACACGCATTTACATCCGGGATGCCTTCACAATAGGGTTCAGTTAAAAGGCAGCTGAAGGAGGAACATAGG
>Ga0265592_1000417_pt1 | contig 22231 bp, 26 predicted proteins | sample saktaG_7_FD_190141 | JGI IMG/M metagenome (GOLD analysis project Ga0265592, IMG submission 190141) | Saline water microbial communities from Sakinaw Lake, British Columbia, Canada - sak_2010_1_5_120m | ecosystem: Environmental > Aquatic > Non-marine Saline and Alkaline > Saline ... | reverse complement strand
CGCAGACAGGTGGAAAATATATTTAAGTCTAATAAAATAAAAAACCGAAAGGGAAATGTGGGTTAAATCTTTCGATATAAAGATATTAAAAGGGAGTGTAATTTTGGCAAATCGCACTCCCTTTGTAGTTATAATTATAACACTAAAAAGAAATAATCAATAGAAAACAGCATTAATTTTTATCTTATTTCTTAAAACATTCAAGTATCTATTTTAATCACTTTCATCTATTCAAATTTAAATCCTTTTTCTCTGAAGAGCCTTAAGCAAACATCTACCACTTTCGGGTCATAGAGGATATCTTTGTTTTGAGAAATTTCTTCCAGGGCTTTATCGATACCTAAAGCTGGCCGATAGGGTCGGTGAGAAGCCATAGCCTCAACCACATCTGCTACCGCTAAGATGCGGGCTTCCAGAAGAATATTGTCACCGGATAAACCAGAAGGATAGCCGGAACCATCCATCCTTTCGTGATGTTGAAGTACGATGGCGGAAACCCCCCCGGGTAATTCCATTTCCTTTAAGATATCACTACCGACCTGAGGATGAGTTTGGATCAGACTCAATTCTATCTCACTCAATCTGCCGGGCTTACTTAAGATCTCAGTCGGAACGTTGATCTTGCCAATATCGTGAATAATCCCGGCCATATAAAGTCCTTCAATTTTATCTTTAGGAAGGCTTATTTCTTCAGCTATAGCGCAGGCAAGTTCAGCCACCCTTTCCTGGTGTCCAGCGGTGTAGGGGTCTCTTTTCTCCAAAATTAAAGCCATAGCCTGGATAGTGTTTTTTATAGCTTTTTGCAATTTCTGGTTAGTCTCTTTAAGTTCTTCTTCTATCTTTAAACGGGTAATTCCTTCTCCCATCAGGGTAGCTGCGGTTTTTAGCATCTCTCTATTTAGCTGAGAAACATCTTCTAATTTCCGGGAGGCAAGATTAATACAGCCAATCACCCGCTGCTCGAAAATCAAGGGAAGTATTGCGAAAGACAGCAGCTTTTCCGCTTTATTAACCTCATCAGGGGAAAAAAGATCGGAGTAGCGGGTAAAGAGCGGTTTTCCCTGCAGTACCAGGCGCGCAAAGGTTGAATCCGCTTTATAATGCGATACGCTTTTTATAAAGGCGGGAGAAAGGTTTCTGTGACAGATGAGGTTTAAATCACCGCTAGCCTGATCTATAAGATAAATTCCGCCGCAATCCATTTCGGAAAGCTGGAGCATAGTATCCAGGCATTGCGATAATGCTTTATCCAGTTGGTGGCTGAAACTGATGGCCAGAGCCAGGTCTCGCTGAACCAGTATAAGAAGTTCGGCCTGCTTGCGCTCGGTGATATCCCTACTGACGGACAACAAGGATTCTATTCTCCCCTTCTCATCTCTTTCCGATACGATGCGGGTCTGAAAGTATTTTTGGCCGGAGGGAAGCGGAAAGCTCTGCTCAGTCTGCTGTTCTTCACCAGTTTCAAGAGCCTTCTGGAGTAATTGGTGCATAGATTTAAGCTGTTCTGGTGGTGATCCATCTATTTCCAGGAAGGTTTTTCCTATAAACCCATGGACCGGAACTCCTAACTGATGCTCGACCGCTGCATTACAATAAATGTGCTGCAGATCCAGGTTAAAACGGACGACCATATCCGGGGTGTTCTCGACTAAGGTGAAAAAGTTCTTTTCACGTTGCCGCAGTTCTTCTTCAGCCTTCTTATTCTCGGTAATATCATGGAAGACCACGGCGAAATAGCCGGGCTGGTCGCTGTAGGCAGTTATTTCGTACCAGTACTCTGCCAGTTCAAAGTACTGTTGGAAATGGATGCTCTGGCCGGTAGCGGCTACTTTACCGTAGATGTCGATCCAATCAAAGCCTAAGCTCTTAATCCCCGAATATACTTCGGTCACCTTTTTACCGATAATATTTTCTCTGGAAAGCCCGGTCAGGGTCTCAAAGGATGAATTGACCTCTAAGAAGACATAATCCAGCGGTTTTCCGCTACTATCCAGAACCATTTTATGATAGGCAAATCCATCAGGCAGGTTCTCTATCAGTAAACGATATTTGTCTTTTTCTTTAATCATAATCAACACCTCCAGGTAAGTAGCGAGGGCACAATTCATTGTGCCCCTACAACTTTTAAACTGTTTTAAATAAATAGGGACATCCCATTTTATTAAAAATGGGATGTCCCTATTTATTTACTATTTATTTAACCTGACTTCCAGTATATTATTTTTATACCTCTTAGTAAAACTATTTATATTAACCACTGCGGGTAGAGGAATTTCTTTATGATAATCTTTATCTGCATCGATAATAAGTTTATTATTCGCCACACTTAACCGTAACTTATCTTCTTTAATACCAAGCAACTCTAAATAGACTATTAGCTCAGCATCCTCATTAAATATATCCAGAAGTGGTTCCTCTCTCTCTTGATGCTCTTGATCAGGCTGACCAGCGAGCCACCAACTAAATAAAACTTTCTGGCCAGTTTCCCGGTCAACTTTTGAACTATCGAATAAGAGTATCGGATAGCCGATTATCTTTTCTGCTATTGGGTTGATCATCTCCCTTATTTTAAATAAAACATCCATATGGGTAGGAGCCTTTATCAACTTGGCTAAGGTATCGATTCTGGCGTGTCTTTGCTCATAAAGAAACATGAGTATCTCTTTTGAATCGGCATCCAATTCGCTAACAACTTTATTTAAGGTCTCCCGGTCTACTTTTAGCAATACTCTCTTATATAGCTCTTTTCTCCAATCCTCTAAATTAAGTGATATAATCCAGGCTTTTAATAACTCACCGGAAGAGTCATATTCTATGCGGATAGTATCACTCTGGCTTACTCCGTAAACTCTTTTTTCTATTCCTAAATCCTTGATGCTACCCAGCGGTGTCTCCCATATAAATCCAGATTTAGAGGTAAAAAAAGTAAGTTTCTTGGGGGTAAGGAGAAGGGTTCCCATACACCACCTTGATTGACCGGGGGTTAAATAACCACCCTTTTCCTTTAAAATTTCTTCATCGGGTGGTGAGTTAATAAAAGATGGAGAACAGAAAGTAGATGTCTGACTTCTAACCTCTGGCTTCTGGCCTCCAGCCAGGGAGATATTTTCCACAATTGCCTTACTCCAATTCTCAGTATCTTTTATGGCAATATATGGCACTCTCCTGCCTTCAGATACTATATTAAGTTGTTTTACTTTCTTGCCTAAAATCCATCCCCTCTTTACTATATTTATAGTCTTTATTTGACTGAGTAGAATCATGAATAGTATCTTTCTTCCCTGAACAAAAAGCAGTCTTTTATTGGACAGGTATAAATTACCCAGTCTCCAAGAAGAAGCAAGTGAACTCCCGGTATCGTAGCTTGCCGTATAACACTTAGTGACTTCCTCACCCGGTAGTAAAGGTAAACTCACTGGTTTTCTTATAGTATCTAAATCTCTTCTCATATTACGATTGCTTTCCCCTTTTCCTTCTCAAGAGTATCTTTTTCACTTGCGGTAGATTCCATTTTAATCCTCATCCCTTACTACTTTATACTTACTTTCGTCTTTATCTCCTTTTTAAATTTTTACCTCTTGATTAATAATTTTAACGATTTCATAACAGTAGCCTTTTTTTATAAGAATATCCTGACAGACCATATCTTGGCAAAGCACTACTGCACAATCAGGAGATATTCCCAATCTTTTTGATATATCATCGGGAGTAGCTACGCCTAATTCTTTAATTGTCTGAAAAAGTTTTTCTTCGTGCTTTGTCATTATTGCTATAATTTTTGCTATTTTTCTTACCTCCTCATTAATGCTCTGTAGTCATTTGTTAAGCGGTTATCTTTCTGTTTTCTGTTATAGTACATCATTTTCAAGCAAGAGTTTTTACCCGGTGTGATTTTCTATCTTTAACGGGGCTAAACCAGCCGCAGCTTGAGCAACCTTCTTCTAATAGTTCTTTGGCTGGGGCGGGCTTGCCGCACTGGGGACAGGTTTCGGTTTCCTCACCTGTCTGCGTGCGACCACGCACAGGCAGGCCTATCTCGCCAGAAATAATCCCATTTAGCGCTTCCGCCCATTCATCTATTTCCTTCCCGGCAAAAGAGGCTGTACCTTTGGTTAAATTGGCCTGATATAATATATCAAGAACTTTCTCCTTTTTACTATCAAGACTGCTTGTTTTTCTCATCTCGGTGTTCATTCTAACTATCATATCAACAGGAACATCAAAAACCAACTTTCTCTCAAAATCGTACCACCAGCACAATCTCTTATTGGTAAGATAGAGATGACCTGGCCTCCAGGTCTCTTGTTTTATACCGGAGGCAGGAACTAAATACCATACCTTTCCCCCTCGGTGAGTGACCTCTTCTCCTTCGGTCAGGAAGTCAATTGGCCCCTCTTCAAACTCCGGAAGTACGGGGTTCTCCTCTAAAGAAAACCCCGTCGTTGCTAAATTTTGCTCAATAGCATCTTTTAACTGATTTGTTTCTACTGCGCTAAGCCGATGCACTTGATCCTGTTTATCTATAAGATAAAGTAGCTGTTTTTTCTTTCTTTTAACAAAATGCGCTTCCCCTCTCACTACCAATGCCTTTATTTCTTCTAATGGTATCTGCCAGGTGATTTCATCAAAATCTTGACGATAATGAATAAACCTTTTATTAGTTAAATAAAAATAGCCTGGTCTCCAGGCATTATATATTCCTTTGCTATAGTAATAAGAACCATACATTTTCAGGGCAATCTCTTCTCCTTCAACTAAAGAAAGAATATTTTTCTTCCTATGTTCTCTTTCCCAAGCTCTACTTTTTTCATCCCAGGCCTGCATCACCCCATATTTCAGCATCGTCTCCATTCCCGCCAATGCTGCCCTTAAATTGACACCAATTAAAGGAATGCCTGCCACAGAAATAATAATATCCGCATTTATTATTAATCCTTTATCTAAAATTCGATCTAACAGATCTACTAAAGTTGCGTGCGTATCTCTTGATGGTTCCATTTTTTCTCCTATACGAAACTATACGGCGGCCAGGGACCGGTAAAACGAACAAAAAATCCTTTTATATGGTTAATTTTTTCTAGCTCTTCACCCAATGTTTTACTCTTTCCCTTGAAAATCAAACAAGAGAGATTCAACAGCATTTGTTTGTCTTCTTCAAGTTTTTTGGTCTTTTCTACCTTAATTTGGTCGACACATCTTTTAATCTGTTCATAAAAATCCTTAAAATATCTATCGGCTTCTTTTTCCATCTCTTTTTTCAATAAGTTCTCTAATTTCTGTTTATACATATAAGCCAAGCCCTTAGATTTGGATTTAATTTCCTCGCTCAATTTCTTAATCTCAGGGGTTGTCTCAATGAGTCCTTCGCTGATAATTTTGGGGTCCCAAAATACCTGCACTCCAAACTCAGCTCCGTCTTTAAGCTTACCCAGTTTTTGTCTTAAGTTTTCATAATCGTCCTTCAACCACTTCTTCATGTTCTCATCAGGAGCAATACCCTCTTCACCCTTAACAATGGTATCAAATCCCAGGGGTAAAACTGTGCCAAATCTCTCCCAGGCAACCTCCACAACTTTCTCGTGAGCAGTTGCCCAAGACTTCATCTTTTCCTGGTCCTCTGATTTATAGGGTTCTGGTAGGCAATTATGGACCACAGCAGATAAATCTTGGTAGGGGATAGTATAAACGCTACTACCCTCTATTCCAATATTACCAAGAGTTATCTCTTCACTTCCCTCGACGATACAATAAAGATATCTTGCTTCAGTGCTTCCCACGGCAATACCTCCCAATTACAGAATTTTTTCATCATTTTCCTACCCAGACCCTCTAATAACCTCTTTTTTTAGCAGCAGAAGTTACACCAATCTTCTGTGCCTTTGTGCCGCAATTGGGGCAGAATTTAACATCCTCCCAGTACTTCCAGGTTGTACCACATTTCTCACATCCAAGAGTTAAAGACTCGCCACAATTTGGACAATAATCGTGGCTTCCTGTGCTGACACCACAATTTGGACATTTAAACGGATTTGCCATTCTTATACCTCCTTTCAAATTCCTTTCTCTTCTGCTTCTTTCCTCCACCTTTCGGGATTTATCATCTTGTCTAATACCTCATCCACAATACTATCCAATCCATCCCTTACCGATTTAACCGACTCAGTGACACCCTGTTCCTTTTTTATCTCCTCAATGGCAAGGTCTAAATCCTGTAATGCCACACCAAGCCTCTCCACCTCTTCCTCGGAAAGAGTGCCTCCCTCCATACGCTTTACTGCCTGAAGATTGAGGGCATCTTTAATTATCTCTACCAAGGCAATAACTAAGCCCAAAATCCCGTGTTTTAGATTGTCTGTATCAATGTCGATTGGCATATGTCGCTCCTTTAATCAGAAGTCAGATTTTCTGTTCTCTGCCTTCTGTTATCTCGTTGATCATTCCTTTACCTCCGCATGCACCACAGGGCAAAGCAGAGTTTATTCGAGACCTTCCACTTCCACTACAGGCCTTACAGGTCTCTCTTGGTTCTTCCATAGTAACCTTCCCTTTTCCTCCACATACACTACAGGTAAGCCTTGGCTCGCTGAGATGGATACCTGTTCCACCACAATAGGCACATTCAATGGAGGGTTCTTTAACGGTGACTACACCCTTCCCACCACATGCAGTACATGTGAGCCTTCGGCTAGGATATATGCCACTTTCCCCACAAAAAGCACACGCTATCGCTGGCTCAGAAACCATAATCTTCCCCTTGCCCCCACATACCTGACATATAGATAGTGGAGATAAAATCCCGAAAGGATCCAATCCCTCACCATCGCAAAAGGCACATTTCTTTTCAATATTTTCAATATTCATGATTACCTCCTTTCTGTTTAATACAGCCAAGTTCTTATATGCCCCTGTAAAATCAAGGGTAAGGTGGATGGCATCTTTATATTCCCTAATGGTATCTTCCCTTATCCTCTTTTTTCTACAGGTAAATCCCAGATTGAAATGGATTTCTGCATCATTCTATCTTCTGTTTTCACGCTTCCGATTTGAGCGCCTTGGCTTTGGTGGCAGATATCCAACCACACCATGGACACCCGGTATCAGTAAGAACTTCTACTGGCACTCGTTTGTTACATTGTGGACACTCTTCCTTGCCTACCATAGCCTCTTTCCAGGCAGCAGTCTCATAATTAGTGCCAGATGGAAACTCCAAACCATATTTGGCAGCAGTCTCAAACGAAGCCAATGCTGCCCGAACCTTGATACCCAGAAGCTCCACCCCGGCAACAGATACCGTGATATCGGCATTTATCACCAGACCTTTATCCAAGATACGATCTATAACATCAACTAAAGTACCAGCTGTATCCCTTGTCGCTTCCATGACCATTTTCTGCCTCCTTCGCTCCACTCAGTTATATTTATTATTTAGCCGTGCACTTAAATTACTCTTTTCCCATTGAATCCATACGCCTACGCATAGACTTTCTCTCAAAATTCAAAAGGTTTCCATCTTCATCAAGAAGAACTTCATATAAAGCTAAGATATCCATCTGATCAGGAATAGACCGCTTCTCCACCATCTCAATAGATATATTCCATCCCTTTTCATCCTTGCTAACCCCTACCGTAGAAGAAGTTGCCAACCCGGTTAATTTACTTAATTCCTTACGTGCCTTTTCAATTAAAATTCCTAATTCCTTAGCCATTTTTACTCCTCCGCTCTCTTAATTTTTTTTAACCTTTGCATTAATTCTTTTTCTATCTGATTGTAATCCTCTTCACTGATCTTGCCTTCGTCCAAGAGTAGTTGATACTCCTTGAGCTTTTCTATAACTCCTTCTTTGGTTACCAGGCGCTCTTTATCAACTTCATTCATTATTCCCTCAAGTACCTTTTTTGCCAAAGTTAAGGGCATCTTTAATAAATCATCAATAATAAAAGCCATTTTTTATGCCCCCTTAAAACCCTTTTAATTTAATATTAACGAAATTATAAGGTGGAACCGGACCGACATACTTAAACTTCAATTGATTCTCATATTTTTGGGCTAATTCGTTCACTCTTTTATCAAAATCTTTTTCTTTATTTTTATCCACTAAGAAAGAGGAATTAAGGAGCATCTTGATGCCTATGGGTTGGTTAAGGCGGCTATCGACAGCTATTTCCTTCAGAGAACTATAAATTTTCTGGACATATTTCTTTTCCCATTCCTTAACTATAGACTCAACCAATCTACCTGCCTTAAGTTTGGCGTTTTGATCTTCCTTTGCTGATAAATCAACTATTTTCTTCTTTAATTCTTGAAAGTCTTTAACTCTACTCTCCATCTCTTTCACTACCGCCTCCTCTATCCAGAGGACTTTTACCCCTAACTCTATTTTGCCCTTAAGCATTTTTAATTGCCGCATAAATTCTAAATAGTTTTGTCTTAAAAGTTCGGTTACTTTCTCCTCATTTTCAGCAATAATTCCGAAACTCATCGGAAGAATAAGATATTCCCTGGCGATTTCTTCAAGAACATGGGTATGAGCTAAAAGATTCACTCTGATAGGGTCGTATTCTATCTCCTCTGCCTCACTGATCACTGCGGCTAAATCCTGATAATTATATGAATATACCTTCTTTCCATCAATTCCGCTAAAACTAAATTCTTTTCTTTTGGATTCTTCTATAAAACCATAGATATATTTACTTACCGGCATTATTCTTTCCTCTTCCTTTTTACTTCCATAAATTTAATCTAAATGAGCTTTCAGTGACTTAATGGCAGCTTTAAAGTGCTTTAGGGAAATCTTAAAGGTAGCAGCAACATCCTCATTCTTCTTTTCTATCTTTCCTGCCTTTTTTTTAATAAACTCCCTGATTGCTGCCATAGAAGCCTCTCTGCAGATCGCCTCAATATCCGCCCCGGTTAAACCTTCTGTTTCTTCAGCCAAAACAGGAGGGTTCACATCATCAGGCAGAGGTTTCCCTTGCAAATGAACCTGAAATATCTTCTCCCGGCTCTTTTTATCCGGTATCGGGACTTCTAAAATCAGATCAAATCTACCCGCTCGCAGGATAGCCGGGTCAATTAATTCCCTTCTATTGGTAGCTGCTAAAACTATCACTCCTTTAAGTTCCTCTATCCCGTCCAGCTCAGTTAAAAATTGGCTAATGACCCTTTCTGTTGCCTGAGAATCCCCGCTTGTTCCCCGTTGCGGAACCAGGGAATCAATTTCATCAAAAAATAGAATAATAGGAGCAGCCTGCCTTGCTTTACGAAAGAGTTCCCTTACCCCCCGCTCTGACTCTCCAATGTATTTTGACATAAGCTCGGGTCCTTTAACGGATATAAAATTTACCTCACTTTCATTGGCCAGGGCCTTAGCCATCAAGGTCTTTCCCGTCCCCGGAAGCCCGGATAACAAAATACCTTTTGGTGGCTTAGTGTGGGTATAATCGAATAAATCAGGATATTTTAAGGGCCATTCCACCACTTCAGTTAGAGCTTCTTTAATCTCTTCCAGTCCACCTACATCATCCCATTTCACATTAGGAATTTCCACAAAGACCTCTCTGATTGCCGAGGGCTCCACTTCTTTCAAGGCCGCCCTAAAGTTATCCATAGTAACCTCTAATTCTAAAAGCATTTTATAAGGGATTTCATCTAATTCGAAATCAATATTAGGCAAGATAATTCGTAAGGAATTCATAGCGGCTTCCCGGCATAAAGCTTCTAAGTCAGCACCTACAAAACCATGGGTGATCTGGGATATTTTTTCTAAATCTACATCTTTGGCTAAAGGCATCCCCCGGGTATGAATATGCAAAATTTCCAGACGAGCCTTTTGATCAGGGATACGTATGGAAATCTCCCGATCAAATCTTCCCGGTCTTCTTAAAGCCGGATCAAGAACATTGGGAATATTGGTAGCTCCAATAACAATTACTTCCCCTCGAGATTCCAATCCATCCATCAGGGCTAATAGTTGAGCCACTACCCTTTTTTCTACCTGTTTCTCTCCCCCCATTTCCTCCCGCTTGGGGGCAATAGCATCAATCTCATCGATGAAGATGATAGAAGGGGCATTAGTTTGGGCCTCCTTAAATACACTTCGCAGACGAGCTTCGCTTTCTCCGTAGAATTTCCCCATAATTTCGGGGCCACTTATATGGCTAAAATGTGCCACCGTCTCCTGGGCTACTGCTCTGGCGATCAAAGTCTTTCCACATCCTGGAGGACCATAAAGTAAAACCCCCTTGGGGGGTTCAATGCCTAATCTTTCAAAAATTTGAGGATATTTTAGAGGAAGTTCAATCATCTCCCTAATTCTTTGAATTTCCCGGCCCAGTCCGCCAATATCTTCATAAGATATCTTTAACTGTTTTCCGGCTACTTCTTTCTCTTCTTTCATCTTGATGGTAGTACCGGTATGGATAAAAACCGGCTGTTTAGCAGGAAGGGTGGAAACCACCATAAAATCAAAGCTTCGTGCACCAAAAAGATTGGCTCTTATTCTATCCCCCTCTACCAAAGGTAAACCTTCTAACAGACTACCTATATATTTAGTATCCTCAGCCCCACGCATAGACTTGATCAGGGTTAAAGGAGCCAGGACTATTTTATCGGCTAATTTACATTCACATTTTTGAATACTTACTTTTTCATCTAATCCTGCCTGGGTATTCTCTCTTAATAAACCATCCATTTGAATAATCGCTTTTCCTCTATCCTCCGGATAGGCAGGCATAATTTTAGCGACTGATTTTCTTTTACCGAATACTTCTATTATTTCCCCTACTTCTATACTCATTTTATTAAAATCTGCCGGGTCAATTCTAACGATTGCTCTTCCTACATCTCTGGCTTTTGCTTCTGAAACCTTCAGGGTTAATTTTATATTTTTAGTCATAGTGTATTCCTTGCTTCTAATAATAATCGAGAAACCAATCTTAATATCTTCAGTCTTCTCAGTTTTTTTTCCTGGCTTAAATTTTCTCTAATTTTATCTCTAACATGCCATTTTTATAAGAAGATTTCATACTTTCTTTCTTTCCCTTGGAAGGAAGTAAAACCTCCTTGGCATATTTTCTTTCTTTGTTTTCTGCAGATAGCTTAAGAATATCTCCTTCCAGGTTAATCTTGATATTCTCCTCAGAAACTCCGGGCAGCTCCACAATGACTAAAATATGATCCTTTTCATCAAATACATCGACTATTGGCTCTCTGATTTCTTCTACCACCGGACCTTTTGCCGTTTTCTTGATGTTGCCAAAGGTCTCTACCAGGGGTTTTCCTCCTACTAAAGTTTTTATGCTAAAACCATAAATACCTTTTGCATCTTTAGGTAGCCCTTTAATTTCACCAGTTTTTTTAATTTCTCCGGCTTCTTTAGTTACCTTGTCTGCTAAGTTAATCAAGTCACTAAATCCCTTAAATATTCCTCCTAATCTCACTTTTCCCATATCAAAGTCAAATTCTAAGCTTTCTTTTTCTTCCTTTTTTTCTTTTTCGGCCATTTTTTTTCACTCCTTTTCGCTTTATTTTAGGTTTAAATTTACAAAATTATAGGGTGGGGTTGGCCCAATATACTTAAATTTTACTCTTTGGGCATACTTGAATACTAATTCATTTACCTGATTATCAAATTCTCTTTCCCGGGCTCTATCCACTAAAAAAACAGCATTTATCAGCATCTCATCACCTTGAGTTTCATTGAGGAGAAAATGATAAGAAATTCTTTTTAAAGCATTGATTATCTCCTGGCCTTCCTTATCCCTTTTTACCTCTAAGGCAGTCTTTACTATTTTTCCTAAGTTTATCCCCTCGGCATAACTTTCTTGAAGAGATTTGTTAGCTATCTCTTCCTTGAGAGATTTAATTTTTTTGTCTTCATCTGCCAGCTCCTGGAAAATAACTTTCATCTCTTTCCAGAAAGCCTTTAAGCCTAACTCTACCTTATTATCCATATCCTTTAACAGATTTTTAAGTTCCAGATATCTTTTTCTTAAGAGGTTTCGGACTTCCTCGGCACTTCCTGCCACGGTGCAAAATCTCATGGGAAGAACGGTATAATTCTTCATCACCTCTTCCACAACTTTTTCATGAGCGATTAAATTTTCTTTGTTCACCACATATTTATCCATAGGGGAGTTGCTAATCACTGCACTGAGATCCTCATAGCCAATGGTAGATACTATGTCTCCTCTTCCACCAATTCCTATGGGACCAAAGTTTCTTCCCTCATTGGTAGCGATGATACAATAGATATACTTACCTTCCCCTGCCATTATATTTTCTCCTTCCGATGCATGATTTCTTGTTCTAAAGCAAGAATATAACTACGAGATGATTTTCTTCTCCTTATCTTAGCCCACTCTTGGGACATTATTCTCCTAGCAAGAACTCCCAGGGAAGCCCCGTTCATACTTTTTGGTCTACCCTCTTTTTCTTCCTCTTCCTTTTTTTGAAATTCGGTTATTCCCTGTTCTAACCAGTTTACTATTCCCCTATCTTTTGATTTTTTTTCCTCATATTTTTTTAATTTTATATTTACTATCTCCAAAAATGAATCTTCTTTTTTCATAATTAGCCGGATGGCTTTCCCCCCCCTATTTCTTCAAGAATCGGCAGAGCCCAAAATGGTATTAAAGTATTAATTGATCAGCAGTGTTTATCGATCAGGACCTTGACTAGATTTTTTACTTTTAATTGATTAATACTGCTCCCGATGCGGCTGGTCTCCGAGGCCAAAATATCCTGGCAAATTTCTCTAAATATTTTATTCTTGGTACTTACCAGACCGCCTAAAGTGCTTAAACTCTTAGCAATCATAATACAACCCCGAATGGTCGGTCTAAATTCACATTCTTCGGACACCCGAAGTCCTCTTACAATATCTACAATTTTAGCTGCATCTTGGTAGGATAGATCAGACTTGGCTTTGGTGATGGAAATCTCCGTCTCCCTATCGAAAAAATCTAAATCCATAGTAATCATTCTGTCCCTCAGGGCATCTTGACTGCGGTGAACCCCGGCATACTCTTCGGGATTACTGGTAAAGATGGCGATAAAGTCAGGATGAACCTTTAAATAATCACCACTTCCCCGAGCGGAGGGTAAACCCATCATTTTTTCCTGTAAAATGGAAAGCAGGACATTATTGGCTTCCGGACGAGAACGAGTAAATTCATCATAAATAAGGATAAGTCCATGCTCAACTGCCACGGTCAAGCGGTTGTCTACCCAGCTTTTCTGAACATCTTCCTCGGCTTTCAACACCGAATGAATAAAATTGTCCACCACTCTCCTGGTACGATAACCCTGCTCTCCCCCCACTAAATCAGAAGTAGTAAATTCCTCATCTCCATGAATCATCACCACCGGCCGGTCAATTATACTGGCCAGATGCAGGGCAAGCGTAGTTTTCCCGGTTCCCGAAGGTCCCCGGAAATGAAGGGGAAAGCCGGCCTTAATATACCCTAAAGCTCGTACGGTTATTTCCTTTACAAACTTAGTTTCCACAAAATTTGGCAGGGCACGAGCTTTCAAAACAGTTGTACCTTTGGTTACTATCATCATTAATCACCTCACTGGTTAAAATTCAATCTTTAATTCTTTAAAATTCGAAGGTTTAAAAACCCGGTTAGTCTTTTGAGGGGAAGAATGATCTATTTCCCAACTTCCCTTTTGTAATTTTTGTCTCAATTCTATAATCTTTTTATTTTTATTTACTGTCTTGGCTAATTTATCCCTGATTAATAGCATTTTCTCTTGAGATTTTTTTACCGCTAAATCTTGCTGGGCAAATCTTTGTATATCTATTTGTCTTGTTTGACTTAATTCCTTATCATCCATAAGTGCTTCCAGAATCTCTTGCTCTTTTTTGGTTCTGCATAAGGAATTAGTCGTTCTAATCTTTCGTTCGTTTCTATTTTCTAAACCGGTCTTAGAATCTCGAAATGTTTTTAGTGCTACCAAACTTTCGTGCTTCATAGACACCTCCATTATTTACTTTAACTATCTCGTTTTTCCTATATCGCGGGGTAATATAAATTCTCTTCTTTTCGGATTTTACCTTCTTCCATAAGTTCTTTAACTATAGGTATATACCATCTCCAGTCTTTTTCCAGCTGGGCACCAATTTCAGTAAGTTTTATTCCCTCGGGATGTCCATTAATCAACTTTATTAGCTGTTTTTTATCACTCAATTCCTCCGAAATCTTAGCCTTTTTGGGAAGGGCCTCTTTTATGGTCTTTTTTTCCAGCACCTTGGGGATAGGCTTTACACCACTTCTCTTTTCCTGCAAGATAGAAGCGGTTTGCTGCCAGGACAACGATGCCTTCTCTAATTCAGCTCTTACTTTATCTTGAGTACTATGGAAATCATCCAACATTTTACTTACTTCACTTTTTATCTCTTGATTAAACTTGCTTAAATTCTCCTTTAACTCCTTACTCATCTGGAGGTGAGAGACTTTGAAGTCATCTAAGGTCTTACTTACCTCCTCTTTTCTCTTCTCTACGCCGGCAGCTAAATCTTCTTTCAATTCCTTACTCATCTGCATCCGGGAATTTGTTAATTCATCTAAGGTCTGACTTACCTCGGCTTTTCTCCTCTCTACACCTTCAGCTAAATCATTTCTCAAATCGCTTCCCATCTTTTCCAGGGAAAGGCGAAATCCCTTTAAGGTCTCCTTAACTTCACCTTCGAGATTATCTTTGTATTTAGATAAATATTCTCTTTGATCAAGACTCATTTTTTGATGAACCTCTTGAAAATTCTTTAAGGTCTCCTCTGTTTCTTTTTTTAGCTGTTTAATACTTTCTACTCTTACATCATAAGAACCGATAATCTCCTTACCTAACTTTTCCATCTCTTCATTCATTCTCATTTCTTTTTTCCTCCTTTAGTTTTTACATAACTTAAATTTTTAAAACTCTTTACTTTTTATCCTCTTTCTCTTCCCTGATAAAAACTAAATCATTCTGCTAAGTTTTGGTCTTTTCCAAATTGGAAAATATTTTTTTCGGTAGCCGAAAACCAGCTAAGGTCTCTCTAACTTTTTTCCTTTCCTCCTGCCAGAGAGCTTTTCTTTCCCTCTGTTGAGCCTGGATCTCTGAAATCGCTACTTTAAAATCCCTTATTCTTAAAGAGTTTCCTTTGCTTAATAGGTTTCTTAAGGTTTGAGACATCAGCATCTGTTCAGCTCTATAAACTTCCAGTTCCTTCCGAAAACCCTCTAACATTTTCCTGACTTCTTCTCCTCTTTTTTCTTGTTGTGATTGAAGGTCTTTTAGATAAATCTTAAAATCTACTAATCTGATAGATTCATTCTCTTTAAGATGGTCAGTAAACCGGGCCAATCTTTCTCTTAAAGCAGCAGCAATATCTTTCTGCTTATCAAGATAACCTTTTAATTCTTCCCTGATTATATACTGATTATTTTCAATTTTTTCCTTTCGATCAGTTATTCCTCCGGATATTTTCTCTATCATCCGGTCAAAATCTTTTCTTCTTAGGTGCTGCTGACTGGTCAAGGCTTCTCGCAACTGGGCCTTTATCTTTTCCTTATCTTCCTTAGATTGCAAAATATCATTTTGGTACTCCTCTAACACCTGATAAGTATTTTCGATAACAGTTCCCACCTCAGAAATTCTATTATCATAAGAAGTTACTATATCTTTTAATATTTTTTCCATTTTATCCACTCTCACCTTTTTCAAAAAAATGGGAATCTTGGCGGAATGTACTCGTTAAAATACCCTAAGTTTTTGAGGATATTTCGGCAAAATTCCCTCCCAAGTTAGTTTAAGCTTAAATAGGATCCTATGCTGCGGTTGCAGTCAGGCCTATTGCTTCTGCATACTTTAAGTAGGTCTCTACAGATGCAATAACTACTCTTGCTTCAATAGCCAATAATTCAATGCCTACTAAGGACACTCTGACCCAAGCATCAATTACGATACCTTTGTCCAATATTCTGTCTACTACTTCTACCAAACTTGAGGATGCCATTGATTTTTCTACTGCCATTTCTTTTCACCTCCTTTCATTTTTTAGATTTTTTAAAAAAAGAATTATGATCCTATGCTGCGGTTGCAGTCAGGCCTATTGCTTCTGCATACTTTAAGTAGGTCTCTACAGATGCAATAACTACTCTTGCTTCAATAGCCAATAATTCAATGCCTACTAAGGACACTCTGACCCAAGCATCAATTACGATACCTTTGTCCAATATTCTGTCTACTACTTCTACCAAACTTGAGGATGCCATTGATTTTTCTACTGCCATTTCTTTTCACCTCCTTTCATTTTTTAGATTTTTTAAAAAAAAGAGATATAGTTATTTCTTTTTGTAAATTACAATTTCCATATAAACCTTTTCTAAAAAACAGTCATCTTTTTTTACTCTTTCTCAGCAGTATTCCTGGTTAAAATATCTTGTACGCTCTGGGTAAGCATTTTTATATCAAATGGTTTATCTATAAAATCGACCGCTCCCAACTCTCTTGCTTTAGTCTTGGTAGAATCACTTCCAAAAGCAGAAATCATGATTATTTTTAGTGAAGGCCTCATCTGTAAAGCTTTTTCAAGGACCACTAATCCGGATATTCCACCAAGTCTATAGTCTAAGACAATCAAATCATAGTGATCCTTTTTAATTTTTCTCAAGGCATCTTCCCCATTATAAGAGACATTGACAGTATGGCCCCCTTCTTTAAGAATATCGGAAATAATTTGGCACATATCCAGGTTATTATCAACTACTAATATTTTAGCCATATTATCTTTTTAATACCTCGCTTTAGATTTTCACGCTGGCTCCTCTTTTGCCCTGAGAAAAAAAATCTTCCAAGTTCTCCACTGGCAACAAGATGAAGCCTCTATACCATTATAATAAGCAAGTATCGTGCCAACTTATTCTTGTTTAAATAAAAAATGCATTCGGATCTCTCCAAATGCATTCATGGCAAGGCTTTTAGCCAAAATATATTTTTTTCTAACCCTCATTTCTAATTACTTTATTTTAATTTACTCCTCAAATTATATGGTTGATAGACCATATATATATGGTTTTCCTACCCTATTTATGGTCTATCAACCATAAGAGTATTTGCCGTATATATTTTATAATTTGTATCGGTATTTTTATTTCGTAGGGGTCGGATTTATCCGACCCGAGTTATTTGGGTATTTTTTTCTAACGGGTTCGATGAATCGAACCCCTACAGGAATTTCAATGAATCATACCCTTTATGTTTGTTGAAGGTCATATTCTCTAACCTTTAGATAGAGGGTTTTGTAATTTATCTTTAACAATCTAGCTGCTTCTGCCTTATTCCAATTCGTTCTTTTTAACGCTTCCAAAATAATTCTTCTTTCCGTATCTCGCGAAAGTTGGTTAACACGTTTTTTAAGGGAGAAATCGTTGGGAAAATTATTCTTGTCTTTTTCTGATAGGAGAGTAAGTATCGGACCTGCCTCTACTTTGTTTTCTTTTATATAAAAAGGTAAATGCTCTGGTAAAATAATGTCTTCAGCCATAATAATTGCCTGCTGAATAACATTTTGAAGTTCCCGGACATTACCCGGCCAGGAATAATTTATCAGCAGCTTCATACTTTCTTCCGAGATATTCCTAATTTTCTTTCCAAATATCGAATTAAACTGATTTAGAAAATGCAAAGCCAATAAGGGCATATCTTCTTTCCGCTCCCGTAAAGTAGGAAGAAAGATAGAAAAAACATTGATACGATAATATAAATCTTCTCTAAAGGTTCCTCTTTTTATCTCTTCTTCTAAATTGGTATTACTGGCAATGATCACTCGTACGTCAATCTTAATCGGATACTTTTCTCCGATACGATTTATTTCCCCTTCCTGAAGTGCTCTTAATAACTTAGCTTGAATATTAACTGATAAATTACCAATCTCATCTAAAAAAAATGTCCCGCTTTGCGCTAATTCAAATTTACCTACTCTTTTCGCTACTGCCCCGGTGAAGGCCCCCTTGGTATGACCAAATAATTCACTCTCTATCAAAGTCTCTGGCATACTGGCACAATCAACGGCTATAAATGGCCTATCTCTTCTGGCGCTGTATTGATGAATAGTCTTGGCAATTAATTCTTTCCCGGAACCGCTTTCTCCTCTTATCAACACAGTAGCATTGGTTGGAGCAACTTTTTCAATCTTATACAGTACTTCTTTTACTTTATCGCTTTTTCCGATAATATTATTAAAACTATATTTTTCTCTTATTTGGTGACGTAGAGAGATAACTTCTTTAGACAAATCACGTATCTGAAGAGCTCTTCTAATGATTATCATTAATTCTTCGAAATTAAAAGGTTTGCTAATATAATCGTAAGCTCCCAGTTTCATCGCCTTTACCGCAGTTTCTACGGTCTGATAAGCAGTTAACATAATCACTGAGATATCCTTATTAATAGCCCGTATTTTCTCTAAAGTCTCAATCCCATCTATTCCGCTCATCTTTATATCCAAAAGGACTAAATCAGGCAAATTTTCTTTGACCTTTATCAAACCTTCCTTGCCACTATGGGCAATAAAAACTTTGTATTTTTCTTCCTCTAATAATTCAAGCAGACTCTGGCATAAATCTACTTCATCATCAATGATTAAAATATTAGCCTTAGTCATTATATCCCCTCAACCACCTGCTTTTTCTCTTTTCTTTTTTCCAGGGGAAAGTAAACATTAAAAATTGTTCCTTCCCCCGACTTACTCTCTACTGAAATAGTACCTTTATGGTCCTTGATGATATTCCGACAAATAGAGAGGCCTAAGCCAGTGCCTTCCTTAAAAGTAGTAAAAAAGGGCGTAAATATTTTTTTGATATTTCCTCCCGGGATGCCTACCCCCGTATCTTTAAATTTTATTATTATTCCTTTTTGAACAGGATCAAAACTGGTAGTAATATAAAGTTCCCCGCCCTTTTTCATCGCCTGTATGGCATTAGAAATTAAGTTTAAAAAAACCTGTTCCAGGCAAGCTGAATCAAACCAGCCCTGGGGCAATTTTGAATCATATCTCTTAATGATTTTTATATTCTCTGGAAGAAAATGATTTAAGATCGGCTCTAATCTTTCTAATATTTCATTGACATTGTAATAACCAAAATTAAAGCGGGAGGGATGAGAAAAATTTAGTAAGCCAAAGACAATCTTATCTATGCGATTTATGTTTCTTTGGATTGCTTTTAATTTTTCTATTTGGTAATTATCGGCAGATTTGTTCTCTAAATGTTGAACAATTAGGCTTATGGTAGCTAAAGGATTCCTAACCTCATGGGCTACACTGGTCACCAATTCTCCGATGATAGATAATTTTTCCGATTGCATAAGTTGAAATTGAACTTTTCTTAATTCTTTGGTTTTTTTTATTATTTTTTTCTCTAAGCTTTCATTTAACCCCAGAAGACTTTGTTGTAATTTTCTTCTTTCAGTGATATCCCTACCGCTTAGGTAGATGCCATCTTTTCCGTCTATTTTAGTAAACAAAGCACCCGAAAAGTCACAAATCAAAGGTTCTTTTTTGGGAACATTTACAGTTATTTCTACATTCTTTAAATTTTTCTCTTTTAAGATTTTATCCCTAACTTTTTTTATTTCCTCTTCAGGTATGAACTCATAAATAAAACTACCAATTAATTTCCCCTTCTTTTTTTCAATCATTTTTTCAAAAGCCTGATTTACTCTCATAATTTTTCCTTCACCATCCAGGATTATTTGAAAATCCGGTGAGTGATCGAATAGCTGTTTAATGTAATTCTGTTTTTCATATTTCAAAGCTTTCTCTTTGGCTTTATTTTGTTCATTATTTAATTTTCTGATGTCCAAAATTGCCCCCTGTATTTTTATTTAGATTATATCTATGATTATTTTAAAATCTGATGAGTGATCTGGAATCAAATATTTATTTTAATCAATTTTATCTATTCAAATCTAAATCCCTTCTCTTTAAAGAGCTTAAGGCAGGCATCTACAACTTCCGAGTCATAGAGAATTCCTCGGTTCTGAGAGATTTCTTCTAAGGCTGCATCTATTCCGAGTGCCGGGCGATATGGACGGTGAGAAGACATTGCCTCTACTACATCAGCTATTCCTATTATTTTTGCCTCTAAAAGAATTTCATCTCCTTTTAAATGATTAGGATATCCTGAACCATTTAGCCTTTCGTGATGTTGCAGGATAATGTTTGCTACAGGATGAGAAAAATCATTGGATTTCAAAATATCATATCCTATTTGGGAGTGTTCTCTGATGAGATTAGATTCTATATCGGATAATTTTCCGGGCTTGCTTAAGATTTCAGTAGGCAGGCCGATCTTCCCAATATCATGGATTAAAGAGGCTACTCTTATCCCTTCAACTTTATCTTCAGAAAAGTTTAGCTCTTTAGCTATGGCAGTGGCTAGTTGAGAAACCCTCTGTTGGTGACCGGAGGTATAAGGGTCTTTGGCTTCTATTATTTTAGACATGGTCTCTATGGTTGCATCCATGGTTTTTTTGAGTTTTCCTTCTGCTTGTTTGTGTTCGGCAATATCGACATTTACTTCAAGAATCATGGGCGAACCATCCACATCGGTGAAAGGAAAGTCATATACGTCTATAACGGTGGCGCCATCCGGGCTGGTTACTTCCCAGCGATGAGGCTTTCCGGTTTTTAAAACCTCATATGACTCGCAGAAATCACAGGGCTCTTTTTTCCCAAAACAGTATTCATAACAGTGTCTCCCCTTCGACTCGCCAAACTTTTCCCGAAAAGCACGATTAGCAAAGGGGATATGGTAATCCGGCGTTAGCAGACACACCATCATCGGCATAACTTCCAGTATACTATAGAACTGCTGCCGCTCCCTTCGCAACGACTCCTCGGCCTGCTTGCGCTCGGTGATATCTTGTCCTTGTGCAATGGTTGCAATGATATTTTTCTTTTCTTTATCCAGAATATTGGCTGTATTCCATAACGCTATCATTAGTTCGCCGTCTTTTCTCTGGATTTTAATCTCTACAGATTCCCATCTTTCTCCACTTGCCGTTTTTTGAATATGTTCAAGCGTACTTTCAATATTGTCTTCGGGGAAAAGAATATCAATTTTTTTACCCATTACTTCACTTGCCTGGTAACCGCTTAGATTTTCAAAAGCTCGGTTAAAGAGGGTTATTGACAGCGAGGTATCCCAAACAATAATAGGTGCATTTGCATATTTGATCAGGTTTTCCAAATATTCTTTGGTTTCGGTTAATTTTTCCTCCGCCTGCTTGCGTTTGGTGAGGTGGTTCATTGACCCCCCCCCCCGCTTTTCTCAAAGCTTTCAGTTCTTTTATTAATTCTACTTTTGTCTTGTCCTCGTCTTCCATTTTTTACCTCCTATTAATCTCATAGGATAAACTAAGTATATAAATAGTGTGCTGTTATTTGAATCTTATAAATTATTTAACATCCTCCTCTTCTTTCTCCTCATCAACATTTTCTAACTTAGCACCACAATCCGGACAAATATCCGGCTGAGCCCAACCGTTCCATATTTTTCCACATTTCTGGCATTTTTTCTTTGCCATTTTACCCCTCCTTTTTTATCTTTAATAACCTTTTCCTAATTCCTAATAATATTCTTTACTCGCTGTTTATGTCTTTAATCCTTCCGGATTCCATCCACTCTTTTATTAACTCTTTCCTTCTCTTCTTCTTCAGGACAACCTCTTGATATTGGACATTTCTATTATAATTTTATTTTTTATTTTTCTTCTCCTCATACATCTTCTGATCGGCTATCCGGATTAATTCATCCGTGGTTAGAGGATTAACAGGATCATACTCCGAAAGACCGATACTGAGGTCTATCTTGTAAGGTTTCTTTAGACTTTGGTTTAATTTAATTAAATCTCTATCCAATCTTTCCTTAATTAAGGGTGCTTCTTTTAAAGAATTATCCGGAAATATTAATAAGAATTCATCTCCTCCCATACGACAGATGATATCCACTTCCCTTAATGTAGATTTGAAAAGGTTGACTGTTTCTTTTAAAACCTGATCACCTTCTCCATGACCAAAAGTATCATTGATACCTTTGAAATTATCTATATCCAGAAAAGCCAGCAAGAGGGGAGACTTGCTGCGGTGGGATAGCTTAATCTGCCTATCCAGCAACTCCAATCCGTATCCCCGGTTATAACAGCCGGTTAAGGAGTCAATACGGGAAATTTTTTCTAGCATAT
>Ga0265592_1000414_pt1 | contig 22318 bp, 20 predicted proteins | sample saktaG_7_FD_190141 | JGI IMG/M metagenome (GOLD analysis project Ga0265592, IMG submission 190141) | Saline water microbial communities from Sakinaw Lake, British Columbia, Canada - sak_2010_1_5_120m | ecosystem: Environmental > Aquatic > Non-marine Saline and Alkaline > Saline ... | reverse complement strand
TATTGCAAGGAGATGTAAAAGATGTTTTATTATTGGATGTTACCCCATTAAGTTTAGGAATTGAAACATTAGGAGGCGTTAATACAGTTTTAATTTCTAAGAATACAACTGTTCCTACTTCTAAAACGCAGATTTTTTCAACAGCAGCAGATAATCAGCCATCAGTAGAAATTCATGTTTTACAAGGAGAACGTTCTATGTCAAAAGATAATAAAAGTTTAGGAAGATTTATGTTAGATGGTCTTCCTTCTGCTCCCAGAGGAGTGCCTCAGATTGAAGTGTCTTTTGATATTGATGCTAATGGAATTTTAAATGTTTCAGCGAATGATAAAGCCACTGGTAAAACACAATCAATTAGAATTGAAGGTTCCTGTGGAGTTTCAGAGGAAGAAATTGAGAAAATGAAAAAAGAAGCAGAAATACATGCTAGCCAAGATAAAGAAAAAAAAGAACTTATTGAAGCTAAGAATGTAGCGGATACTTTAGTTTATGGCTCTGAAAAAACTTTGAAAGAAGCCGGAGATAAAGTTTCGGAAGAAGATAAGAAAAATGCCGAAGAAAAAATTGCGGAATTAAAAAAAATAAAAGATAGTGAAGACATTAAAGATATCAAAGCCAAAACTGAAGATTTATCTCAGGTAATTCAGAAAATAGGCGCGGAAATGTATAAAAAGGCCCAAGAAAAGAAACCCGATGAGAAACCAGAAGACAAAGCCGAAGAGGGGAAGACAGAAGAAAAACCAGAGGATAAGAAAGACGATGAAGAAAAACCAAAAAAAGAGTAAATAATTTATTATGGCCAAGGATTACTACAATATATTAGGGATTACTAAAGATGCTTCTCCAGCAGATATAAAAAAGGCCTATTATAAATTGGCCCATAAATATCATCCTGATAAAGGGGGAGATGAAAAAAAGTTTAAAGAAGTGAATGAAGCTTATCAAGTCTTATCTGATAGATCAAAAAGACAACAATATGACAGCTTTGGCCAAGGAGGGTTTGAAGGATTTGGTTCTCAACAAGGATTTAATGGATTCCAAGGAGGGTTTGAAGGATTTAATAATGCTGATTTTGGCTCTATAAATATTGAAGATATATTTGGGGATCTTTTTGGCTTTGGCCAAAGAGGAAGAAAGAAAAATGTTAATCAAGGAAGAGATATTGAAGTAAGCATAGAAATAACCTTAAAAGATGCCTTAAAGGGGGTTAAGAAACATATTTCTATTTCTAAATTAGTATCTTGCAGCCGTTGTCAGGGGACAGGAGCTGAACCAGGAACAAAATTAAAGGAATGTGTTACCTGTAGAGGGCAAGGACAAGTCCAGCAAATTAAAAGAACAATATTTGGTTCTTTTACTACTTATATTGTTTGTCCAGAATGCCAAGGAGAAGGTAAAATACCAGAAAAACCTTGTAATGTTTGTAAAGGAGAGGGAAGAATTACTGGAAAGGAAAATATTGAAATTCTTATACCGGCAGGGATTGATTCAAATCAGATGATAAAAATAAAAGGCAAAGGAGAATCAGGGAGAAGGAGCGGAAAACAAGGTGATTTATATATAAGAGTTTTTGTATTGCCAGATTCAAAGTTTAACAGAAAAGGAGATAACTTATATTTAAATGTCTTAATTCCTTTTTCAATGGCTTGTCTAGGAGGCTCAGTTGAAATTACTGATTTACAAGGAAGTAAAATTTCATTAAAAGTTCCTCAAGCAACAGAATCAGGAAAAGTTTTTAGAATCTCTGGGAAGGGGATACCGCATTTTTCCGGGTTTGGTAAAGGTGATTTATATGTTAAACTAAAAATCGAAATTCCTAAAAAATTGTCCAAAGAACAAAAAGAAATATTGAATAAGATGAAAGCAAAAGAGTTATAACTTATGGGTCCATAACTCAATGGTAGAGTAGTAGCCTTTTAAGCTATTAATCCGGGTTCGAATCCCGGTGGACCCACTTTTTTTTATGCATAAAACAGATCCTTACTTAATTGAAAAATGCAGAATCTTAAAAAGAAATGGCTTTACTTTAGGAGAAATTATAAAAGCAATTGGGGTTCCTAAAACTACAATTTATAATTATACCCACGACATTATACTTTCTCCAGAAGCCGAAGAGAGATTAATGAATACCCGAGAAAGACTTACTAAAGAAAATACGAAGAAAATTAATGAATTTAACATAAGAGAAAGAAAGGGGAAATGTGCTCTTGGAAGAGTGTTTTTTAAACCAAAAAGTTGGACAAATGAATTAGTATATTTAATAGCACATTTTATGTTTGATGGCCAAATTACGAGTCATAGTTGTATCTATTGTAATCGCAGTGAAGCACTTATTAATCGAATGAGGCTTTTAATGAAAAAGGTATTCAATTTGGAACCTAAGAATTGGACAGATAAAAAGACTGGCGTACATAGAATTTCCTACCACTATGTTGAGTTTGCGATTTATGCAAGGAAGAAAGCTAAAGAATTAATAAAAGGTATTATAACTGATTCTTTAGTATATAAAAAAATATTTCTTCAGGCATTTTTTGATGACGAAGGATGTGCATATTGGCACAAAAGAGCAAGAAAGATTAGGGGATTTCAACATAACTTAAAAGTTTTAAAATTAGTCCAAAAATTATTAAAAGATTTTGGGATAGAAAGCAAAATTGATAAGAAGTATCAAGAAATTATTATTAGTAGAAAAGAAAATCTAATAAAATTCCGTAATAAAATTAATTTTTCCAAAGGTATTTATATAAATCCCAATCGTAAAAATAGCATTTGGAAAAGGAAACTTGAAAAAAGAGAGATACTAAATAAAATTATTGATTCTTATCAAAAATAGAATTTATCTTTTTTCATAAATGGACGGAGATTGCTCTCTGTTTTTTATTTATATAAATTGGCTTGACAAATTCTTATAATTTGATATAATATACTTGATAATGGTATGGCAAGATTGCTATACTTTTTTAGATTAAAGAACCCTGTGCTGGGTGCTTGGTTAGAAGAGTATTTCCTCCCTCTAATTTTAGCGCCCAGCCTAGGGCTCCTTAGATAGTTTTCTTGATTTTTTATATTACCTCTTGATAAGTTTTCTACCCTATCCCTTGATAAGATATTATTCTTGACAATATTATATATGACGATTTTTGTAGCTCTTTTTCAATTAAATATGAATAAAATCATCTAAAAGGAGATGAAAAAAATGAAAAAGAAAATGGGAATGTTTCAAGTTTTGGCTAGAAAAGGCAAACGAGAGTTTTTTGATTATATAAAAAGATCTCGTCTTACTAATCTTGTCAAAACAGGTTATGTTGTTGGGATTCCATCGTTGTCGCTTAAAGAGGCCAAAGAACTTTTTGATTCAGGAGATGGAATTATTGTAACTTTCGACGGAGTTAGTAAAATGGTAAGATTTGAGATTGAATAAGTAGAAAAGGGGAAGGACTGCTTTAGTTCTTCCCCTTATTCATTTTTAAAATTCTTTAGTTTCCATCCTCTTTTTAATTTTTTATCCATCAGGATTGTAAATAACACGGTGATTTCTTATATGTTATTAATATCTAGTATCAATAGATTCTGTTTCTTGAATTCTATTCCAAAGTGCAACATTTTTCTTTTTTGTTAAACACTTCATGCGGTGTTAAATAATTTAATCTCTTGCGCGGTCTGTTGTTAATCAACATGGCCGCTTTTTGTATTTGTTCTTGAGTTATTGCGGCAAATATAGTTTTCTTGGGAAAGAATTGTCTCAACAATCCATTAGCATTCTCATTGCTTCCTCTTTCCCAGGAATGGTAGGGATAAGCAAAATAAATATCCATTTTAGTTGTTCTTCCTGTTAACTCATGCTCTGAAAATTCAGATCCATTGTCATAAGTAATAGTATATTTTCTATTTTCGGGTATCTTGCTGAAACTTTCAATAGTTTTCTCCTTGGTCAATTCAGCCGTAGCCCTTTCCAATTTATCAGCCAGCAAATATCCAGACTTTCTTTCTAAATGGGTTAGGATGGCTGGTTTTCTGTCTTGGCCAATAACAGTGTCTCCTTCCCAGTCTCCAATTCTTATCCTTTCTTCAACTATTTCAGGCCTGGTGTCAATTCTTCTCTTTTTAAGCTCTTCTCGCTGTTTCTGGCGTATTCTGGTGCCGTATCTGCGGCGATACTTGCCTTTCTGGCATCTCAAACATTTTACCAAGTCTTTCCTTTTAAGATAGGTAAATTTGTATATGCTATCCTTGCCAATATGTTTTGTCCTATCACAAAAATAATCTGTTTTTAATCTTCCAGATATTTGTTCTGGACTCCAATACTTTTTTAACTTTTTTACAATATATTTCCTCAACCACTTGTTGTTTTCTATTTTCCTAAATCTGGAGTTAGCTTTGATTCTTCTTTCCTTGGCCAGCCGCTTAGCTTTTCTCACATAATATATTCCATTGGTTTCAGCTCTTTTTCTTTCTCGCCAGACACTAGTCCTGTCTTTTCTCAAAAGCTTGGCAATATTTTTCTTTTTAATCTTGGCTCTCAACAGGGCAGATAGCTCATTTCTTTGTTTTAGGGTAAAATGTTTATAGAGCATGCTGATTATTTGGTTATTAATAATTAATGTTGACTCATTAACTATTTTACCAGATTTCAGCTGCTCTTTTTTATTCTTTGGATGTTGCACTTCGGAGTAGAATCTACCTTTTGTCCCTTGACAAGATGTTTATTTTGGTATAGTATAAAAATACTAACAGGATATATTTTGTCCTACACATTGACAAAATATTTATCTTAGTATAATCCTATTTGTACTAGTATAACATAAGTTAAGTTAAATAATCAAACACTTTTTTTGGAGGAAAAAAAGAGAAATTGTGTTTTACTTAAATAATGACAATTTAAAAATAATTAACATTGAAACTAAACCTCTCTTTTGATTTGAGCGGTTTTTTATTTGAAATAAAAGAAGTAAAAAAATAAAAGTCGAAATAACAAAAAAATTAGTTAGGGAGGAAAAAAATAAATTAAAAGGTTGAGCACCGAACTTCCACGAAGTGGAAGCGAAGGTGAAGATGAGGGCAAAGTCCTCATCGCCTAAATAATTAACAAATAATTATGAAAAAAATAATAATTAGTTTAGCAATCATTGGTCTAGTTGCTGGAATTACTTTGGGAATTACTGGTGCTTGGTGGACTGACACAGGAGTTAGCAATAATCAGTCCTTTGTATCTGGCAATTTGAATCTGAGGATATCTAACGATGGCAGTAGTTGGGGAGATAATGTAAGCAATACTTGGAGTGTAGATAAGATGGTTCCAGGTGGCACTTCTTATGTATCAACTCTGTATATGAAAAATGCTGGTTCGGTAAATGCTGACTATCTTAAGCTCACTCTTAAAAACTATCCCAGTATTTCCGGAATGGACGGAATAATGAGAATTACCGAATTAAGCTATGCAGGCAAAAGTTTACTTACCGGCGGAGCAGGAGTGAATTTATCTGACTATGTCGCACCTACCAATTGTACCGTAAATGTGTCAGGAACAAAGATAAGAGATGCTATCGCAAGTGCTTCGTCTGATGCGGTGATTTGCGTTGCTCCTGGTAATTATAGCGCCGCTTGGGAAGGATCTAGTCCTTTGTAAGAGCGTAACTATCGCCTCGACCGGAGGTCCTTCGGTTACAACAGTTGGAGTTGGTTTTCAGATCGCCGCCAACAATGTAACAATCAAGGGATTTAAAGTTACCCCGAGCACATTTTTGGGCGAAACCTCTTCATTTTATATGAATGGCGGTTTCAGCAACGTCACTGTTGCTTATAACGATATTGACGGATTGAGTTTGGCAAATGCCAGAGGTGTTCTGCTTGTAACTGGTGGTTCTTACGTGAATTTCAGTATCGACCACAACAAAATGCATCACTTAGCAACCGGTGTGTATACTAATCCTCATACAGGAGTTGTGGTTATAAAGTACAACGAAATCTATAACACTACTGCTGGAATCGGCGGTCTTACTGATGCAAATGTGCAGTTTAACAAATTTCATGATAACGGAGAAGCAGTAGGGGCTGACAGTAGCTATAACGCAGTTATATTGACTAATAATGAATTCCTAGGAGATAATGTAAATGCTTATGCAAGTGTTTCAATTGTTGCCGAGAACAACTGGTGGGGTGATTTTAATCCTTCTGATCAGGTTCTTGGTAATGTAGATTATTCTCCTTATGCTGGTGGTCCATTTATTGGTTTGATCAATGGACAAGACCTCTGGGCTAATGGTTTTGCTGATTTAGAGGATTTTGAGAAATCAACAATTGTTGTCGGAGATCCAAATTTATTACCAGGCGGTGCCACTTACCACACCTTAAAGATGGGTGTTCAGATTGATGGCCCTACTGCCGCTAATAAATACATGGGCGGTACTGTGGGTATGGATATGACCGTAACCATGGGACAAGGTCCTGTTGAGTAATTGTTGATTAGCAGAATTGAACTTTTTTAGGTTGCCTCAAAAAATTTGGGGCGGCCAATAAAGATTTTGATTTTAGTTTTTGTTATGGATTTTAAGAAAATCAATTCAAAAAAAGCAAAAAAGATTTCTTATTGGGTAATTTTTGGATTTCTGTCGGCAGTTTTGATTTTTGTTTTATTCCCACTTTTACCGATTGAAAATAATTACTCTTTAAAGATGGTCTTATCAGGCTCAATGACTCCTGCAATTAAAACCGGCAGTATCGTGGTCGTAAAGCCGGCACTGTCCTATAAGATCGGAGATGTAATAACTTTTCAAAAAGGCCAGGGAGAAGAAAATATACTTACTCACCGGATAATAAGTCAGACGGAACAGGGTTTTATTACTCAGGGGGATGCCAACAATGTAGCTGATGCGAATCCGGTTGGAGAAAAAGACATTTTAGGAAGAGTGGTTTTGACCGTTCCTTATGCTGGTTATGTAGTTAATTTTGCCCATTCAAAATTCGGACTTATTTTATTAATTTTAATTCCGGCATTGTTAATTATCGGAGGCGAAGGTTTGAAAATTTTTCAAGAAGTTCAAAAAATGCGACAAAAAAAGAAGCATGATTAAAAAATCTTTATTAAAAATTGTTTGTTTATTACTGATTATCGGCCTCAACTGGACCGGGCTTTCGGCTGTTGGTAAAACCTTTGCTTTTTTCTCTAATACTGAAGATTCTAGTGCTAATACTTTTACCGCCGGAACTTTAGACCTCTCTTTAAGGTCTGGCCAGAATAATTTTGTACCTCCGGAAATAGCTTCCAATATGGCTCCCGGCGATTCAGTGACTCGCGATATTTACGTTGGCAAAACTGCTAATAGCTTACCATTAAAGCACGGGGTTAGTTATGAGTTTGTAAGTGGAGATGAAGATTTTTGTAACCGATTGCAACTGAAGATTTGGTATAACCATTATTTTGGTTCACCCAGCGAGGGGTATGATAATCGTGATATGAGATTAAAATACAATGGACCACTGACTTCTTTAGCAAATCTAACTGATGTAGATTTTATCATTCCTCATCCTGATGACCAATTTGATACTAATCTTGGTGACGGAACAGAGCAGTGGTTTTTTTACCAAATTACTTTTACCAGCGGTCCTGAAATAGTAGGCCAAAAATGTGACTTCAAATTTGTTTTTGAAAGCTGGCAGGATAATTTATCCGGTCCGTCATCAGGGTTTTCTGATACTGAAGAAATTTACAGCAATTTAATTGATAGCGTGTTTGTTGATATTGTTTTAAATGAATTTTTACCAAACCCAAGCGGGGCTAACCCAGATTATGGATTTGATTTTGGAGAAGATGATAGTACCAAACCTCAAGGTGAATGGATAGAGATTTATAATAAGGGTGAGGCAGCTGTTGATTTAGCTGGCTGGTATCTCCAGGACCAAGACAGTAATACAATATATATTACTAGTTCAAACACCTATAACAACTCTACAGTTATTGGTGCCAATGGCTCAAGTAATGAATGGTTGGTAGTTTATATGAATGGGGCAATTCTTGATAATGACAGCGAGACAATTTATCTCTACAATATGTTTGGTAATTTAATTGACTCTTATTCTTATGACCTTTCGAATTATTGTACCCTTGAGCCAACTCCTGGAGACCCTAATGATGAAACTGCTTCTGATAGTTGTCCAACAGGAATTCCGGGTAATAAATCATATGCTCGTATTCCTGATGGGGTTGGGGCTTGGGTAGATCCTATTCCTACGCCCGGTAGACCAAATATTTTAGAATCAGAGATTATAAATCAAGAAAATACTATTGAAGAAACATTAGTTTTTGGAGAAGAACCAATTGAAATAGATAGCGGAGGAGACCCGCTCTCCGCAGGAACGACTACCAATGAGACAATTATCATTGAAGAGGCCACTACTACTGAAGCAACAACTACTGAAGCCGTAAGCACGGAAGCAACTAGTACTGAAGCGACTACTACCCCTTCGACAAGCTCAGGGCAGGCTATTATGGAAGCTACTAGTACTGAAGAAATAATAACTACTGAAGTAACCACTGAAACATCTGGAGAAACAACTGAAGATGTAATTGAAGATGAAGATGTAATTGAAGTAGTAGTAGAAGAAGTTGCTGACGAACCTATTATTGATGAAATTGGAGAAGAAGCGGTTGAAAAAACGCCCATTATTGAAGAAGCACCTGTTATTGAAGAACCAATTATTGAAGAACCTCCAGTTGAAGTGGTAGATGAAACTTATGAATAAAATATTTAAAACAATTTTAATTTTTTCAGTTATTATCTTTAGTACTAGTTTTTTATTTGTTAACTCAGCACAAGCGGGAACAGTTCGGTTTGGAGAGGAAGATATTTATGTAGATTTTGATGAATTGCCTTTTGATTTAAGTAATTGGGCGCCGGGAGTGAGTACTCCTTTAAAAACTATTACCATAACCAATGGCGAAGATTTTGATGTTGATGTTTTTCTTAAAACATCGAGAAATGAACCAATACCAGGCGAGGGAGAGGCAGATTTGGCTGATGTTTTAACTCTAACCATTGAAGGACAGTCCAAACATATATCAGATTTATTTACTAAAAGCATGCAGCTTGCCTTGGTTAATGCTGGAAAATATAAGAATTACGACATTAGTATGAGTTTCGATCAAGATGCCGGAAATGAGTATCAGGGTAAAACAATAAATTTCGATTTCATCATTATAGCTGGACAAATAGGGGGAGAAGAGGAAGATGTAATTATTCCCGGAGGTGTCTCAGGGGGTGCTTCTGTGCTGCTACCAGGATTAAATATCTTAGATGAGTCAATCAGAGTAACTAATATTGAAGAAACGAGCATTACAATTATCTGGACAACCTCTTATTTTTCTACTAGCCGGGTAATTTACGATACAATTTCTCACCCTACTTTAGGCAATCCGCCAAATTATGGATATATTTTTTCCACACCAGAGCAAGACCAAGATCCAAAAGTGACTTTTCACTCAGTTAGGATTGATGGTTTAACTCTTGGAACTACCTATTTCTATCGAATTGTTTCTAAATCCTCACCAGAAGAAGTAAGCCGGGAGTATAGTTTTACTACAAAAGGAGTAGCTGGGGAGAAAACAGAAGAGGAAGAGGGAGAGGAAAGCCCAGAAGTATGGACTGGGCCAGAAGGAACTATCCCTCCAACAGGGGGAGTTCCAATAGTTGAAGGAGCAACTACTCAGGAGGAGGCAGAGGAACCAATAGCAATATTTACTCCAGAAGTTAGTTCTAGTTTATTAGCTGATATTGCTAGTATCTTTGGAGGACTTAGTAATATTTGTTATCCTTGTTTTCCTTGGTGGATAATCTTAATTTTAGCTATCTACCCATTAATGGAAAGTGCTTTGGATCAGAGAAGAGATAAAAGAAAAGCAAAGAAATGGCTTATTTTATCTTTAGGTCTTATTGTTTTAGCAATTATTTTTTATCTAACTAATTATTATTGTGTAGCAATTTGGATTTATTTTGCCTTAGCTTTATCTACTCTATTGTTTTGGAGATTTGTTGATCCTAGAGGAAGAAAATATCCATTTATTGTTGGCTTATTTATTATTTTGATTCTTTTTATAATCTGGCTTATCCTTAAATGTTTATACATTTGGATAATACTCATTGCAATTTTAATTTATCTTTTTATTGTTGATTTCTTGAAGAAGAGAGAAAAAAGAGAATAAATATCTGTTGGTATTAAATACTAATTGGTAGAGAATGACTCTCTACCAATTTTTATATTAAGTTGAAAAAGAGAATTATATTCTATATAATAAGAATATGTTTAAGAACAAGAAAAAACTTTTAATTAGAACATTTCTAATTCTTTTTTTAACAGGAGCTTGTTTTTTGTTTTATAAATTTGGAGTTTATACTGGAGAGAATAATATTCTGCAAACTCCTCCGGCCCAAATAATTAATAGTGATTTAGGCATTCCCGAAAATGTAGATTTTTCTATTTTTTGGGAAACATGGAGGCAAGCTGAAATGAATTTTTTAGATAGAGCAGAAATGGATTATCAAGAAATGATTTATGGAGCAATAGCAGGTATGGTTAATTCTTTGGGTGATCCCTATACTAACTTTTTTAAACCTAAAGAAGCTGAAGAATTTGAACAGGAACTTTCAGGTGAGTATCAGGGAGTAGGAATGGTAGTGGGGATTAAAGATAAACAACTTATAGTTATTTCACCATTCAAAGGAAGTCCTGCTGAAATAGCTGGGTTAAAGCCCGGAGATAGTATTTTAAAGATAGGAGATGTTTATACTATGGATATTTCCATTGAAAAAGCAGTAGAGTTGATTAAGGGTCCCGAAGGAACAAAAGTAAAGCTCTTAATAGAAAGAGAAGAATGGGAAAATTCAAAAGAAATTGAAATCCAAAGAGAAGTTATACAAATACCAACTTTGGAATGGGAAATAAAAAATGAAAATATTGCTTTGATAAAAATATATCAATTTAATGGGATATTGAATTCAGAATTTAGAAAAATTGTCCCAGAAATTTTAAATTCAAAAGCTAATAAAATAATTTTAGATTTACGTAATAACCCCGGGGGATATTTAGAGACAGCCCAAGATATAGCTGGTTGGTTTCTAGAAAGAGGGGTAGTTGTTCTTTTAGAAGATGAGGGAGCAGATAAAGAGCAGATATCTTATAAATCAAATGGTCCAGCAACTTTTTCTTCTTTCCCGGTTGTTGTTTTAATTAATAATGGTTCCGCATCTGCCTCGGAAATCTTAGCCGGAGCCTTAAGAGATCAAAAAGGAGTTCAATTAGTAGGGGAAACTTCTTTTGGAAAGGGTTCAGTTCAAAAACCAATAACTCTTTCCGATGGTTCATTTCTAAAGGTAACCATAGCAAGATGGTTAACGCCTAAAGGCCATTGTATTAATGAAATGGGGTTAGAGCCAGATGTTATAGTAGAAGCACTTGAAGATGAAACAGAAAGAGATTTCCAACTTGAAAAAGCAATTGAAATACTTGAAGATCTAAGGTAGAATAGATTTAAGAAATAAAATAATATGAAGGTAATTTTAATAAAAGATATTGAAAAATTAGGGAAAAAGTATGACGTTAAAGAAATTTCTTCAGGATATGCCAGAAATTATTTAATTCCTAAAAAATTAGCTGTCCAATGTACAGATAATCTTTTGAAGTGGGCGGAAACTAAAAGAAGGGAACAAGAAAAAAAGGCGGAAGAAAAATTAAAAAAGATTAGTAATTCGGTTTCCGAAATAGATGGGTTAGAAGTAGAAATTCGTGTTAAAGTTGGAGAAGAAAAGCAACTTTTTGAAAAAATAAATCAGCAAAAAATTTCAGAGACTTTGAAAGAATTAGGTTATGATATAAAGAAAACCCAGATTGAATTAAAAGAACCATTGCAAGAAATCGGAGAATTTCCAGTAAAATTAAAGTTTCCAGATAATTTAGAAGCGGAAATAAAGGTAATAATAGTAGAAGAAAAATAATGGCTAAATATATATTCGTTGCCGGTGGAGTTATGTCTGGAATCGGAAAAGGCATAACCAATGCTTCATTGAGTATGCTCTTAAAAAGTAAGGGGTTTAAGGTAACAGCAATGAAGATGGATCCTTATGTTAATGTTGATGCTGGAACAATGGATCTGGAAATTCATGGCGAAGCTTTTGTGACTGAAGATGGTGATCAGTGCGATCAGGACATGGGGAATTATGAAAGATTTTTAGATGAAACTCTTTCCAAGGATAACTATATGACTACTGGAAGAGTTTATCAAACAGTCATAAACAGGGAGAGAAACCTAGGATATAATGGGAAATGTGTTGAAGTAGTGCCACATATTCCAGAAGAGGTAATTCGCAGGATTAATAATGCTCAGAAAAAAACAAAATCAGATTTTGTACTAATTGAAATAGGAGGCACAGTAGGGGAATATCAAAATCTTTTATTCTTAGAAGCAGCTCGAATGTTAAAATTAAAACGTCCTAAAGATGTTGTTTTTATTTTAGTGAGTTATTTGCCGAATCCAAAGATAATAGGGGAGATGAAGACAAAGCCTACCCAATATGCTGTTAGAACTTTAAACTCAGCAGGGATTCAGCCAGATATAATAATTGCTCGTTCAGAAGTTGTTTTAGATGAATTGAGAAAAGAAAAAATTTCTGTTTTTTGTAATGTTAATAAAAAAGATATTATCTCTGCTCCAGATATTAAATCAATCTATGAAATTCCACTTAATTTTGAAAAAGATGATTTGGGAAATCGTATTCTTAAAAAATTTAATATAAAATCTAGAAAAAACAATTTAAAAAAATGGAAAAAATTAGTAGGAGTTATAAATAAAAACAAAAAACCAGTTAAAATAGGAATAATAGAAAAAGACATTAAACCAGAGGCAACTGCTTTGACAGATTGTCATCTTTCAATGGTTGAAGCAATAAAACATGCTGCCTGGTCTCTTGATAGACATCCAGAAATTTATTGGTTAGACTCTGAAAAATATAAAAATAACAAGAAATTACTCAAAGAATTAAAAGCTTTTGATGGCATTATAGTGCCTGGGGGCTTTAAAGATAGGGGAGTGGAGGGCAAAATAAAGGTTATTGAATATTGTAGAAAAAATAAAATACCTTTTTTTGGTATTTGTTTAGGAATGCAATTAGCAGCAATTGAATTTGCTCGTAATGTTTGTGGCCTTAAAAAAGCAAATTCTACTGAATTTTCTAAAAATTGTCAAGTTCCAATTATTGATTTAACGCAAAAACAAAAAAAGAACCTAGAAAAAGGGGAAAATGCTAAAACAATCAGATTAGGTGCTTACCCATGTAAATTAGACCCTAAAAGTTTATCTTACAAAGCATATAAATCCTCTATTATTTTAGAGCGTCATCGTAATGTATATGAACTGAATAACGAATTTAAGGAATTGTTAGAAAAAAAAGGAATGCTTATGGCGGGTATTAACCCAAAACAAAACCTAGTGGAAATAATAGAAATCCCATCTCATCCTTTTTTTATAGGAGTTCAATTCCATCCAGAATTTAAATCAAGGCCATTAAGGCCTCATCCGCTGTTTAGGGGATTCATAAAAGAGTGTATTAAAAAAGTGCCTAGGTAAACTAAGCACAAAATTTATTTGAGTATTTTTTTATTTAGAGACTACTTCGACAACTTTTACAATTCTTTGAGAATTATTAAATCCTTTTTTTCTTTTTGTTTTAAATTTAACAAGTCCTGGTTTCAAAGCAAAAAGAGTATGGTCCCTTCCTAAACCAACATTATTACCAGGAAGAAATTTTGTTCCTCTTTGGCGAATAATAATTGCGCCAGATTGAATCTTTTGTCCTTCATATATCTTCACGCCCAATCTTTTGGAACGAGAATCTCTTCCTAATCTTGTTGAACCTGATGACTTTGTTTTAGACATAAAATTTTAATAATATCTTATGTTAGCAAATTTAAAAGAATTTTTCAAGTTTAATTTTTCAAAAATTAAAATTGATAAATTTAATCAAAAAAGTATTTTATTGTTTTTAATAATTCTTCTTTTATGCCTTTTTTCTTTTGGGGTTGGAATGTTGACTCAATTTTATCTCCAAAAACCAAATTTAGAAATTGAAAACATAGGGGAGTAATAATTTATTTTTTATTCCTTTAATTTTCTACCGCTATGGAACTTTCGATGAATATCTCTAAGTCTTTTACTAGTAACATGGGTATAAACCTGAGTAGCAGCAAGAGTTTTATGGCCTAAAAATTCCTGAAGAGTTCTCAAATCTACTCCTTGTTCTAGGAGATCAGTGGCAAATGAATGTCTCATCACATGTGGTGTTGTTGTCAGTGGTAATCCAGCCATAATGGCATATATTTTTATGCTTTTTTCTATTGAACGAGCTGTTAGCCTTCGAGAAGAACCTTTTTTGTTCTTATAATTGATAAATAAAGCTTTTTCTTTATCTTTTCGAGTTTCCAGATACTTCCTTAACCAGTGTATTGTTCTTTCGGAAAAATAAACTGTTCTAGGTCTACTGCCTTTTCCAATTATTACAATTTCTATATCTTTTGTCTCGGGTTTTAGTTTAATTTGTTCTCGGTTTAAACTAACTAATTCAGCTATTCTCATACCTGTGGAAAAGAATACTTCTAAAATAAGTCTATCTCGTAATCCATTAATTTTTGATGAAATGTCTGGAGATGAAAATAATTTTTCCAATTGTTCTAAATTTAAAAAATTTACAATTCTAGTATCTTCCTTTTTTGGTAACTTAATTTTTTCAGAAGGCAAAGCGATAATGTCTCTATCCGCAAAATAGTTTAATAAGGACCTCAAAGCTATTAAATAATAGCTTTGGGTTGTCTTCTGCAAGGTCTTTTTTTCTTTAAAAGCATATTTTCTGGAAGTGTATTGACGAGCTAAAAATGCTCGATATTGCCAAACTTGCTCTGCGGTAAGTTGGTGAGGCTTTATATCTTCTAATTTATTTAGCTGTAGCCAATTCAAAAATCTTTTTAAGAATCTGGCATAGTTTTCTTGAGACTTTGAACTTAATCCTTTCTCAATCTCTAACCAGTCAAGAAAATCATTTAAATGCTGGGGGATTGGTTTTTTGCTGTTTTTCATCATATATAGCTTATGCGAGTATATTATTATACTCTTAAGTGTAATTATGCGAACCACTATCTATTAATAATATAGGCTCTTTCAAGAGCCCTGTCAACCCCCTATCTCGTTAATATCCTGTAGCTATTATACTTTAGACATAGCATAATCTATTCTTTCTAGTGTTTTTTCCTTGTCTAATATTGCAGCAACTTCAAAAGGTCCAGCAGAAGCTTTTTCTCCTGTTAAAGCTACTCTTAACGGCCATAATATTTGTCCTCTATTATCCATCTTATTGGCTTCAGCCATCAAGATTTTTGTTAGATTTTGTTCAGTCCAATCTTCAGGTTTTATTCTGGACAAAAGTTTTTTTAGTTTTTTAAAAACATTTTTAATTTCTTTATCTTCCATATCTTTCCATTTTAAAAGTTCTTTATCATAATCTAAATCTTTTTTAAAAAAATAATAGGTTAATCCTGCTATTTCAGATAACTTTTTTAATCTTTCTTGATATAAACCTATAATCTTTTCAATTTTTTTTAAACTAATTTTTTCTTTAGTTTCAACAATCTCATAAAACTCCCCTGGCAAGCCATCGAATTCAAATTCTGCTTTTATTAAATTATTCTTTATTAGATAAGGGATACATTGTTCAGTTAATTTTTTAATGGATTTTTCTCTTATGTAAAAACCATTCATCCAATCTAATTTATCAATATTAAAAATAGCTCCTGATTTTTGTATTTTCTCAATTGAGAACTCTTTTATCAAAGAAGGCATTGAAAATATTTCTCTCTCTGTTCCAGGATTCCAACTTAAAAGAGATATAAAGTTTATTAGCGTCTCTGGCAAATAACCGTTTTCACGATATTCTGTAATAGATGTAGTTCCATGTCTTTTACTTAACTTACTTTTGTCTGGACCTAAAATTAATGGCAGATGAGCGAATTTTGGTTGAGGAAATTCAAGCGCTTCTTCAATCAGAATTTGTTTGGGCGTATTAGAAATATGGTCTTCCCCTCTTATTATATGGGTGATTTTCATTTCAAAATCATCTATAACGCAGGCCAAATTATATAAAGGACTATCAACATCTTTGGCAATAGAAAAATCTCCGAAAAGAGAAGAATCAAATTCTATTTTTCCGCGAATCAAATCATTAAATATAATTTTTTTACACGGATTTTTCAATCTTATAACAAAAGGTTTTTTTTCTGCTAAATATTTTTTTATATCTTTAGGAGAAAGATCTCTACATTTGCCAGAATAAATAATTGGCTCCCCTATGCTCATTTGATATTCTTTCCTGGCTTGTAGTTCTTCTTTAGAACAAAAACAATAATATGCTTTGTCTTGTTCTAAAAGTTTTTGAATATATTTTGAATAAATTTTTTGTCTTTTTGATTGATAATATGGACCATACTCCCCTCCCTCATCAGGTCCCTCTGACCAATTTAGGCCTAACCATTTAAATCCATCAATAATTTCTTTTTCATATTCTTTTTCTGATCTTTCTAAATCAGTATCTTCAATTCTTAAAATAAAACTCCCCTTATATTTTTTAGCAAAAAGATAATTAAAAAGAGCTGTCCTGGCAGTGCCAATATGTAAATGTCCTGTTGGCGAAGGCGCCATACGCACCCTCACTTGACCTGGACTTATTAATTTTAAATCTTCTTTAATCATTTTTTTGCAGGAGAAAGATATTCTAAAATATAAGAAGATATCATTTCAGCTGCTCTGGGCCTGGAAAACTTTTCAGCGCTTATGGACATTTCTTTAATGTCTTGAGGTCTGGAAAATAAATATTTTAATTTTTCTAAGAAAAAATGTGGTTTTAAATTTTCTTCTTCAACAACTTGACAGGCTCCGGTTTTGCCATAAGCATATGCGTTTTTGATTTGATGATCTTGGGCAGAATTAGACAATGGAATTAAAATACTTGCTTTTTTATTAGCGGCAATTTCAAAAATAGTTCCTGCTCCTGCTCTGGCAATAACCATTGAACAAGCATAAAGCGCATTTTTATATTCTTTTTCATTTAAAAATGGAATAGGATGATAATATTTTCTTAATAAAGGCGACAAGATAGTGTTTGATTCGTTTTTAACTTGGGAAAAGTTTTTTCTGCCTGTTTGATGTATAATTTCAAAGTTTTGAAGCATTTCTGGCAAGATTGACAATATAGTGTCATTTATCTTTTGAGAGCCCTGAGACCCCCCTAGAATCAAAATTAAGGGCCTATCTGCCATTAACCCGAAAATATCTTGGGCTACTTTTTCAGAACCATTTAGGATATCCTTTCTTATGGCATTTCCTATATTGATTATTTTCTTTTTTGAGAAGAATTCTGTGTCTGGGAAAGAAGTAAAAATTTCAATTGTCCATTTACTTGTTTTTCTTGAAACTAAACCAGGCGAAACATCAGATTCATGCAAAATAATTGGGGTATGTAATATTCTGCCGGCTATAACCACTGGGAAAGACCCATATCCTCCCTTGCTCACTATAAGATCAGGGGCTAAGAAGAAAAGATAAAAAAACGCTTGCAAAATACCAATAGGCACTTTAAAAATATCAATTAGATTTTTAAAAGAGAAATATCTTCTTAATTTACCAGCTAAAATTCTTTTGGTAACAATATTTTCTTTATTTAACAAATCTAAACTGTATTCATCTTTAGGCCCTATGTAAAACATTTTAAGGTCTTGTCTGTTATAAATTTTCCGCATTTCTCTGGCAATTGCTAGTATGGGGAAAACATGTCCTCCTGTTCCTCCACCTGTAAAAACTATTTCCATAATTTTATAAAAAAAATTAAAATTTTACTTTAAACTTATATTATTATTTTTTTGAAATATTTAAAAGTATTCCAATCCCTATCATTTCTACTATTATATGCGATCCTCCATAACTAATAAAGGGTAATGGTATGCCTGTTAAAGGTAGCAAGCTAGTTACTGCTCCAATATTGAAAAATGCTTGGGCTACCAACCAAACAGAAATTCCTGATGCTAACAGATAAAGAAATTTATCAGAACATTTTTGAGCTATTCTAAACCCTCTCCATAAAAGTAATAAAAACAGAAAAACAATTATTATACATCCTATAAATCCCATTTCTTCTCCTATTATAGCAAAAATTGAGTCAGACATGGAGTTTGGTAAAAATCCAAATTTTTGCTGACTTGTTCCTAGACCAAAAGGAGGATTAATTCCAAAGATTTTTCCAGAACCAATAGACATTAACAATTGGTTTATTTGATAATTTTCTTTTAAGGGATTCATTTCCGGATGGAGAAAACTCATTAATCTTTGCATTCTATATGGCGCAAATACTATCATAATGATTGCTGATATTCCAGTTCCTGCAAGTATTAAAATTTTATACAAAGCAGATGTTGGAGTTATGAGATACAAACAGATAGAAAAGAATACTATTATCATTAATGTTCCCATATCTGGTTGCATAATTAGAAAAACTCCTATAATAGCTAAAATTACAAAAAAGGCAATTGCAGTTTTTCTTTCAGATTTTTTCCTGCTAAGCCAAGCAGAAATATAAATTAGAAAACTAATTTTTAAAAATTCTGAAGGTTGAAAAAGAATAGGTCCTAATAATATCCAACGATTTGCATTGTTTAATGAAACACCTACTTTAGGAATAAATACTAATATTAAGGCGATTAAATTCAATAATAAAAGAGGAATTGTATATTTTTTTATAACAGACAAAGGAATTTTAAAAAACAAAAATCCCAATAAAAGCCCAGGAATTATTGCAAATAAAAGTTGATGAACTGAATAATGCCATGTATTGCCAAAATTTTCCAAACTTAAAGGACCAGAAACAGTAGAAATCATTACTATTCCAAAAAGCATTAATATTCCAACAATACCAAGTAAAGTATAATCAATATTAGGATTTTTTGGCATAAATTTTTACGTATTTCTTAAAAAGATTTCCTCTTTCTTTGTAATTCTTAAAAATGCTAAAACTTGCACAAGCAGGTGAAAGTAAACAAATACTTTTTTTGCTTGTATGTTTATATGCTATTTTTACAGCATCAGGCATTGATTTCACAAAAAACTTTTTAGGCAATTTTTTATTTAAATTAAGAATTTCTTGCCAAATTTTTATTCCTGTTGTAGGAAAAAAAATAAGATTTTCTATTTTATTATTTAAAATTTCTTTTGCTAAATTAGAAAAATCAATCTTTCCCTTTTCCGAGCCTCCTAAGATTAAAGTTTTAACATCTTTTTTAAGAGTATTTATGGCAAAAATTGTTGCTTCGGGGATAGTAGCAAAAGAATCATTATAAAATTTTATTCCTTTATATTTTCCAACAAATTCTAATCTATACTCCAAAGATTTAAAAGATTTTATAACTTGTCTAATGTTTTTTTCAGAAATCTTAAGAATTTTAGCAACTAGAATAGATGCTTCCAAATCTAATAAATTCAAGTTTTTAGGGATATCTTTTTTTATCTTTTTCACATTAATATTTTTAATGGGAATTTTTTTTGCTTTGGACTTTTTAATAATGTCCCTTAAAATTTTTTGTTCCGGATTGAAAATAAGATAATCTTTTTTTGTTTGATATTTAAAAATACTTTCTTTTGCTTTGTAATATTCTTTAAGGTTTTTGTAATAATCTAAATGATCTGGATAAAGATTTAAAAATACAGCAATATGAGGTGATTTTTTAAGGTTTTGCAATTGATGGCAAGAAAGTTCATAAATAAAAATATCGTTTGTTTTTGCTCTTAATAATGTTTGAAAAACAGGATTGCCAATGTTCCCTATTAAATAGGCGCTAAGTCCAGCTTTCTTTAATATCTCATAAATTAAAGAACATGTTGTCCCCTTTCCTTTTGTTCCTGTCACTCCAATAATTTTACCTGGACAATATTCAAAAAAAATCTCTGTTTGGGAGATTACATTTGTTCTTTTTTTTAGAAATGGTTTAATATTTCTTATATTGACACCAGGTGTTTTAATTATTAATTCGTAGTTTTTTAGAGAATTGAGATAATTTTTATTAAAATAAAGTTTTAAATTTTTATCTTTTTTTAAAATTTCTTGTATTTTTTTATTAAAATTTTTAAGTTCTAATTTATCAGCAATGCCCAATAATTTTTTAGGAAATAATCTTCTCAATGCTAAATAATTATCTATTCCTTCTTCCCCAAAACCAAGAATTAATATTTTTTTATTTTCTAATTCATTTTTTAGTTGCTGTAGAAACATTTGGTTAAGACAATAATTTAATAATTACTCCAATAATGGCCATTATCATACCTAAAATCCAAAATCTCATAGTAATTTTAGATTGGCTCCATCCTATTGCTTCAAGATGATGGTGTATTGGCGAACAAATAAATATTTTTTTATGACGAAATTTCTTTGATAATAATTGTAAGATTACTGAGCCAGCTTCAATAACTAAAAGCCCACCTATAATTGGTAGAACAAACACAGAATTAGTCAAAAAAGCAACTGCAGCTAGTGTTGCTGTTAATCCCATCATACCGCTTTCTCCCATATAAAATCTGGCTGGTGGTATATTAAACCAGAGAAAAGCTAAAATTGTTCCCGCTAAAACAGCACAAAAAGCAGCTAAGTCTATTTGTCCTTGAAAAAAAGCAATAATAGAAAAAGCAGAAAAAATAGTTGCTAAAGTTCCACCTGCCAAGCCATCAATTCCATCTATGACCCCTCCAGCCCAGCATCCAAGGGTTGTAAGAATAAAAAGAGGAACATATAAAAATCCTATATTAACATCTCCGATCATAGGAATAAAAATGGTTGCCCATCCTAATTTAGAGTAAAACCACCAGGCACCGATTCCTGCTATTACGATCATAATTAAAAGTCGTCTTGAAAATTTCATGCCTCCTCCTATGTATTTCCCCTTATCAAAAATTTGAAGCAAATCATCACAGAGTCCCAATAAAGAAGCAGATATTAAAATACCTAAAGGAAGATATGTTTGGCTTCTTGATAAAAAGTTTAATTTTTCTAACCATTCATTGTTAGTAATTTTAGAAAGGAATGCAAAAAATAAAATAACAAAAATAGCAGTAATCCAAATTAAAAGTCCTCCCAGTCGTGGAGTTCCTACTTCTTTTTCTTTATGAAGACTATGAAAAACAGATGCTGATTTACCATCTATTGATTTCTTTCTAGCTTCTTTTTTCCAAAGTTTATACTTATAAAGAAAATGAGTTAGAATCGGCGTCCAAAGTATTGCCAAAAAAGAGGAAAAAGTAAAAAGAAATAAAATTTTGACTATATCAAGAGAGAACATAAGAAGTATATTTAAGGCTTAAGTGCTTGTTTACTCCAATTTATTAATTGTTCCATTTCTCCGAATCTATCATTTGACCCCAAAATTATATTTATAAAATAGCTATTTTTACTTGGTCCTTCAAGAATTAAGATCAAACAACCCCCAGCTTTATCAGTATATCCTGTTTTACCTCCAGCTATTCCATTAACCTCACCCAAAAGTTTATTTGTATTTTCAAGTGCATAACGAAAAGATTGATTTTCTTTTTGAGAAAGGATTTCAAAAATTTCTGGCTTATTTTCAAGTATATATTTAACTAATTTTGACAAATCTTTAACAGTGGAATAATTTATATCTTGAGACGGCTCTTCAAGGTCTAATCCAGTAGAATTTACAAAATGAGTGGTTTCTGGATTTAATCCTACATCATAATAAGCGTAAAGGTGCATTAAATCAACAAAATCCTTTTCTAACATTTTTTCTGTTTTAAAATCTGGAGTTGCTAAAGCATAAGCAGCGTCATTGCTTGATTCAATCAGCATTATATGCAATAACTCATTTATTGGAAAAATTTCTCCAACCTTTAATTCCACTTCATTCCCCTCTTGTTCTATTGCTTGTTTTGATATTTTTATTGTATCGGATTCTTGGTATATATTTGAAACAACTAAAGCAGTCATTAATTTTGTTAAACTTGCAATAGGAAGTTTTTCATTCTCGTGTTTCTCAAAAAGAATATTATTTTTTCCTTGGAAATCAACAAAGATTGAGATTGCAGATTTTGCGGAAATATCTAATTTATTAGTTTCTTTATACTTGTTTAAGCGTTCTTCTAAAAGAGAAAAAGAAGATATGTTTGCATATAAAGGTGGGTATTTTTCCAATTGTACTGCATAGAAAAAATCTTCAATATTTCTTTCTAAAATATCAA
>Ga0265592_1000413_pt1 | contig 22337 bp, 19 predicted proteins | sample saktaG_7_FD_190141 | JGI IMG/M metagenome (GOLD analysis project Ga0265592, IMG submission 190141) | Saline water microbial communities from Sakinaw Lake, British Columbia, Canada - sak_2010_1_5_120m | ecosystem: Environmental > Aquatic > Non-marine Saline and Alkaline > Saline ... | reverse complement strand
ACCGAGTGTCGACTGTCAAAAATTGGCGAAGCAATATTAAAAGATATTGAAAAAAATACAGTTAATTTTATTGATAATTACGATGGAACCAGAAAAGAACCAACGGTTTTGCCTTCTCCACTGCCACAGCTTTTATTAAACGGCTCTTTGGGAATTGCCGTGGGTATGGCTACCAATATCCCCCCTCATAATCTTTCCGAAGTCACTGCAGCTTTAATTTACTTAATTGATAATCCCAAAGCTGACACCGAGGATTTATTCAAATTTATAAAAGGACCTGATTTCCCAACAGGTGGAGAAATCTTTGACCAGAAAGAAATCATTCAGGCTTATTCCCAGGGAAAAGGACCAATTTTAATTCGAGGCAAAGCTGAAATTATTGAGACTAAAAATGGAAAGCTTCAAATTATCATTAGCGAAATTCCTTATCAAACCCCAAAATCCTCTTTAGTTGAACAATTAGCTAATTTGGTCCAAGAAAAAAAGATTGAAGGAATTAAAGATATTAGAGACGAGTCGGACAGAGAAGGAATGAGAATTGTTATTGACTTACAGAAAGATGCTTATCCTCAGAAAATTTTAAATCGGCTTTACAAATTCAGCGATCTTCAAAAAACTTTTCACCTAAATATGCTGGCTTTAGTTGAAGGAATTCAACCGAGAGTTCTAAATCTATCAGAAGTTTTGAATTATTATCTTTCTTATAAAAAAGAAGTGGTCCAGCGAAGAATCAAATACGACCTGGAAAAAGCTAAAGAAAGAGCTCATATTTTAGAAGGACTTCATAAATGTTTAGCTAATATTGATGCAGTAATCAAGACGATTAAACAATCAGAAAGCAGAGATGATGCCCAGAAGAATTTGATGAAAAAATTCAAACTGACTCAAATTCAAGCCAATGCTATTTTAGAAACAAAACTTTCAGCTTTAGCTAAATTAGAAAGAAAAAAGATTGAAGATGAATTAAAAGCACTTCGGATCAAAATTAAAGAACTCATAGCTATTTTGAAAAGTCCTCAGAAAATTAAAGGAGAAATCAAAAAAGAATTAAAACAAATGGCTGAAACCTTTGGAGATGAAAGAAAAACAAGGGTTCATGCACAAAAGGTGGGAGAGATTTCTGAAGAAGATTTAATCCCTCAAGAAGAAACTATTATTACCTTAACCCAAGGAGGTTATATTAAAAGACTAAATCCAGCTACTTATAAGATTCAAAAAAGAGGAGGAAAAGGTATCTTGGGAATGAAAACTGTTGGCGATGATATTGTTGAACACTTTTTAACCACCAATACTCATGATTCTCTGTTACTTTTTACAGATTCTGGTAAAGTTTTTAAAACTCCTGTTTACGAAATCCCAGAAGCCAATAGAGTAGCTAAGGGTCGAGGTCTTTTGAATTTCCTGGAAATGTCCTCGGAAGAAAAAGTTTTATCCTTAATGTCGTTAAGCAAGGAAGAGAAAGAAGCTACCAAATATTTAGTAATTATTACCAAGAATGGTATAATTAAAAAAACAGTTTTGGAAGAATTTGAAAATGTTAGAAGGTCTGGATTAATTGCCATTTCTCTGAAAAAAGGAGATGCTTTGCAAACGGTCAGAAAAACCAGTGGCCAAGATGAAATAATATTAACAACCAAAAAAGGACAAGCTATCCGATTTAAAGAAAAAGAAATAAGACCGATGGGAAGAACAGCTGCTGGAATAAGAGGGATCAGATTAAAAAAAGGAGATGAACTAATAGGAATGGATATCTCTAAAAATTACAAACCTCAGGTCACAGAACTCAAGCCATATTTATTAGTGGTGACAGAAAACGGATATGGAAAAAAGACAGATTTGAAAGAATACCGGCTTCAGGGCAGAGGAGGTTCAGGAATTAAAACCGCACAAATAACTGCGAAAACCGGAAATTTAATTTCTTCAAAACTTTTAACTACCGAAGAAGATTTAATTGTTATTTCCCAGCAAGGCCAGGTGATTAGGTCGGCAATTTCCGGCATTTCCAAACTTTCCAGAGCTACTCAAGGAATAAGAATAATGAGATTAGGAGAAGGAGATAAAATAGCTTCGGCAACTTATATTTAATAAAATTTTAATTATGGTTGGTTTTTTAAGCCCGGAAGAGGTTCTAAAACAACTTAAATTGAGAGAGGATATGACAGCAGCCGATTTTGGCTGCGGATCAGGTGGCTGGGTAATACCATTGGCAAAAAGGTTGGAAAATGGAATGGTTTATGCTATAGATATTTTAGAAGAACCTTTATCAGTTTTAAAATCTAAGGCAAAATTAGAAAAAATTTACAACGTTGAAATTATTCAAGCAGATATCGAAGGTAAAAATACCTCAAAACTCTCTGATTCTTCCTGCGATTTAGTTTTAATGACTAATCTCTTGTTCCAATGCGAAAATAGAAAATCGGTTTTAGAAGAAGGAAAAAGAGTTTTAAAAACGGGTGGAAAAATTTTAGCAGTAGATTGGAATAAAGATAATGCTCTAACTAAAGCAGTTGAAAATCTTTCGGCTCAGGAAGTGAAAAAGATTGCTAAGTATCTTAATTTGAAATTAGAAAAAGAATTTAAAGCAGGACTTTACCATTGGGGCTTAGTTTTAGTAAAATAATAATGAAAATAATAAAAAAAATCCTTCCAATTTTAATTTTAGTAAGTCTCCCAATCGGAGCTTGGGCAATAGAGTTTCAAAATCCTCTTGATTATGACACTTTTGGAGAATTAGTAGACAAACTTATCACTTTTATTTTTAATATCGCAGTTGTTATCTGTCCCTTAATGATAATTATCGGAGCTTTCTATATTTTAACAGCTGGCGACGATCCAAAAAGAGTTGAAACCGGTAAAAATATAATTACCTATACTTTAATAGGATTAGCTGTTATCTTGCTTGCCAGAGGATTAATTGCTATGATAGAACAAGTAATTGGAGTAAGAATTGGCATATAAAAATTTAAAAAAGGTCGATTTTTAACATTCGGCAATTAATAATTGAAAATGAAAAAAATTTTATCAGGTTTATTACTAATTAGCTTCTTAGCTGTTTTAGTAATGCCGATGGTAGTTTCTGCTCAAACAGAAATGACAGAAATTAATAAATGTACTTTAAAACACGATTTTAGCAGCTGGACAAAAATGGCATGTCCTTCTTCCGGAGAATGCTTATTTACCAACACAACCTACGATTGCGCTATGTGCTGCATGATGGACACGGTTTATACGGTAACTGACTGGATATTTGCCGGCATTACAGCTTTAGTAGTTATTTTTGTACTTATGGGAGCGTTTAATTTGCTAACAGCAGCAGGAACGCCGGAGAAAGTAAAAACAGGGAGAGACTATATAATTTACGCATCCATTGGTATGTTAGTTGCTCTCTTAGCTAAAGCTATTCCAGCTATTGTGAAAGCTGTTATGAATTTGGGTTAAAAGACAGATACTTTTAATTTAGATTTGAAACGAAAAATCAACTCTATATCGAGAGTTGATTTTTCAATTAAATAGAGTAAAATAATTAGAGTTTAGAGCCCTCGTGGCGAAATTGGCATACGCGCTTGGTTTAGGACCAAGTCCTGAAAAGGTTGCAGGTTCAAGTCCTGCCGAGGGCACATGAATTTCTCTACTCTTGTTCAAGAGCTTCCTAGAATTGGTCCCCAATATCAAAAAAAATTAAAAAAATTAGGAATTAAAACCGTCCGAGATCTTTTGTTTCATTTTCCTCACCGCTACGAGGATTTTTCAGAAATAATTCCAATTTCAAATATAAGACTCAAAGAACAGATTTGTATTCAGGGAAAGATTTTAGAAATAGAGAACAATCGAACCTGGAAAAGAAGAATGATTTTGACTCAGGCATTGATTCAAGATCAGTCTGGAGCAATAAAAGTAATTTGGTTCAACCAGCCATATTTGGTAAATGCCTTGAAATCAGGAGACTTTGTTTGTCTAGCAGGAAAACTCGCTTTAAGAAAGGGAGAAACATATTTATCAAACCCTATTCATGAAAAAATCCCAAATCCCAAATTCCAAATCCCAAACCCAAGTTTAACTCACACAGGTAGATTGATCCCGGTTTATCCTGAAACAGAAGGACTATCTTCAAAATGGCTAAGATTTATCATTAAGCCTCTTTTAGTGGGTTTTAAAAATAAAAATTTAGATTCTCTGCCAAGGAAAATAATAAAAGATAAAAAATTAATGCCCTTGGAAAAAGCTCTGTGGCAAATTCATTTTCCTGATTCAATAAAACTAGCTACAGCAGCTAAAAAACGTTTTTCTTTTGAAGAACTTTTTTTAATTCAGCTTCTTATTTTAAGAGAAAGAATGAAATTTGCTAAAGAAAAATCTATAGCTATTCCATTAAACTTGAAAATTATTCAGAGCTTTATTCGAAAACTGCCTTTTAAATTAACCGATAGCCAAAAGAAATCAACCTGGCAGATTTTAAAAGATATGGAAAAACCAAAGCCAATGAACAGATTATTAGAGGGCGATGTTGGTTCTGGAAAAACAATCGTTGCTGCTATAGCTGCTTTAAATATTGCTAAAGCAGGATATCAAACAGTTTTTATGGCACCAACAGAAATTTTATCTAAACAGCATTTTCAAAATTTATCTCAACTTTTTAAAAACTCTCATATAAGTGTAGGACTTTTAACCGGAAAGGAAAAAATTAAAAACGAGGAATCTGATATTTTAATTGGCACTCAAGCCCTAATTCAAGACAAAGTAAAGTTTAAAAAATTAGCTTTGGTAATTTTGGATGAGCAACACAGATTCGGAGTGGAACAAAGAGCTAAACTTTGCCGTCAAAAAGATTTTATTCCTCATCTTTTATCAATGACCGCCACTCCAATCCCAAGAACTTTGACTCTAACTATTTATGGCGATTTAGATTTGTCTTCAATCACCGAGCTACCAAAGGGAAGAAAAAAAATAATTACTAAATTTATAGCCCCTAATAAAAGGCAGGAGGCTTATGATTTTATTAGAAAACAAGTTAAACAAGGAAGACAAGTTTTTGTTATTTGTCCGAGAATAGAACCATCAGAAGTAAAAGAGAATAATTTAAGCTGGGCCGAGGTTAAAGCCGTAAAAGAGGAATATGAAAAACTTTCAAAAGATATTTTTTCTGATTTGAAAGTCGGTGAGCTTCACGGAAAAATGAAGACAGAAGAAAAAGAAAAAGTAATAAAAAACTTCAAAGAAAGAAAAATCAATATTTTAGTTTCAACCTCGGTGATAGAGGTAGGAATAGACATTCCCAATGCCAGTTTAATAATGATTGAAGGAGCGGAAAGATTCGGATTATCACAGCTTCATCAGTTCCGGGGAAGAGTAGGCAGGTCAGAATATCAATCCTTTTGTTTTCTATTTACTGAATCTTCGGCTAAAAAAACCGGCCAAAGATTAAGAGCTTTGTTATCTTCTAATAATGGTTTTGCTTTAGCGGAAAAAGATTTAGAGATTCGGGGACCAGGAGATTTTTCCGGAATCAGACAATGGGGAATTCCTGATTTATCAATGGCTTCCTTAAAAGATATATTTTTAGTTCAAAGCTCTAGAAACACGGCTAAAGAAATTTTAGAGGAAGATCCGGAATTAAAAAAATATCCCTTATTAAGGGAAAGATTAGAAAAATTCCAACAAAACATACATCTTGAGTAAATTATTTTCTTATCTTCTCTGTTACCCAAAAGCCAAGAGGTTTTTCTAAAATTAATCTGGTTTGAGCTTCCAAAGCAGGGAAATTACCAAAAATAATCAAAGTTAAAGGTAATAATAACCATTGAAAAACTATAAAAAATGATTTCCAACGGCTTAAGTTTGCCGGTCGCGGAGGTAAGACCAACATACTAATAGTCGCGGAAACAAGCATACCAATCATAGCTATTGTCATAATTTGACCAGTAAGCTTCGGCAAATTATAAGAAAGAAGGGTAATATTAAAAGCCTCACCTCCCAAAGTAAGAGGTAACCATCCTAAAAAGAAAATAAGTAGGGAGCAAACTGCCCAAGACCAAAATCCGTCTAAAAGGTTAAGACAGTGGTGAATTTTTTCTTTTTTAGGAATTTTTTTATTTTTAAGAAAGCCATAAAAAACATAAGGAATTTCCGTACAGCCCCAAGCCCATCTTTTCTGTTGTTTATATTGGTTAATTGCTGTTTTAAACCAGGTTTTAGCTACTACTGCATCCATTGAAATGGGATAATATAAGGGAATTACCCGATAGTCTCCGTCATAATATAAATACGCCTTCCAAAAAATATGAGAATCATCATTAACCGACATCAGGTTAACGGGATATCCTACTTCATCAAAAATTTTAAGAGGTAGAGAGTGGGCAGAATAACTAACTAACTGCTCTGGCCTTTCTTGTTGCATCATTTGCCAAAAAGTTCCGGAAGTAGAAATAACCCTGGAAAAAGCTGGAGCCTGCCAGATATTATTATTGTAGACCGGAATTGGTTGATAGCTTGCCCTCAAGGGTTTTTCAACGGTTAGATAGTACCAGGTCAAACAAGCAAAATATTGAGGATAAACCCGAGCATCAATATCAAAAGCAGAAACAATAATATTTTGGTGAGGAATTTTCAATGGATCAATTATTTTCTCCTTGGCATGATTAACCGCCCAAGCTTCGTTAGATCCTTTTCCAGGTATTTCTTCTGCTATATTTTCAGGATGACAAGTTATTAAAAAATGAAAAAAATTCTGACCAAATTCTTTCTTTATCTCTTCGGCTAATTTTTGAGCAGGCTCTCCGACTCTTTCTTCAATAGCTAAAACTACTATCATTTTATCCAGAGGATAATTGGAACTGGCTAAGGCCTGGAGAGTAGGTTTTACTATATCAATTCCTTCTTTATACATGGGCAAAATTATCAAATGATAAATCTCCTGCCACTTTTTAAGTTTCTTAATTTTATTTAACCAGTCGATCTTAAGATGTTTTTTCATCTTCCGATAACTAGCTATTTGGTGAAAGGATAAATAAGAAATTTTTAATAGCCAATAAAAATCAAAGGCAATAATAAAAATAGCCATCGCAACTGGAACCAACCAAGATAATATAAAAGCTGCTCCTAATGTTCCCCAAGACAAAAAACCAGGAAAGATTTCTAAAAGACGGTATAAAAATTTATCTTTCCTGTTTTTAAGGTCTTTATTCCAAGAGACAGTCAAATAGTTTTTTAACATGTAGCCCCACGGAGAATCGAACTCCGATTTAGTGGATGAAAACCACTTGTCCTAGCCATTAGACGACAGGGCCAAGCTGTCACAATCTTAACCTAAAAATTGAAAATAATCAATATTTCTTGTAATATAAATTTAATGAAGCTTTCTAAAATTTATAATCAAGAAAAAGTAGAAAAAAAAATCTATAATCTCTGGATCAGAGAAGGTTTTTTTAACCCAGATAAATTACCAGATAAAAGAAAAAAATCCTTTACTATTGTTCTCCCACCTCCAAATGTTACCGGGGAACTTCATATGGGCCATGCTTTAAATGCAGTAATTCAAGATATTTTAATTCGCTGGAAACGGCTTCAAGGATATAAAACTCTCTGGATTCCAGGAACCGACCATGCTGGAATCGCCACTCAGAACAAGGTTGAAAAAGAATTAAAAAAAGAAGGTTTAAGCAAAGCTGATTTGGGCCGTAAAGAATTCATTAAAAGAGTCTGGGAGTGGAAGAAAAAATATGGAAATATTATTTTGGAACAATTAAAAAGCTTAGGGGCTTCTTGTGATTGGTCAAGAACTCGTTTTACTCTTGATAAAGAATATATTAAAGCAGTAGAAACTGCTTTTTTAAATTATTATAAAAAAGGTTGGATTTATCAAGGGAAAAGAGTGGTTAATTGGTGTCCGAGATGCCAAACAAGTTTGTCAGATCTTGAACTGGAATATAAAGAAGAGAAAGGAAAATTATATTACTTAAAATACCCAATAGCAAAAAAATTCATAGATGACACTTGTAATAATTTTATCATCGTGGCAACAACTCGACCGGAAACTATGTTGGGAGATACGGCAGTAGCTGTAAATCCCAAAGATAAAAGATATAAAAACCTAAAAGGAAAAAAAGTAATTTTACCTATAGTGAAAAGAGAGATTCCAATTATAGAAGACAGATTAATTGATCCAAAGTTTGGCACTGGAGCAGTAAAGGTTACTCCTGCTCACTCTTTAACAGATTACGAAATTGCTTTAAAACATAATTTGCCTTTAATACAAGTCATTTCTGAGAAAGTAAAATTAACTAAAGAAGTTCCTTTTGCTTATCAAGAAATGGGAATTTTAGAAGCCAGAAAAAAAATTATTGAAGACTTAGAAAAACAAGGCTTGGTAGAAAAAATCGAAGACTACACCCATCAACTCCCTATTTGTTATCGTTGTAAAGCCATTATCGAGTCGATTCCTTCAGAACAATGGTTTTTAAAAATGAAAGAGTTAGCTAAAATAGCTGAAGCACCTGTAAGAAACGGAAAAATTAAATTTCATCCTAAAAGTTTTGAAAAGGTTTATTTTAACTGGTTAAAAAATGTCAGAGATTGGTGTATTTCCCGACAGCTTTGGTGGGGACATACAATACCATTAAAAGGTGTAGACGATGTATTAGACACTTGGTTTTCTTCAGCTTTATGGCCTTTCGCCACTCTGGGCTGGCCAAAAAAAACAAAAGATTTAAAAACTTTTTATCCAACAGATGTTTTAAGTACCGGACGAGACATTATCAATATCTGGGTAACCAGAATGATATTTTCAGGTATGGAGTTTATGAAAAAAGAGCCGTTTAGGAATGTTTATATCCATGCTACGGTTTTAACTAAAGAAGGAAAAAGAATGTCAAAATCTTTAGGCATAGGAATAAATCCTATGGATATTATTAAGAAATACGGAGCTGATGCCACTCGATTTGGAATTGCCTGGAATATTATGGGCGGACAAGATATTAAATTTACGGAAGACAATATAATAATGGGAAGAAAGTTCTGTAATAAACTCTGGAATGCCACGCGGTTTGTTTTGCAACAAAATACTCAATTAAATTATGAATTTAAAATTCTAAAAAATAAAAACTTAACGATGGCTGATAAGAAGATATTAAAAGCTTTAGATAAAACAACAAAGTCGGTAAATAAAGATTTAGAAAGTTTTCGGTTTGGACAAGCAGCTCACACTCTTTATAATTTTTTCTGGCATGACTTTTGCGATAAATATATTGAAGAAACAAAAAAACAAGACAATCAAAAAATATTACTATATGTTTTATCAACTTCTCTAAAACTTTTACACCCTTTTATTCCATTTATTACCGAAGAAATTTATCAAAAATTACCAATAAAAAATAAAAAACGATGCTTAATAGTTGAAAAGTGGCCAAAATTATGAGTTATTCTTTTTATATAATTCTTGGTATTTTGCCGAGTATCATCTGGCTTCTTTTTTATCTCCGTAAAGACAGTCATCCGGAACGAAAATCAGCGGTAATAAAGATTTTCTTTTATGGAATATTAGTAGCTATTCCAGCAATTTTTTTAGAAAAGGGAATCTTTGAAACTACGCTTAATTCCTCGATTTTTAACACCTTTCCGCCTTTTTTAATCACGATTTTCAATACTTTTATCGGAGTTGCTTTAGTTGAGGAAGGATTAAAATATTTAGTAATTAAAGAAAAAGTGTTAAAAAACTCGGAATTTGACGAACCAATAGACGCTTTACTTTATATGATAATCGCTGCTTTGGGTTTTGCCGCTTTAGAAAATATTTTAGTTTTATTTCCTTTGGGAGCAAATTTTTTCATAAAAGAAGCTCTTTCCATTTCCGTTTTTCGATTTTTAGGAGCAACCTTTTTACATGCTTTATGCTCAGGAACAATAGGTTATTTTTTAGCCCTATCTCTTTTTGAAACAAAAAACAGAACAAAATTTCTCATTGCCGGATTGGGAATAAGTACTCTCTTGCATGGATTATATAATTTCTCTATTATTAATATGAAGGGAGATTTAAAAATTCTAATTCCAATTATTATTTTAATTAGTTTATCTGTTTTTATCTCCCTTGGATTAAAAAAGTTGAAAAAAATGAAAAGTGTTTGTAAAATAAAATAGTATGGCTATGAAATCATCTTTTTTTGAAAAATTAAAAAAAGGAATGGGTATTGAAGAACCAATTGAAAAAGAAAAGGAAAAACAAAAACCCGAGAAGAAAACACAAACTAAAAATCGAGCTTCCGCAGAAGCAAAGGTTAAAATGGAAACAAAACTTCCAATGCATCCTAAAAAATTAGAAATTAAAACAAAGCCCGTTGAAGAACCAAGCTCTTCGCAAGAAACAAAGGTTAAAAATGAGGACAAAGTCCTCATCGCTCCCCAAAAAGAAAAAGATTGGTTTGAGCCAGAAGGACAATTAGCAGTTGATATTTACCAGACCAAAGACGAATTAATTATTCAATCAGCTATCGCTGGGATTAAACCGGAAAATTTAGAAATTTTAATAGAAAGCGATATTGTTACTATTAAGGGAAGGAGAGAAAATTCCTCTTCACTTAGTGAAAAAAATTATTTTATTCAAGAGTGTTATTGGGGAGTATTTTCTCGAGAAATAATTTTACCAGTAGAGGTTGATCCTAATAGAGTAGAAGCAACAATGAAAGAAGGAATTTTAACTATTAAATTACCAAAAATTTTAAGAGAACGTAAGAGAAAAGTTAGTATAAAAAAAGAATAAAAAATTTTTAATTTTTTAATTGAAAACTCCACCAGAATATGTTCTGGTGGGGTTTTTAGTGCCCCTGACAGGAATCGAACCTATATCACAGGCTTAGAAGGCCCGTGTTCTATCCGTTGAACCACAGGGGCAAAAATAAAGATAATTTTGAAAAAATAATTACCTATTAAACTTTTATAGTTTATCTGAAATGAATTGTTTAGTCAATCTTTTTACTTTTTAGGAATAATTAATTTTTGACCAATTGGTATAACTTCTGCGCTACTTTTATTAAAAATTTGACCTGTCTCAGTTTTTATTTCTCCCCATCTTTTTCCGGAACCTAAATACTTTTCAGCAAGTTCCCACAAAGTTTCTCCTTTTGAAATAATATAGGATTCTGTTTCGGATTCAAAAACTTCCTGAATTTCTTCTAAAACAGGAATTAGCAATTCTTTTTCAAACTTTTCTTCTTTTGACTGCCAAATTTTCAAAACTTCCTGATAAACTCCTTTATTAAATTGAAGAGGTTTTTCAAAAGAAACCTCAAATTTTTCCCTCTCAGCTAAAAAACTATACTGATAAAAAACAAGAACTCCTAAAAATAGAGCTATTAATAGTAATTTAAAAAAAGTTGAAAAGCTATGTTCTCCTAAATTGTTTAGTGATTTTTTAAAAAATTCTTTGAGCTTATCTGTCTTAAATTTAAGATTTTTTTTATTTGGCATAAACTTTAATTGAAAGAATAATTTTAACATCGTTCAATTCTATTTCTCTTTCACCTAATCTTCTAATATTCAAATTCTGAGGTTTAATTAAATATGAACTATTTTCTATTTTTTCTAAAAACCTTAGAAATTTATCAAAAGAAGTAATAGAGCTAATTTGAAAAAAAACTGAAGGCCAAGAATCTTTTTCTATTTTTTGGGATGGAAGTGCTAAAATTTCAATTACAATATCACTTTCCTCGGCAGTTTTTTCTAAAAAATTAATGAAATCTACCGGCAGTTCAAAATTAATAAACAATTGATTAATTTTTTCTAAATTTGGTTTTATTTCAGACAAAAAAACTTGAGAGTTTTTTAAATTTTCAATTTTCATTTCTAAAGAAGTAAAACTTTGTTTTTTAGAAATCAAATCTTCGGAATTGGTTTTTATTTCTTTAAAAACAGGATAAATAACAAAAAAAGTTAAGCCGATTATTAATATGCTAAAAATCAGCAAGGATAAATTAATTTTATTTTTGAATATCATTTTTGATCTTAAAACTTAAAGAAAAATTAATATCAATCGGCTTGACCCAATTAGAAGAGGGGAAATATATCTCTTCAAAAAACTCTTTTTCCTCAAGGTTTTTCTTCAACTCTAATAGACTTTCTCTAGTAGGAGCAAAGCCGGCTAAAGAAATCTTTCCTTCCAAGGACTCAAAATTTAAAATAGTAAAATAAATATCATCGGGAAAAGTTTCAGAAATGTTCTTTAAGATTCCAGTAAAGTTCATTTGGTTTTGATAAAAAGAATTTAAATTCAAAAGGGTTTGATTTGATGTAATAATTTCTTCTTCTAATACTTGGAATTCAGATTTTTGAAAGTTTTTTTCTTCTTGATTTAGAAAAATTTCCTGAACTTTTAATTGACTGGAAATAAAAATATTTATAAGAAACAAAATTAAAAATAAACAAATTAAAAAAAATAAAAACAAAATACCTAAAATTGAAATCAACTTCCATTTTTTTTCTTCTAAAATTTCTTCTTTTTCTTTCGGCGGTAATAAATTAATCATCGAAATAAATTTTTAATTTATTGAAAATTGAAATGAATTGCAATTCATTAATCATAGATTTTTAATCCCTCTTAAAGCTAATCCTAAAGAAGTAGTATAACTTAAAGATTCTTCTTTTTCATAAACTAAAGTTTCTTTTTGAGATTGAAAGGTGGGAGAGGAAATATTAATCCAGGGATTGCCAATTTCAACTGAAACCTTAAGCTGAGAAGAAAGCATTTCTTTCAAACCCTTTAATTTTGCTCCTCCACCACAAAGAAAAATCTTTTTTATATTTTGCTTGCCATTTGAAGACAGGGAGTCATAAGAAGCATGAGTTTGATAATAATTAATATATTTTTTAATTTGTTCAGTTAAGTCAGTTAAAGCCGGAATCAAACCTTCAAAAACCTTTTTTTCTTTTAACCCATATTTTAATTTTAATTTTTCAGACTCATCCGGATTAACTTTTAAAGCTTTGGAAATAATTTCGGTAAAATTCTGAGAAGAAACCGGAATGGAAGAGGTAAATTTTAAAGAATGTCCGGAAAAAACAATAAAGCCAGTTTTAGTTGCCCCTAAATCAATCAAAAGAACAGGGGAAGTAGTAATTTCGTTTTTAATCAAGGCTCTACAAATAGCCAAAGACTCAACCTCTAAAGAAAGAGGTTTTAGATTGGCTTCTTTAAGACAGAAAATATAAGAGTCAACAATTTCCTTTGGTAAAGCGGCAATTAAAACATCAAGATGGTTTAAATGGTTACTAATAGGAGGAATAACTTGAAAATCTAAATAAACTTTTTCAATAGGCAAGGGAATATATTGTTCAGCTTCATAAATAATCGCTGACTTCAAATCGTCTTCAGCCATCTTTGGCATCTGGATTACTTGTAAAAAAGCTTTTTCTTCAGGCAAAGAAGCAACAACATATTTTGTCTTCAATTTTTCTCCTTTAACCATAGAGGTCGCTTTTTTAATAATTTTGATTAATTCTTTTTTGTTTTTAATTTCTCCATTTTTAATTATGCCGGGTTTAATTTTCTCCTCTCCAAAAGAAGCCAATTCAAAAAATTTACCTCTTTCTTTAAGTTTAATAATTTTTAATGATAAGTCGGAAATGTCTAGTCCAAAAGTTTCTGGTTTTAAAGATAATAATTTAAACATTGAATTAAATTGAAAATTTAATGAGATTTGAAATGAATTGCAGATTCAACGAACGTTTTGTTTTATTATACAACAAAAAAGTTAAAATCTTTATGGTACTTCTTCCCATTTTACAATTTCATACTCTTCTTCATAGGTAGGAAAATAAGGAGGAGGATTATAAACTGAATGAGGATCATATTCTAATTCCGTGTGTTGATAACCAGAAATTACTTCTTTACTTTCATCTAACCAGCCCCAGGTTAAACTCATTCTAGGAAACGTCCACCAAAGGAACCGGAACTCCCAATAAGGAGAATAAGAACGATAATGAATTACTGAACCATAAAGCTGAATTGTATCTCTCACTGGATTTTGAATCCAAGGCCATCTCAAATCCTGGGGCAAAAGCCAAGAATAATAAGGACGATAACAAGAACCCCTTAGAGCTAGGAGTACGCCGTTAATTTCTAAGTTGTCTGGTGAATACCAAGGAATCAAAATATCTTTTTGAGCAATCAATCCAAGAGCACAAGAACCATCTTTAGTAATATAGGTCAAATTATCGTTAATAATAATAGACTTATCTTCTATTTCTTGAGCAGCTATCACTGTTACTCGAGATCCTATTTCCCCATCTACCCAAAGCTCGTCTTGAACATAAATTAAAGCATTTTCCGGTAAATCATAAATTCCTGTTAATCCATCAGAATCCTCGCTTTTTATATAATAATAATCATATCTTGTTCCTTCAGAATCAATACTTTTCATCCAATCAACGCTTCTTACTTTATAAACATTAAAGGTGTTAGACATATCAGAATTAAACCTTAAATGATATCCATAACTCTCTGAGGGATAGAGACAGTAATTTCCGGTTTCGGGATTTTGATAGACCCCGCTTCCGATTTCTGGGCAGGTTTCAGTTTTTAGATTATTTAGTTTTGTATCAATGCTCCAAAAATTAATTTCAGAATGATAGCCCCATAAATCTTGAGGTGACCCTTCTCCCCAGATACCATCTTTCTCTTCAGAAGGATCACAGCCTTGAGCCTTAGTACAAGTATAACCTAATCCATATTTAGCCGAGGTAATTAAAGAATTGCCGGTGGCATCAAAACGAATTCCCCCATTAGAATGAACTTTGCCTTTTATATTTTCTTCTTCTCCAAACCAAACTTCTTTGTGAGTAAGATAAGCATATTCTGCCCAAGACGGATAGGCATATTGAACCTCTATTGTTCTTTCAAGTAAGGGATATTTATCGGTCCAACCAGTAGAACGAACAACAACTGTCGTAGAGCCCTGTTCAGGAGGAGTAATTTCTAAACTAAACTTTCCTATGGGATCGTTCGAAGGATAGTTATGAATATATGGCGGACCAACAGAATCACCATCTTCAAAATCATCAGGATCATAATTTAGATGCCAATAATAATAATTTATTCCTGCCTCAGCAATATTTAAACTGTTTTCCCAAGCTACTTTTTGTTGGGATTGTTTAGTCTGAAGAAGAATAAATCTAAAAAGTCCGGCCAATAAAAGTAAAAATATTGTTCCAAAAACCAAAACTAAAGTAGTAATTGAAGCTTTATTATTCATAAATTTATTTTCAGGTTTCGAATTTGAATATCTGAGCTTAAAACAAAATCTTCTGGAGAACGATTAGGATCAATATTAATAACTAGATATACTCTCATTAATTTAGTATCTTTTAATCGGGCAGGGGTAGGTAGTAATTCACTTTGCTCTCCGTTAAAATAATGAAAAATTGGGGGACTATTTCGCACATAAGAACTTAAAATTGATATTTTTTCTTTATCAATAGGATATTGGACTGGAAAACCTTCAGGATTAGTAACTCCTTTTTTAAAATTTGTACCCTCAACAAAATACCTTACCCTTTCAGTTTCTCCGTCTAGATCAATATCGGAATAAAAAATAAATTCAAAGTTATCTGCTTTTTCCAAGGCATAAAAACCATTGTCACCGGAATTTACCTCTCTTATCTCTTTAACCATAGTCTCTATACCCCTCCTGGCTTCTTCAATTGCTTGAGATTGTTGAAGAGCGTAACTTTGAGTTCTATATCCCATCACAATAAAACCTGATATTATCCCTATAACCAGAGTAAAAATAATAATAGTAACTAAAGCTTCAATTAAGGTAAAAGCATTTTTCATACAAAATTACTCCTCAGCCATTTTTACCTCTAAACCAGTTTGCCCTTTTATATCTATGCTATCATTGAAATAATTTTCATAACCTGAAGCAATTATCTCAATCGTATATTCTTCTCCGTCTGTTTCGACTAAGGGACTAAAAAAAACCTGGCCGCAATTATTAGTGAAGAGAATTTTTTCATAACCGGTTTTAGACAATATTACCTGGGCCCCTTCTATTAAAGACGTTCCGGGACTATTTTTAACCACCACTAATAAAGTATGTTCTTGATGAGATGTCAAAGTAATAGCAGCTGCAACACTTGAACCCGGCTCCAGATATACAGGTTGAGGAGGACAAGAGCAAGAAATATCAAATTCTTCGTCAGAGCTGATGAAAGAACCATTGACGGGAATATTATAATGCCCCCATTCCAATTCTTCTATGTTAATAAAACCCTTTGAGTCGGTAATTAAAATTTCATCATACTTGTAAATCGAACTGCCATCTTCAGGGTCAGTACCAATAGTCTTCTCGACACCCATTATATGTATTTGAAAACTAACATCGGGAATATAGCTAATCCATTCTGTTTTCCAATCAAAAAGTATAGGCGTAATTGAAGTATCTTCGGTAATAAATTCGGCTTTTAGTCTAATCTCACCGTAAAGGTCAACATTTAAACTCGATAAATCTGTCGGAGAATCGTCAAAATCGGGGATCGAAATCCAATCGGTTTCATTAAAATAAAGTAATTTATATTTTATATTTGTACCGACAGGTTGATTATCGTTCCAACTAAACTGTTCCCAATTTTTTAAACACTCCGGAGCAATAGTTGTTGAGATAAGAAATCCTGAATTTTCATATTCTAAACCGCTTTTAACAAGCCTTACTTCTCCTTCTATAATCTCAAGATTAGAGAAATCAGCTACTTTCGTAAAATCAAAATCAGTCCAATAAGTTAATTCTTCCGGCTTTAACATTTGAACACTTTTGTTTCCAAGTAAATCAATATAAAAAGTCTTTGAGGCTATTCCTCCTTCTACCATAGTAACATGACCATTATTAGGATTGGGATTATCTACGGTTTCAGGATAAGTTTGATCTTTATTATATCCTTCTTTTTGAACTATAATTTGATAATCTCCGCTTGATTGTGATTCTGGAAGAATAATGGAACGGTGACCAGGATTAGAAGGATCAGTTCTATAACATTTATCCAGCCCGGTATTTTCGTTAATAATATGAATACTGTCCGGGGAACAAGGAGAAGGTTTATCTACTTCTTCTATTTCTACTTCTTGATAGGAAGCATTAAATATAGAGATAGATAATACTCCGCATCCTACCGGCGCCTCTGATTTTTTAGAAGAAATATCGGTAGTTAAAACTACCTCTCCTCCAAAAATACCAGACCAACTTACTTTTACTCTTGCTCTTTTATAATCGTTCGGCTCTGAATCTTGACCTGCTTTTTCAATACACTCTATATTTTCATCAAGAGTACCATCAAAACAATCATCAACATAAGAAACGGTAGTAATAACAGTATATTCTATATTGTTAACAGTAGTAACAACCGAATCTAAAATACTACCAGAAACTTCTCCGTTTTCAGTACCTACTTCTCTGTACGGTAAATTTCGAATTTGTTCTATTTTCTGATTAGCAATATAAGTAGCACTGACTCTGGCCTTGGATTGACCAATCACTTTTAACCCCAACTGATAAGCGCCGAAAATTCCCAAAAAAACAATCAGCATCAAGCTGGTACCTACTATTACATCAATAAGTGTAAAGCTTTTTGTTTTTATCATATTCCCTGAAGCATACTGTACATTGGTTGAACCATTGAAATAGCAAAAAAACCAACAGCCGCTCCAATAATTAACATAACTACCGGTTCAATAACCGAAGCTAAGTTTTGAGTAGTTCGAGTAACTTCTTCTTCAAAAAAATCAGCTAATTGAGAAAGGATTTTTGAAGTTTCACCAGTTTCTTCTCCAACGGCAATCATTTGCACAACAGTAAGGGGATAAATATTTCCATAAGGCTTAAGAGCCTCGGAAAGTTTTTCTCCCTTTTTAACCTTTTTAGTTGCCTCAACTATAGCTTCTTTGTAATAAATATTACCTAAAGTCCCTGAAACAATTTCTAGTGATCTTACAATCGGCACTCCAGAAGATATTAAAGACGCTAAGTTTCTAACGGTAGCCGCTGAATTACTTTTTTTGATAATTGGAGAAATAATTGGCATTTTTAAGAGAAGAGCATCTAAAAATCTTTTTCCTTTTTTAATTTTTAACAATCTCCAAAAAAATAAAACAAGGAAAATAACAATCAAAATTACTAAGTACCACTTTTGAACTAAAAAGTCGCCAAGTCCGATAACAAATCGAGTAGTGGCAGGCAGTTCAATATCTAATTGTTTGAAGGTCTTGGTCAGCTGGGGGACAACCATAACTAACATTAAAATTCCAACACCTAACATAGCACAAATAATGACGGCTGGATAAATCATTGCTCCTTTAATTTTTGACGATAGTTCATGCTCTCTTTCCATCTGAAAAGCTAAAATTTTCAGAACATCTTCTAAATTTCCAGCTTCTTCTCCTACTTTTATCATATTTCTGAAAAGTTCAGAAAAAATATTAGGATATTTGCCCAATGATTCAGAAAAATTTTTTCCTTTAATAATTTCTTCTTTAATATCCAATAATGTTTTTTTAAATTTTTCGCTTTTTGCTTGAGAAGATAGAGTATCCAAGGCTCGAGGTAAAGGAAAACCAGCAGCAATCATTACTGCTAAATTTCTGGTAAAAAAAAGCTTTTCAGTTAAAGAAATTCCGCCGAAAGATAAAAGGATGTTAAATTTATTTTTTCTCGTCTTTCTTTCTTTTTCAGTTTCGGCCCTAATCAAAATAAAACCCTGCTTTCGCAGTTTTTCAGCTAATTGATGAATATCTTTTGCTTCCAAAACATCTGTTTTACCTCCCTTTTTTAGGGACTGAGCAGTATAAAAATATTTTGGCATTACTCTATAATTACTCTTAAAACTTCTTCTATTGAAGTTAATCCCTGAACAGCTTTAATAAAACCGTCTTCAATCATTGTTCTCATTCCTTCTTTTTGAGCCTGAGCAGTAATTTGATTAGAAGTTGCTTTTTTAATAATCATTTCCTTAATGGTTTCGGTTATTGATAAAACTTCATAAATTCCAATCCTGCTTTTATAACCATCAGAACATTTCTTAGATAGTTTTGGACGATAAAATGGAATATCTTTAAAACTGACTTTTGATGACTGTTTGATTATTTTTTCATCTTTTAAAATTTTTAAGATTTTATCTAAATCACAATATTTATTTAAATTCTTAAGTTCTGAGTCTTTAAGATAATATTTTTCTTTTTCTTCACAAAGCCGCCTAACTAATCTTTGCGCTATGACTACGCTTAAAGTTGAAGAAATTAAGAAGGGTTCAGCTTTCATATCAATTAACCTTGGAATAGCGCCGGCAGCGTCAGTAGTATGCAGAGTAGATAAAACTAAGTGACCGGTTAAAGCAGCATTAATAGCCAAATTAGTTGTTTCTGTATCTCTAATTTCACCTACCATAATAATGTCAGGGTCCTGACGAACTAAAGATCTAAGTCCTGAAGCAAAAGTCAAACCGATTTTCGGCCTAATCTGAGTTTGGTTAATTCTGGGCATTCGATATTCAACCGGGTCTTCAACAGTAGAAATATTAACTCCTGGCACATTTAAGATTTCCAGTATAGAATACAAGGTTGTTGTTTTTCCACAACCAGTAGGTCCAGCCACTAAAATCATCCCCGTTGGTTTTTTTAAACTATCTTGAACTCTTTCTAATGTTTTATTTCTTAATCCCAATTCTTCCAAAGTAAAGGCCTTGGCAGTTTCCGACAAAAGTCGCATTACAATTTTTTCTCCGTCAAAAACCGGTAAGATTGAAACCCTAATAGAATATTTATAATCTTTAGCTTCAACTTTAAAACGACCATCTTGGGGAAGTCGATGCTCATCAAGTTTTAAATTAGACAAGACTTTAATTCTTGCAACAATTCCAGAACTAGCTGTTTTAGGCAAAGTCATAGCATCATGTAAAATTCCGTCTATGCGATATCTGATTATAACCTCTTTTTTAAGAGGCTCAATGTGGATATCTGAAGCTCTTTGTAAAATAGCGTGTTTCAATAAAGTATCAACAATTCTAACTATCGGCATTTCAGCAGCAACTTTTTTCAATTGTTCTTTCTCTTTAACTTCTCCCTTTTCTTTAATATCTTTAGTTTCTTTCTCAATAATTTCTCCAAACTCAACTTTTAAACTTTTTTGATATTGTCTTAAAACGTTTTTAATACTTTCAGTAGTGGTTAGTCTCGGTAAAATTTTTAATGGCGTAGTTTTTTTAATAAATTCAATTGTCCTTAAATCTTCGGGGTCCAACATAGCTACTTCTAAATCATTATCTTTCTTTCTAAAAGCAACAATATTATGAGAACGTGCAATCGGTTCAGGAATAATTTTTAAAATCTCGGAATGAATAATTTCTTTTTCTAAATTAACAAAAGGAATGCCTAAAATATAAGCCTCAAGCTTGATTAATTCTTCTTCAGAAATCAAATTTTCAGAAATTAAAACATCTCTAATTTTTTGCTTAGTTTTAAAAGCCTTTTTTTGCGCTTTTTCAAATTGATCCTTAGTAAGTAAACTACTATCAAGTAAAAAAGCTTTTAATTGTTGAGGTTCTACCCGCATATAATTTACTCTTCGAGAGCTTTTTTTATTTTTTCTACAATCTCTTTTAAAGAATAATTGGCTTTAACTAAATAAGTAGCCGCTCCTAATTTAATAGCCTCATCTACATTTCTTATTTCTTCAAGGTTAGTTAAAAGAATCACTGGAATATCTTTAGTTTTTTTATCTTCTTTTAATCTTTTTAAAACTTCAAAACCATTAATTTTAGGTAAAATCAAATCAAGCAATATTAAATTCAGCTTTTTTTCGTAAGCGAGTGAATTAGCTAATTTCAAACCTATTTCGCCATTCAGAGCAGAAATCATTTTATAACCTTCTTGTTTTAAAGTTTCTTCAAAGGTTTTTTGAAGAGCGGCTTCGTCTTCAATAAAAAGTATTGTTTTCATATACAAAGATATTTATTTAATCGGTAAAATAATCCAGAAAGTCGACCCAACATCTTCCTGGCTTTTAAACCCAATTTTTCCTCCTAATTTTTCAGTAATTGATTTAGCGATATATAAACCTAAACCTGAACCTTGGGTTTGACGTTTCAAAGCATTTTCAGAACGAAAAAATTTTTGAAAAATATATTTCTGGTTCTTTTTCGGAATTCCCACTCCATTATCTTCAATTTCAAAATAACAATATCTACCTTTTTTTTCTAATTTTATCTTAATTTTGCCTTTCTTTTCAATATAGCGAACAGCATTATCTAAAAGGTTCTCGATTACTAATTGAATTTGAGATGGATCAATAAAAATTTTTGGTAATCTTTTTTTAATTTCCAATTCCATTTTAATATTTGAGGATTTAATAATAGGATCAGCTCTTTCAATTACCTTTTTAACTAAACTTTCCAAAGAAGTCTCTTTTTTTTTAAATGGAAAATCAGTTGTTTCAATTCTGGAAACGATTAATAAATTTGAAACTAATTGATTCATCCTATTGGTATTTTCTTTTAAGATTTTAAAATATCCCAACTGTTTTTCGTTAAAACCGTTTATTTTCCCCGTAGTAAACAATTCAATTGCCCATTTTAAATTAGAAAGAGGAGTTCTTAATTGATGGGAAACGATATTAACAAACTCTGACTTCATCTGATTAATTTCAGCTAATCTTTCAAAACTTTGAGTAATAATTACAGCAATTATAAATAAAACAGCAGTAATTGAAAGAACAATTAAAGCTACAATTTGTGGATCGGTAAAATAACGATTGCCGATTAAATAAGAAATAATAGCTGTAATAATAATTATTATTCCCATTACCAAAAAGAGAAAATGGGGACATTGCCAAAGAGAAAGATTATATTTCTTACACTGAACTGGAATATTTAATTGAATTAAAAATTTTTTAAGATTCATTAGTATATTATAGCAATTGACCAAGAAAAATAAAAATAGTATAAGGAAATTATACGGGGTATAGTGTAATGGCAGCACGAATCCTTTGGGAGGATTTAGTTCCAGTTCAAGTCTGGGTACCCCGACGCGGGATTAGTTGAGCGATTCAACAACTCCCTTCCAAGGAGTAAAGACGGGTTTGACTCCCGTATCCCGCTCCAAAATACAAAAACGGCGGAAATCCGCCGTTTTTGTATAGAAATCAGAAATTTTATTTAGCATACTCTGTCACTCTGTTTTCGCGAATCAAATTAACTTTAATTTCTCCTGGATACCTTAGCTCTTCTTGAATTCTGTTGGCAATCTCCCTAGCTAATTTTTTGGCAGCCAAATCATCAATCTCTTCCGGTTTTACAAAAACCCTTACTTCTCTTCC
>Ga0265592_1000411_pt1 | contig 22368 bp, 15 predicted proteins | sample saktaG_7_FD_190141 | JGI IMG/M metagenome (GOLD analysis project Ga0265592, IMG submission 190141) | Saline water microbial communities from Sakinaw Lake, British Columbia, Canada - sak_2010_1_5_120m | ecosystem: Environmental > Aquatic > Non-marine Saline and Alkaline > Saline ... | reverse complement strand
TCCGCCCATCATAAGCCCCGTAAGAGAATTCTTAAAAACTTGTTCAAATCCCAAAAATTTTATAATTCCGGAGTAAACCGACGGATGTAATCGAAGTCCACCTTTATAGGGTCCTAAAGCCGAATTGAATTGAATACGAAAAGCCCTGTTTACCTGAACTTTTCCTTTATCATCCTGCCAAGGAACTCTGAAAATAATTTGTCTTTCCGGTTCAACTATCCTTTCCAAAATTCCCGCGTCTTCAAATTCAGGATGTTTTTTAATGACTAGACTGAGAGACTCCAGAACTTCTTTAACCGCCTGATGAAATTCGGGTTCCCCAGGATTCCTTTTTATCACCGTGTCCAACACTTTTCCCACATAAGCCGTTTCTTTTGACATTTTTACCTCCACTTTTGCGTTTTTATAAATTAAAGGTCCCTTCAAAAAACTCCACGGATACACCCGAAACCGCCAAACCATAGGGAGTTGAATTGACCTCCTAAAAAAAAAGAGCGCTCCCTCTTTAGTTTAAAAAAGAAAGAACACCCTTGTCCTTCACTATCACACCTATCTCGTTATTACAACAAACATATTATCACTCATAATTGAGAATTAGTCAAGAAAAATAAATAGGGACGTCTCCCATTTAATTAAATAGATAACGTCCCTATTTATTAGGCCGCTAATTTTACTCCGTTCCTACCTCTTTTTTTCACTGCGTACAACGCTTTATCCGCTTTTTCTACAAGTTGTATTCGGGTGTCCCCTTCTTTCAATTCCGCTATACCGATACTTACCGTTACTTTTAATTCTTTTTCTTTTGACGCCTCTCCATATTTTACTACATATTTTTCAATCGCTTGTCTTATCCTTTCAGCGAATTTTACACTTCCTTCGGCACCGGTTTCGGGCAATATCATAACAAATTCATCCCCTCCATATCTCGCGGATAGATCGCTTTTCCTCATGTTATTTGTTATCAGATCCGATACCTTTCTTATCACTTCATCTCCCGCCTGATGGCCGTATATGTCATTGAATTCTTTAAAGTGATCAATATCAATTATCATGATACTTAGTTTTTTGTTATACCTCTTTGCCTGTTCCACGCTTTTCATTAAATAATTTTCAAAAAACACGTGGTTATATAATCCGGTCAATCCGTCCGTTACCGCACGTTTATATAATTTCGCGTTCTCGATAGATATTCCCGCCTGGCTTGCTATCAAATGAAGTACCCATAGATCCTCTCTGGTAAAAAGCCCTTTTACAAAATGATTATCCAGATAAATCACTCCCAGCATCTCTCCCCTGCCTTTTATGGGCACGCACAATACCGACCTTAAGTTGGATCTTCCGATACTTTCCTGTTTTTTTAATTCTTCATCCTCTGAGGCATCTTCTATTATCACGGCTTCCTGCTGAAGTTCCACTCTTTCAATTATACTTCGACTGATCTCAAACTCTTCCGGGTCGACACTTTTGTCGCCCATGCGGCGCTCGACATTTCTTATCACTTTTATATCCAATTCCCGCGCGTTATCGTTATCATCAGGATACATTAAAAGTATTCCGCGCTCCGCGCCCACTAACTCTATAGTTTTATCCATTATTTTTTCCAAAAGCTCTTCCATGTTCAGAACCGAACTTATGTACCTGCTTGTATCAAGTACCGCTACCATTTTTCTTTCCGCCTCCAGCCTTTCCTGCGGAGTGTTTTCCTCTAACGGCAAACCGCCTTTTGCCGGTTCTTTAAAGCCCAATAAATCCCGAGTTCTTTTAAGATATGCCTTCGCTCCGATCTCTTCAAATATTTTTACAGCCCTTTCAAGACTAAGCTGGGCTTCTTCTTCTCTCTTAGTCCGGTGCAAAAATTTGCCGTATTCATACCTGCCGCGCGCTTCCTCAAAACGCCGGCCGATCCCTGAAGTATGCGCTATACTTTTCAAAAAATATTCTTCCGCTTTTTGTGTTTTTCCGGCCAAAGCGCAATATTCTCCCGTCACGCGAAGCGCGCCGCCGTAATGATTTGTCCAATTTTTTGTTTTTCTTAAAGCGGTATAAGATGCTCTTTTAAGTTTTTTCATTTTTCTTCTCGTTTCCTTGTTTTTTACGATAAATTCGCCCTTAAACTCTCTTAAGTAGGCTTCGGCCAAAAGTGAATAAACATACACCAGATAATTTCTCATAAAATAGTTCTTCTCATATATCTCTTTACTTTTTTCTAAAAGCTCTGTCGCCTTTTCGATATTACCTTGTTCTAATTCCAAAAACCCCAGATTCATATGAGCGAAACATACTATGAACCAAATTTCCTTTCTCGTGCTTAACTCCAATGCCTCTTGTCCCGCATCCCTTGCCTTATCAAATTCTCCCATTTCGGTATAAGTAAGGCTTTTCCAGCCCAAAGCGTTACTTATACTGTACTCATCCTTTATTTTTTGAGACTCTTTCAAAAATTCAGAAAAAACAGGCAAAGCTTTTTCATACCGGGCGCTTAAATAATAACCGTGCCCGATCCCCTGTATTGTCAAACTGAATTCCCACATATCACCTATTTTTTGAAAAATATTTTTCGCTTTCCGGAAAAATTCATAACTCGCCTCATATTCACCCTTCCACTGGTGAAAAAATCCGATAAACCGAAACGCCTGCCCCATTTCCTCTTCATTTTGCCTTTCTTTGGCCAGAGTTAAAGCTTTTTCCTGATACTTTTTAGATCGTTTGAAAAAAGGAACTGTCATACAGACCGCGGCGTAAAAACTAATACTTGTCACCAAAAGTTTGGACATGCCCAATTTTGATTCACTGAGATTAAGCATTCTTAAAACTACCCATAAAAACCGGCTCATGTCACTAAAAACATATGTCCAGATCAAAGCGCGATAACCTTTAACAATTTCATAATATCGCGGATCTATGATCTTTTTTTGTTTTGTTGTGAAAATTTTCAAAAAGAAACAATGCGAGAGATGTACAGCTATTTCTTTAAACAAAAAAATCGCCAGTGTAATTTTTCTCTCGGGAAATTTTTCACATAGAAGTGAAAACCCTTCAACAACGTTTTCTTCACACTTCTGCCAATCGCCTTTTTTGCGATACGCCTCACCCATAACATAATATATACGGCTTTTTTCTATCGGGTTCTTTTTTAAAGAAAGTATTGTCTTGCAGGCCGCTATCGCGTCATCGTTTCTGCCAATCGTTAAAAATACTTCCGCAAGACCTTCTTTGGCTTTGATCCACGCGTCTTTTTCTTCGGGGCTCTTTTCTTCAAGCAGATCGATCACCATTTCATAATATTCTATAGCTGTTTCGTTCGCGTAATCCGCTTTTGCTTTGGCCGCCGCCGGCAATCCGAATTCCAGCATCTTTTTTTTATTCGCGCCTGCCGTATAATGACGCGCGAGGTCAAACAAAACATCTTCAATTTTTCCTTCATATAATTTTTCCAGAACTTCCGCTATTTTTAAATGCACTTTTTGTTTCTTATCGCGTCCTATTTCCTCATAAAAGGCGTCTTTTATCCTGTCATGCACAAACAGTATTTCCCCTCGCCACACGTTTCGCTCTAAGAGCTGTAGTTCTATCGCTTCATCGACCAGCGCGATTATTTTTTCCATTGTGCCGGGCACGAGCGCGTATAGAATTTCCATTTTGAATTTTTTTCCTATTACCGCGGCAATTGATAATAATTCTTTCTGGTCTTCATTTAAAAGTTCTATTCTTTTCAAAAGCGCGTCAACTATCGTCTTCGAGATCGTAATTTCCGTTAGTTTTTTTAGATTTACCTGCCAATGTCCGCCTTTATTCAAAAGTGCCTGTTTTTCTACCAATTGCCTTACGATTTCAATACTGAACAGCGGATTGCCCTTACTTTTGTTGTAAATATATCGGCTTAGATCATACATTTTACTTTCTTCTTCCATTAGAAGTTCACTCACAAAATGATTCAGCTTTCCGATATCGAAATTTTTAAGTTCAATTTCTATCCCCGTATTTTTTGTTTTCGCCGCGCGCGCCAAACGAGCCGGAATATCTTCCTCTTCTTTTTCTTTTCTATACGCGGCGATAACCATCAGGGGATACCCATTTATGCTTTCCATTATTTCCTCTAACAGCATCAAGGTTCCTTCATCCGCCCATTGCAAATCGTCCAGCGTCACTACCATAGGGCTGTTTTTTTCTCCAAGCCGTAAAAAAAACTTTGAACACACCATTAAAAATCTCTGATTCTCTCTTTCCGAATCCAGTTCCACAAGATCCGGCACTTTTCCGAGAACATCTCTCATTACCGGATTTAAGCGGCATATGATCTCCCCTAATTCTCCAACGCTTTTTTCCATTCGTTCAACACGCCGCGTTTTCTCTTCTTCCCTCAAACGGTTTGTCCTGCCCAAATATTCATTCAGTGATTCTTTAAATGCTTGATACGGAATCTTGTTTTCCTGCTGAAAACATTTCCCGCCGATAAACTCGCCCCCTTCTTCATAAACATATCCTCTCAGCTCATCCAATAACCTGCTTTTTCCGCGCCCGGTTTCACCTTTTATAAAACATACTCCGCCCGCACCGCGCCTCGCTTTTTCATATAAACTTTTTAATTTATCCAGTTCTTCTTCTCTTCCTAACAGCTTCGTGCGGTATGTTAATTTTTCCGCGCGATCATTCCTCCCTAATACAAAGTCGTGTTCACCTTTAGCGTACAGCTCAAGATCATATAACAAACCCTTCGCGGTCTGGTATCTTTCTTCGGGATCCTTTTTTAACAATTTTGAGGTTATCCGTTCCAAGACTTGAGGCACTCCCATATTTAAATATCTAACGGGTATGGGTTCCTTCGCTATCTGCTGATGCAGTATCGTCCCTATATCTTCCCCTTTAAACGGTAATTCATCCGAAAGCAGTTGATAAAACATGATCCCCAACGAATACAGATCGCTTCTCTCGTCAACTCGGCGCTTTATTATCCCGCTTTGTTCAGGAGACATATAACTGAATGTCCCAACTATCTCACCAATTTCTTTTATCCGCGTAAATTCCATCACTTTCGCCAGACCGAAATCCAGAATTTTAACACATAACTCACCTTTATCATCCTTTGTTACCATTATGTTTGCCGGTTTTAAATCTCTATGAATTATCCCGGCACTATGCACATACGCGAGCGCCCCGGCTATTTGCCGCGCGATATTTACCGCCTCTTCTATTTTTATTCCCTTTCTCTTTGGAATATACTGATCCAGTTTTTCACCTTCGACAAGTTCCATAACTATACAGTTTAAATTATCATACTCACACACTTCATATACCTGAACAATATTCGGATGTTCCAACTTCGATACCGCCTGCGCTTCGCGCCTGAACCGAATTATGTCTTCAGCCCTTTGACTGCTCGACCCTTTTCTTAACACTTTAACCGCTACAGGCTTATCATTCGTTAGGCACGCGCCCTTATATACCCGGCTCATTCCGCCTTCAGCCAAAAAGTCCGTAATTATATAATTATCGGTTATATGTTTTCCAATCAGATCCATCTCATTCCTTTATTGCCGCGTGAAACATTTCTCATTAACAAAAAAAAACAGGTTATAAAATTCACATTTTATAACCTGCCGTCTTCAATAATGATTTTTATTTTCTTTAGAAAAAAATGCATTTTTCCTTTCAAAATACCAATTCATCTTTTTCGTCCGGCTCCGCCAAACTGCCGCGAGGCGCCTCCGGCTTTTCGCCTCGCGGGGCCAAATCTCAAATTTCAAAAGAAAGGATTATAGCTTCGGCAATTTCCTTCATCGAAAGCCGTTTGTTCATACTGGTCTTTCTTATAAGTTCATACGCGGCATTTTCCGACAAGTTTTGCCGCCGCATTAATATTCCTTTTGCTTTTTCAACCTTTTTTCTTGTTTCGAGTTCCTCCTGTATGATCTTGGTTTTAACCATTAGCTCCGTATTTTCAATAGCAACCGCCGCCTGATTAGCCACCGCGCTTAGAAGATCTATATCACTTTCGGTAAACTCATACCTCTTAGTAGTATACACGTTAATAACGCCGATAATCCTATCCTTGACCCACATCGGAACACTCAACATGGAAACTAAATTTTCTTTTTTTGCCAGTTTTTTTTCTTTATATCGTTTATCTTTGGACACATCCTCGATCGTTATGGCTTTTTTACCTTTGGACACAAGCCCCACTATCCCTTCACCGACCTTCAATGTCCTTTCCTTCAAATATTCCTGACTTAACGCCTGCGTCGCCCTTATTTTCAAAGTTTGAGAACTCTCGTCAAGAAGCCATAAAGCGCATATTTTTGCCTTCATAACACCGGCAGTCAAACTAACTATCAGTTTAAGAATATCCTCCAGATAAAGATCGGAGGTTATCGCTTTACTGATTTTTGTTAAAGTTTCCAGATATTTTTTTTCCGAGGATTTTTTCATGAATTTTCTTTCAGCTTAAAAACATCATCTTCGCGTAAGTCGGGAGCGGCCACATAGATTCCGGCAAAAGCCCTTCAAGCGTGTCAATTGATCCGCGCAGATGTTCCATACACGTTATTATTTTCTCAGTTTTATTTTCATCAGCGCACCTCTCAAGAGCTTCGGTTAAAGCCAAAGTTTTTTCGACATACTGAATAACCTGTTTTAAAAGGGCTTTGGTATTTTTCAAATCCACACCCCGTCCGCGAATGTCATTCAAAACGTGAGCTAACACACCCCCATAATTTATCGCCGCCGGGATTATCATGGTTTTAGCTATCGTTAAAGCTGTATTGGCTTCTATCTTCACGATCTTTTCGTACTGCTGGCTATACGCCTCATATCTAGACATAAGTTCCGCCTTAGAAAGAACCTTGTGCTTTTCAAATAGATCGACATTCTTTTTGCTTTTTAAAACCTTTAGCGCCCGGGGAGTGGTCTTAAGATTCTGAAGACGACGACGCGCCGCTTCCTTCACCCAAGCCGCGCTATAATTGTCCCCGTTAAATAAAACGCGTTTATGTTTTTTTACGATATCGCTCATGATTTTTTGCAAACACGCGTTAAACTTTGTTCCCTCCGCGCTTTTAGCTTCCAGTTTAGTGCAAATATCATCTAACGCCTCCGCCAGAATAACGTTAAAAATAATATTCGCGCTCGCGCAGTTTTGATCCGAACCAACCGCGCGAAACTCAAATTTGTTACCCGTAAAAGCGAAAGGCGATGTTCTATTTCTGTCGGTCGCGTCGCGCGGAAGAGGGGGAAGCGCTGTCTCCCCTATTTTGATCATACTCTCCTTTTTCGAACTTTTAGCGCCGCCTTTTTCTATCTGTTCGATCACGTCCGTCAATTGCTCCCCAAGAAACACCGAAAGGATCGCGGGGGGCGCTTCACTCCCGCCAAGACGCCGGTCATTACCGCCGGAGGCGACAGAAACCCTTAAAAGATCCGCGTGCTCATCGATCGCTTTGATCAAAGCGGAGATCATAGTAAGAAATATCGCGTTGTCATGGGGATTATCACCCGGACTCAGCCAGTTTTTCCCGTCGGGTCCGCAAATTGACCAATTGTTATGTTTTCCGGATCCGTTTACCCCGGCGAAAGGCTTCTCATGCAGTAAACATACAAACCCGTGCCGTTCGGCAGTCTGTTTTAATATCTCCATCACCATCATGTTATGGTCGATAGAAATGTTCTGTTCTTCAAATATGGGAGCTACTTCGAATTGTGCCGGACAAACTTCGTTATGCCGTGTTTTAGACGGGATCCCTAATTTCCAAAGCGCCCAATCCACATCCTCCATAAAGGCCAATACGCGCGCTTTGATAGCGCCGAAATAATGATCCCCCATCTGCTGATGTTTCGCGGGTTTCCGGCCGAACAAAGTTCTTCCCGTTTGGATCAGATCCAATCTGTTTTTGTAAAATTTTTTACTGACCAGAAAATATTCTTGTTCCACACCTAAAGTAACGTACGCGCGGCCAGTATCTGTCGGGATGTTAAAAAGTTTCGCGAGGCGTGTAGTCTGCTTGAAAAGCGCGTGAATAGATCTTAAAAGGGGTGTTTTTTTATCAAGCGCTTCCCCGTGATAAGAATAAAACGCCGTTGGGATACAAAGTGTCGCGCCTTTTGTGCCTTCTTTAATGAACGCGGGACTTGTAGGATCCCACGCGGTATACCCGCGCGCCTCAAAAGTAGCCCTTAATCCGCCTGAAGGAAAACTTGAAGCGTCCGGTTCCCCTTTTATCAGTTCCTTCCCTGAAAATTTAAGAACAACTCCCCCCTCTTTGTCCGGAACAATGAAAGAATCGTGTTTTTCGGCCGTTGTGCCGGTTAACGGCTGGAACCAATGCGTAAAATGCGTCGCGCCTTTTGATACAGCCCAGTTTTTCATCGCGTCCGCGACCTCATCGGCAATTTCACCGGTTAAAGAACGACCCTCTTTTATTGTCGAACTAAGAGCCTTATACGCCTTATTAGACAAGTACTTCTGCATTGTTTTAAGATTAAAAACATTCTCACCATAAACATCCCCTATCTTTTTTAAGCCCATAGCCTCTTTCATTCTACTCTCCTTAATGAGACCACAACTTATGCGACCGTAGGGAGCATAAGTTGTCCGGTCGAATTAATGTCTATGCACGCTCCGAGATAAATGTAGCGTAGCGCATTTATCCCAAATCCCAGGCGGCGAGACCTTGTTAAAAACTTTCCGTTTCAATAACCTTTTATTAAAAATCAACATGCGCGCGTACGGTATACACGGATATCATATCCTTATCTCCGGAATCCGCCCCGTACGGATCCCAGATAAGCTGTACTCCCGGAGTTATAGCCAGATACTTGTTAGCATGAAAATTATAGTATGTTTCAAAATGACTTTCACTTTTGGCATTACGCCGGTTCTGAGAAGTATTCACAAGGCTATTTTTCATATCATCCGAAGGTAAAACCTGTCCAACCGCGAATCCGCAAAAATCCTTCTTCCTGCCCCAAGGCGCGCCCTTAACCTGAACACCGGTGCTCCACATATACGTAAGCGAAAAATTATTAACATCGGGAGAGGTATTAAGAATAGCGTCTTCCGAGACATTCGCCTGAATGGTCGGATTATAAACTTTCGGATCCTGCCAGCCGAATTTACCGAACGCTCCTATTACATCGGTTACTTCCTGGTCACAAGAAATCGAGAATCCGTAAGCATATTCATTATCTTTACTGCTATCATCCCACCTTGTATGCGGATTAGTATTGAGCCATGCCTCAAATCTATAATTTCCTTCCCGATCGTAAATTTTGGGTTTAAATCCTATATGCGCGAGCTGAAATAATTGTGATCCGAGCCTTCCTAAATCGGGATCTCCGCTCATGACTAAATATCCTAAATTAAACCATTCCTCGGGATAAATAGACGCGGTTATACCTCCCGCGTTATCGGGAAACTCCAGCACGGGACTATTGTTAAATATTCTCGCGAGAAACTGTGTTGAATCCGATCCCGCGTACTTGTTAAGATCAAAAAATACCGTCGGGTCAAGCTTTCCGAAATCTATAATAATTTTCTTTTCCAAAAAACGCTGTTCATAAAACATTTCACTCAGCGAAAATTGATCGTCATCCCAATTGTTATTATCCACGTTGCTGTAAACCGTAACATACCCCTCAACTCCGTCCCCTTGGTCAATACGTAAATTCGCGAGCGCCATACCGTTAATTTCCGTAAATTCATTCGCGATAGTTACGTTCGCCTGATAAGAACCGCCGGTTTTCCCTACATTTTTCCCGCCTAAAAGATGCGTCTCAGGTGAACTTTGAATTATCGCGGTAATATCCGCTCCGATCCTGAAGTCTCCGGGCATAGCGGATTTTATAAATAAGGAGTCCGTAACATCCCTCTCTTCTGATTTTTCTCCTATGGTCTCGTTTTCGTGCGGCGGCTGCTGAGAATCCCTCAAATCGTCGGCGCGTACTACCTTTTTCCTTTTGGGCATAGCCATTTGCTGTGCTTGCTGTCCCTCGAGTTTTGTTTCAAGTTCAACTACTCGTGCGTTAAGCGCCTTAATTTCCCACATAAGCTCTTGCATTGTCGGCTCTTTTTCCGAGGCGTTCACGCCGCGCGAAAAAGAAAAAACACATAGGCACAAAAAGATACCGAAAAATCTTTTCATACACTTCATCCTTTCGTTAAAAAAATATGTTTCACTCAAACCGGCAAGCAAAACCGGATTATTATTATATATTAGACACCATGTTCAAATGTTTGTAAATGGAAAACTTTAGATAATGAATGATGTTCAATTCTTGTGTGTTTTGTACAATTAGGAACGTCCATTAAACCATATCAAGAATCATTCCAATGTATCTGTGAATAGATTGGATTTCTCCGGCAGAAAATCTACAGATAGGAGACAACGCTAACTTTATTGCAATTTTCACTCTTTCGACAGGATCTTGTGAGACCATTTTCCCTATTTCGTGATCACCGATTTCAACTTCCACACCATTAGCCTCGCATATCCTTCGTAATACCAATTATAAAAAACAATCACCAAAAAGGAGCAGAGATCCCGGTTCCCTTCGACAGGCTCAGGACAGGCAAGGTCGGGATGGCAATATTTTTGAGGTTGTATTGGGATAGACCTTTAACGAATCGGCTCTCTCTAATGATAAAACTCTTCTTGCGGTTTTTATGAGATCGATTGCTTTCGGCAGGGTTATTATGCTTTTATTATCATAAATTTTATAGTTTTTGCTGTATTTTTTCGGAGTATAGTCAGGCATTATTACGTCCGCGCCGGAATTTAACGCGATACACTTCTGCTTTTCCGCCGCAATAGTCACCAGTGCCGTCGTAATCGGCAAAAACGCGTTTTTGGTCACAATCCTTGCAAGCGATAGAACTCTGAGAGTCGGATAAAACGCGCCATTGGGCTCGTTTTTCAGTAAAGCGTCCTTTTGCGCGAGGAAAGGCCCCAAACCTATCATGTCGGGCTGAAATTTTTTAAAAAACAAAATATCTTCCGCCAAGTCCCGCGTAGACTGATTCGGCAGTCCCACAATATTCCCTGTCCCGACCTGATACTTTATTTTTCTTAGGTCTTCAAGAATATCCATTCGCCTTTTTAACGATTGGCCGGGATGAAGTTTTTTGTAAAGACGGGAATTTGTTGTCTCTATCCTCAAAAGATATCTATCGGCTCCGGAGTCCTTAAACGCTTTGTAATCATCCAAAGGTCTTTCGCCCAAAGACAGCGTGACCGCGATATTTTTGTATCGTTTTTTTATGTTTTCAATTATTTCACAAACTTTTTTTCGAGTATAACTCAAGTTATCACCCGACTGCAGAACAACTGTCCTTATCCCCGCGTTATAAATCGGCCGAACAGCATTTATTATCTCCCGTACGGACATATCATATCTCACTAAACTCGCGTTATCCCTCCGCAAACCGCAATACGCGCAGTTACGCGCGCAATTATTTGAAAATTCAACGATCCCGCGCAGAAAAACGTTATCGCCTGTCGCCGCCTTCTGCACGCGGCGCGCTTCAGAAAAAAGCTCCTCATCCCGCGCTCCGCTCAAATATTCTAAAATTTCCCGTTTCGTCATAATCTTTCACCACTCTAAAAAAAACAACCTCGTAGGCTGCACAAAAACACCAACCTCGTAGGTTGGTGTTTTGGTTATACGGCTTACGAACGATGCCTGCGGAGGGGCGAGTCCACCCTTTTATTCTCAGAAATAAAGATCTCTTTCCCCGTTCTTTATTCTTTCGTAATACTCCATTAATTGCGGGTATACCGGCCAATCTTCTGTTTTTATCTGATTGATTTCTTTTTCGACAACCTTCTCTCCCACGATACGCGTTTGCTCGGAAGCAAAATCGTCAAGCCATTCTCTAAAGGTGAGGATTGCGTTCAATTTGCAGAATTTACCTTCGGCGCCCGTCTTCAAAAGATCCATAATACACTCACCGGTTCTGCCGCAGCGATATCCGGCTGTACAAAACGAAGTTATTCTTCCCTCAGACGCCTGCTCTCTTACGATCTCGTCAAGACTCCGGGTATCCCCCAATAAAAATTGCTGGCGAGCACCTTCCTGTTCGGAATATCTATCGCTATAGGCGCCTATTCCTATGCGCGTAGACGCGTCAAACTGAGTGCACCCTAAAGAGATAACTTCTTTTCTTATTTCGGGGCGCTCGCGCGCGGTAAGAATCATACCCGTATGCGGAACCATCAATCTTATAAGCGTCACTATCTTTTTAAAATCTTCGTCATTTACTTTATATTTTGACGCGAACGTAAAGGGCGTATTGTCCGCCTCCTCAAGACGCGGAAAAGAAATCGTATGAGGCCCGATATTGAATTTCTTTTCCAGTTCCCGGGCATGATATAAAAGCCCCATAACCTCGAACCGCCAGTCACTAAGCCCGAAAAGAACCCCCATTCCTACGTCATCTACTCCGGCTTCCATAGATCTATGCATACAGTAAAGCCTCCAAAGGTAATTTGACTTTAACGTACCCGCCGGATGAACTTTCGCGTACGTCGGACGGTGATATGTTTCCTGAAAAACTTGATACGTTCCGATACCAACTTCCTTTAATTTCTTAAGTTCTTCTATCGATAAGGGGGCGGCATTGACATTCGCCCGGCGAATTTGTCCCCATCCTTTTTTAGTTTTTAATTTCACAGCGTAAATGGTTTTAAGAGTCCGGGCAATATAATCCGCGTCCGTTTCGGGATGTTCACCGTAAACAACTATAAGACGTTTATGCCCGATTTTCCCCGCGAGTATTTCCGTTTCTTTTTCCACTTCTTTTATGGTAAGCACCCTTCTTTCGGCGGAATCATTGTCTTTTCTGAACGCGCAGTAAAGACAATTGTTAACACATTTGTTACCCATATAAAGCGGAGCGAACGTTACGACCCTGTTATCATAAACTTTGTGTTTGATTTTAAGCGCGGCGCGTTTCATCTCGTCCCAAATTTTCTCATCCTTGACATTTAAAAGCACCGCCAGTTCATCCGCCGAAAGAGTTTCAATCGACATCGATTTCGCCAAAATATCCTTTATTTGTTTCAATTCGGGCTCTTTTCGCGGACGTATTTTTTCCTCAATTTCAGCTTCCGGAATAAAATCTTTCCCATTTTCCAAATATTTTTCTATTTCATTCGGTTTAATTCTCTCCCGCACCCATTTTTTTACATCCATTTTTTATCTCCATTTTTTTTAATTCACGGGCGCGCGCCTACGAAAAACCAACAAACCCAGCCAACATCCTCTTAATCCATCGTAGGGGCACGACATGCCGTGCCCCTACAGGGTTGGCGGCGGTCGATTCGCAAGCGGGCGCGCTACTATGTCCGGCCCCTACGAAATTGGCGGCGCGAACGGCGAAAGCACTCGATCCAACACACCTTTAAGAAAAGATATACACACTCCGTAATTTGTCATCGCGACACCGGCTTCCGCCGCTTTTTTAAATCTGAAAAACGTCTCTCGTTTTGTTATCATGCATCCGCCGCAATGTATAATAAGTTTGTATCGACTGAAGTCCTCAGGATAATCCCTCCCCGCGCTAACGTCTATCTCTATCGCTCCTCCCACATATTCGTTAAGCCATATCGGTATCTTTCTTCTGGCGATATCATCTTCGATCGGATGATGACTGCACGCTTCAAGAATGAGCACCCTGTCATTCGGAACAAGATTTTTAATACTTGCTGCCGCCGCCGCGGAAGATGCAAGATTCCCCCGATTATGCGCGAAGAGAATGGAAAATGTCGTACACGGCACATCTTGAGGCGTATTTTTTACCATTTGGTCAACAACCTGCGAATCGCAAATAACAATATCAGGTTTCACTTTCAATTTGTCCAAAAGTTTTACATAACCATCTTCTTTTACGATAACCGCCGCCGCTTCAGCGTCAAGAGCGCTTCGTATAGCCTGCACTTGCGGCAAGATTATCCTGCCTTTGGGAGCTTCGGTATCTATCGGTACAATCAATACCGCCAAACCGCCTTTGGGAACGAGGCCGCCGAGAAGAGAAGGCGGTTTTGTAAATTCCCGCGGCAAAACTTCAAAAAGACACTTTTTTAACGTCTCGACATAGTCGTCTCTTTTTCCCTCATCCAAACAAGAACACGTAAAAACTTGCCCGGTTTTATTTTTTACCATGCGCAAAAAATCGTCTTTGGGCTGAGCGGTATCAACTTTGTTTATTACCACGATAACGGGAGTGTTTCTTGATCCCGCTTCCGTAAACACACTCTCTTCATATTTGCCCCACAAATTAGGTTCAGCTATCAGGATTACAATGTCGGATCTGTCAAAAATTTTATTCGTCTTTTTAATACGTTCCTTCGAAAGAATAGATACGTCATCAAGTCCCCCCGTATCCAAAAATACTACAGGACCTATCGGCAATAGTTCCATCGTTTTTTCCACAATATCCGTAGTGGTTCCCGCCACGGGTGACGTTATGGATAGATCTTGCCCCAGCACAAAATTAAGAAAACTTGATTTACCGACATTTGTCCTGCCAAAAAGACCTATATGCAGTCGAACCGATTTGGGCGCGCCTTTCATATTTGTTTCTCCTTGCTCAATGCTGATTTAACAACTACACCTTTTATATTTCCCAATTTCCCGGTAAGCGCTCCGACTTCATCCGTTGTCGCCTCCACTATTAAGGTTATGATCCCAAGATCCCTTTTTTTATACGGAAGTCCGGTTCTTGATATGATCACGTCACCAAACTCTGATAACACGGCATTTACCACACTCGCTGTTTTCTTTCGATCTTCAAGAATTATTCCAACAAATCCAAGTCTCTTTTCCATTATATATCCACCCCATTTTTTTCGACTGGCACGCCGCAGACCCTATAATACCAATTGCAATCCATTCCGCGCCGCGCACTTCGTAGGGGCGGACCCATGTGTCCGCCCTTTGATTCGTTAGGGCGGACACATAGGTCCGCCCCTACGGTATTAAACAACCCATTTTACAATTCGTTTTGCGCCGTGTACAGCCTGAAGGCGCACACAAAAAACAGGCCTCACCGTAAAAAACTCCTACAGTAAGGCCTGAAAATTATTCTAACTGAATAACAGCCCTTTTGGATCAGAGTTTAAACTCCTTACCGCAGGTAGTGTGCTAACAACTGCCGAGTCAAAACAAAAAACGATAGTTATTCCTTCGGCTGTTTACCTATCCATTTGCCGCGCTCAGTGTATTTCGTGTGCAAAAGTGTATGACTTTTGTGTCCGCACGGACCTTCCGTCAAAAACTCTTTGTAAATCTCTTTTACTATCGGATTTTCATGAGACTTTCTGATCGGAAGTCCCTCATCTTCGGCATATATCGCCTTCGCGCGCGCTTCCCTTATTTCGGGGCTTGTAGGAATCGGCTGACCGCCTCCCCCAAGACAACCCCCGGGACACGCCATTATTTCGATAAAATGATAATCGTTTATTTCACCGCGCGTAAGCATTTCCATAACTTTTTTGGCATTCGCCGTTCCATGGGCAACCATGACTTTCAGTTCCACGCCTTCTAAAAACTTCCACGCGTCAACAGTTTTTTTGATCGGAAGTGACGCGCGCCGTATACCTTCCATTCCGCGAACCGGCTCAACCCGCAATTTATCAAACGGAACTTCTTCGCCTGTTACAAGCTCATACGCTGTCCTTATCGCCGCTTCCATAACGCCTCCCGTAGCGGCGAAAACAAGCCCGGCTCCGGACCCGATACCTAACGGGTCATCAAAGTCAGAATCCGGAAGATTCGGAAGATCCAATCCGCATTCTTTTATCATTCCCGCCATCTCCCGTGTCGTAAGAGCATAATCCACATCCCTATATCCCGACCCATTCATCTCAGGCCGTTCGCATTCAACTTTCTTAGCCGAACACGGCATCAAAGATACGCTTACGATATTTTTCGGATCGATATTAAACTTTTCCGCGTACCACGTTTTCACAATCGCTCCAAACATCTGCTGAGGACTTTTTGCCGTTGATAAATGACCAAGCTCCTCCGGATAAAAATGTTCTATAAACTTTACCCATCCCGGAGAACATGAAGTGAAAAGCGGCAGTTTCACATTTTTATCTTTGTCTACAAGCGCCTTTTTCAGCCTTAGAAGAAGTTCTGTCCCCTCTTCCATAATCGTAAGATCCGCTGTAAAATTCGTATCAAACACTTTATCAAATCCGACTCTTTTAAGAGCGGTGTTCAACTTTTTAGTTACACTCGTACCGGCCGGCAAACCGAAACTCTCTCCAATAGCCGCTCGCGGACTCGGTGCTGTTTGTATGATAACGTGTTTTTCAGGATTATCTATCGCCCGCCACACCTCTTCCGCCGGATCTTTAGCCTTAAGCGCGCCGGTGGGACACCGATTTATACACTGTCCACAGCTTATACAAATAACATCCGCCAAAGGTTTATCGAGATATGTCGTTATTTTTGTGTTCTCCCCGCGCCCTACGGCTTCCAAAACTCCCACTTCCTGAAGATCTATACAACTTCGAACACATCTGCGGCAAAGAATACATTTATCCAAATCCCGTTCAACCGCGTAACTGGAGGTATCCGGTTCATAACGCGGCTTATCCATATGCCCGAATTTGTAAGAAGTGATCCCGTATTCTTTCGCAAGCGCTTGAAGTTCACAGTTATTGTTGCGTGCGCACGAATAGCACTCACCATAATGATTTCTCAAAAGTAAATACAAAATGTTCTTTCTCGCGTGTCTTACCCTCGCGGAATATGTTTTCACTTTCACAGGCCGCGTTATCGGATACGAACACGATGCCTGCAAAGTTCTTTCGCCTTCAACTTCAACCACACAAAGCCTGCAAACACCGGCAAGACAAAGATCCGGATGATAACACAAAGTCGGAATTTTAATATTAACCATCTTGGAGGCTTCCAATATGGTTGTCCCCATAGCAACTTCAAGATCAATATCGTCTATGTTGATCTTTACCACCGTGCCTTCATCCTTCAAAGACACACCACCCCTATGCGCCCTTTGACTTATCGGCGCTCTTGACGTACTTCTCGCAAAAGGTTCCTTACCCATTGAATGCCCTCTCTTTTTTTATTGTTTTCAACAATTTATATTCGTCCTTAAAATTTTCTATGACAGAACAAAACGCGTTCGGAACAGATTGTCCAAGCCCGCACTTGGAAGCACATTGAAGCGTTTCCGCCAAAGACAATATATCCTGCAAATATCCTTCGGTACATTTTCCGTCCTTTATCATGTCTACCGCTTCCAGAAAAACCGAAATTCCCTCACGACATGGCGCGCATTGTCCGCAAGACTCTTCTTTGAAAAATTCCAAGAAATTTTTCACCATATCCATAAGATTTCTCTCTTGGGCGAGTATTATTACGGAACCGCCGGTGGGAAGATCTTCAAACGCTATTTTTCTCTCAAAATCTTTCTTGGGAACACAAACCCCGCCGGCTCCGCCCACCTGGATCGCTTTAGCGGATGGGGTTCCGGTCAATTTAAGAATTTCGTTTAAACTCGTTCCATAAGGAACTTCCCAAACTCCTTTTTCTTTGCAATCTCCGGATATGCTGAGAAGTTTCGATCCTGCAGACTTTTCCGTTCCTATTTTTTTGAACCAATCCGCGCCTTTCGCCAAAACATGAGGAATAACCGCGAAAGTTTCAACATTGTTAACTGTAGAAGGATATCCTTCAAACCCGGTATCAACCGGAAACGGCGGCCGATTTCGAGGTTCACCCCTATTTCCTTCGAGAGATTCTATAAGAGCCGTCTCTTCTCCGCAAACATAAGCACCCGCACCCAATCGAATCTCAATATCAAAATCAAACCCGTCTTTTTTCATTATGCTTTTGCCAAGCGCGCCAGCCTCACGCATCTTGTTCAAAGTTTCTTCTATAAGCGGAAGTAAAAACTTATATTCGGCTCTCAGATACATAAACCCCGCATTCGCGCCTATGGCAAACCCCGCTATTACCATCCCTTCCAACACAAGAGCGATATATTCTGAAAGAAGAACTTTGTCCTTGAACGTACCCGGTTCTCCTTCATCCGCGTTACATACCACAAACTTTTTTTCCGCGACCGTATCGAAAACCAGTTTCCATTTTAACCCCGTTGGAAAACCGGCGCCGCCTCTTCCCCTAAGATTGGAATTCTTGAGAACTTCCAAAACTTCTTCACTTTTCCCCAGTTTTACCGCGTTTTTTAACCCGGCATACGGCTCAATATCACTAAATATTACCGGCCCTTGTCGTTTACTCATAATTTTTCACTCCTTTTAATGAGACCACAACTTATGCGACCGCAGGGAGCATAAGTTGTCCAGTCGAATTAATGTCTATGCACGCCCCGAGGAAAATGTAGCGAAGCGCATTTTCCACAAATCCCGGACGGCGAGACCTTCCTTTTAATGAGACTAAGTGGTTTGAGAGCGCGCACGCGCTCTCAAACCACTTAGTCGAATTTATGTTTATGCCTCTCTTGGGGGAAATCTTGCAAAAAAAAATTACCCGCCGTCTAAACGGCCGGACTTGTTCTATTTTTTGCTTCTTAGCTCTTTTATTATCTCTTTCGCTTTTTCGGATGTTACCGCGCCGATCAATTTCTCATCCGCCATTATTGCCGGCACCTGATCGCACATACCTATGCACCCCGTCGCTTCAAGCGTGATATCGCCGTCTTTTGTGGTTTCGCCCATCTTTATTCCGAGCTCTTGCTCAAATGCTTTGATCAAATCTTTGCTTCCACCCATAACATTAGGCATACAATTACTCACCCGTATAGTATGCCGGCCCTTTTTCTCGCTTCTCAGAAAAGAATAAAACGTCACAACAGAATAAACTTCAACCGGATGGATACCCAGGTGATCCGCGAGCTTCTGCATATCAACATCTCCGATATACCCCTTCTCATCCTGAATTTTCCTGAGCAAAGGCAGAAGCTGAGACCTCGTGTCGTCGCATACAACAACTTTCTTTCCATCTTTTTCGATTATTTTTTCGCAAGAACAAATCGGTTCCATAATTTTTCTCCATTTTTTATTTTTTCCACATCGTACGGACACGGCATGCCGTGCCCCCCTACAGGGTTATTGGCAAACGATTTCACCATTAACAATTCACGGGCGCGCGCCCCTACTAAGCCCGCGCGTCACAATACACTGACAAAAATTCTATCGCCAGATCAATATTTCTGAGATGAATAGACTTTGGCGCTCTTAAAGAAACCGGAGCGAAATTCACTATTCCCTTTATTCCTGAGGCAACAATCAGATCCGCGACTTCCTGTCCTTTTTCCTCCGGAACAGCAATAACACCGATATCGACCGTATTATTTCGTATTACCTCAAGCGCTGTCTCAAAAGAATGCACCTTGACACCATTAACGACTTTACCTATCTTCTTCTTATCTCTGTCAAACGCGGCGACTATTTGCAGTTTCTGCTTTCCAAAACCCGCGTACCTTAAAATTGCTTTTCCAAGATTCCCCACACCGAAAAGAACTATCCTGATCTCATTCTTCCTCAGAATAAATTTTTCCAGAACATTCTTAAGTTCCGTCGTATTATATCCCACTCTCGGGGTTCCGACTTTACCGAAATTGGAGATATCTTTTCTTATCTGAACATCGGTAAGGTCCGTGATCCGAGCGAGTTCCCGGGAAGAAACCGTATTTTTACCTTCAAGGACAAGAGACTCAAGCGTCCTTATGTATACAATAACCCGTGAAATTGTTTTGCTTGAAATCTTTTTCATTAAGATTAATCGTGAAATTTGTAACGATTGTAGAGAACATGATACTCCGGACAGGAATGCATGTCAAGCGGAATTTCAAAAATCTTTAATATTTTTTTACCGCTTAGTTGAATTGAAAGAATTATTCTTCCACCGAAAGTTCGACAAGTTTCGCGTTTACTCCGGAAAGAATATCAAGTTTATGCGCCAATTCCTTGTTTTTGTTTTCATCTCCCACAAGTTCAAGAATAATAAGTCCGGCATTAGTACAATCATCTAAAACACCGTCATGTATTCCAAGCCGCGTTTTGATGATGCATCCCCATCCCGTAAGAATTTTCTGAACCGTCGGAGCTTCTTCCTTTCTCCTATTGACAAGAATCACAAGTAATGTCTTTTTCATAGATCTCCCCTACCTTTTGTCAAACAACCCTAAATTTAATCCACGTCGCACGTTCCACACGAACACGCAACACTATTCACACCGCACGTTTTACGGGCGGACACACGGGTCCGCCCCTACGAATGACCAACAAACCCAGCCAACAACCTCGTAGGTTGGTAGTACTCTTTGCTACCATCCTACGAGATTGTTGGCGGTCGATTCACCATTAACCCAACTAATTCCGCTTACGTTCGCCCAAAAGAACTATATCCCTCAACGCTTCTTTATTTTTCGCCTTCATCCATTTTTTTTCGAAATTGGGATCCTGTACAATTTGCGCGATCGCGGATAAGGTTCTCAAATGAAAATTGCGTTCGTCCTTTGTTCCCGCGATAACAAAAACCGTATATACTTTCTTGTTTTTCGGAGGGAACATGATCCCTTCACTGCACCTGGCAAGCAAAACAACAAATGTACGCGTACCCTTAACGATAATGTGCGGTATCGCCAAATGCGGCCCCAGCACGGTACTGCTCTCGGCTTCCCTCTCAATAAGAAGATCCCTTATCGCGGAAGGTTCCGCGCCGAGTTTTTTTGATATTTTTTCGCTCACCTGACTAAAAAATTCCTCCATACGCACGGATCCCGAAATATCCATCACTATGCTTTCTTCGATCACTTTATCAAATCTGTCTTTTACTATTTCATCTCTCTCCTGAATAATTTCTTTCAGTTCCGCTTCAAGAGAAAAATCTATCAGTTCTTTCGCCGTAATTTTTTCGATCAGATGCAGAAGCGCGAAATCCTGTTTCGCCCGCGCTCTTCCGTATCCCCAGTAAATAAGAAGTCCGCCTAAAAAGAAAAATGACCCTATAAGAAGAACTTGCGTTCCCATATTAATGGCTAGGACCCAACATCCCAAAATACCTATGATCTGTATCCACGGATATAACGGCGATTTAAAACGCGGCTGATAATTCTGCACGGCGCTTTCCCTCATAACGATCACACACAGACACGAAAATATAAAGGTAAAGATCAAGACGAGAGATGCCACTTTGACAAGTAAAGTCAGGTTGAGGAATAATGCCGCCGCGATAAAAATACCCGTAATACAAATCGCGGCGAGCGGCGTTTTGAAACGTTTGTTTATCCCTCCAAAAAAGCGCGGTAAGAGCCGGTCGCGGCTGAGCGCTAAAGGATATCTGGACGCGGACATTATCCCGGCATTTGCCGTCGACACAAACGCCAGAATCGCGGCCACCCCCCAAACAATTCGCCCGGTTTCACCCATAAAAACAAAAGCACCGTCAGAAATAGGCGTAAGCGAATTGTCAAGTTCCGCGCCGCCAAGCACGCCTACCGTAACAAAAACTACTGCCGCGTACAAAACCCCGACAGCCGCGAGGGAAAGCACCATTCCAAGAGGAACGATTTTTGCGGGATTTTTTACCTCTTCCGCCATACTCGCGATTTTTAACAAGCCCCCGTAAGAAACAAACACAAAGCCGGCGGTAGAGATGACCGCTACCGTACCGTTCGGCATAAACGGACTAAAATTCCGCAAATCAATCGCCGGAATACCTTTGGCAACGTACACCAAAAGAAGTCCGATCAAAACAACCACAAACCCAACCTGAAACCTGCCGGCACCTTTTGCCCCGATGATATTAACCGCAACAAAAAAAAGACATAACGCGGCTCCGACGACGCGAATATCAATATCAACGACCAAGGCGGTAAACGCCGCCATCCCCAAAAGAGCGAAAGAACTTTTAAGAGCGATCGAAAGCCATGTTAATATTCCGTCTATGGTGCCTAAAGCCGGCCCCATACTCCGCATAACATAAAAATAATCTCCGCCCGCTTTAGGCATAGCCGAGACAAGTTCCGCCTGGCTAAGCATACCGGTTATCGCCAAAAGTCCCGCCAAAGCATAAGACAGAACAACAGCCGGTCCGGCCAGAGCATGCGCCAATCCCGGCAAAATAAAAAGCCCGGAACTGATCATCGCGCCCGTCGCCACGCAAAAAACATCAAGCAGTTTTAATTCTCGTTTAAGTTTCATATCAAAATAGATTATACCCTATGATCTGTGTTTGTAAAAAAATTACCCGCCCGATCCCATTCGTAGGGGGGTCAGGTTACAGGTTACAGGTTACAGGTTACAAGTTACAAGTTACAAGTTTCAGGTTACAGGGTTCAGGGTTCAAGTTACAGGTTACAGGGTTTAGGGTTTCCCGCCG
>Ga0265592_1000410_pt1 | contig 22444 bp, 36 predicted proteins | sample saktaG_7_FD_190141 | JGI IMG/M metagenome (GOLD analysis project Ga0265592, IMG submission 190141) | Saline water microbial communities from Sakinaw Lake, British Columbia, Canada - sak_2010_1_5_120m | ecosystem: Environmental > Aquatic > Non-marine Saline and Alkaline > Saline ... | reverse complement strand
TTGAAGGTGACAATGCTGCCGAAGACGCAATAACTTCAATAATGAAAAATTATAAATTAACGCGCAGTCAGGTTTTTGCGAATCCCGAATTTATGGATCAAGTTAATACGGAACGCGTGGTAGTAGGGTCACTTAACGCAATTATAGAAGCCGTACAGATTGGCAAGATTATGAAATTTTCAAAGAGTGGGAAACATTCACTCAAGAATTTCGTTAAACTGGCCCGAACCAAAGGAATGAAGTACGCCGGTAAGGAAATGAAGGGATGGAGCGGAGAAATTGCACGCTTATCCATTGAAGAAGCCTTAGAAGAGTTTTTACAAGAGGATGTAAGTCTTTCTATTCCTGCTATATTTCGTAATGAGTATCCCAGAAAAGAAGACGGTTCACCAGATTGGTTGGCTATCGGCGAACGCCTTGGTGAAGCTACTTTAGGCGGCGCTGTGGCGGGTCCAATTCTTGGTGGGGTTGGTCGATTGGCTGCTGGACCCGGTACAGATGTTGCCCAGAAGACCCCTCCACTTCTTGGTAAAGAAGGTATCAACGTTTACAAGACCACTTCTGATAGCAGGACTGGTGGACCCGGTACAGATATTCCTCCAGGTTCCAATGTATATCAAACTGAAAGCGGTAGAATAGTTATTGAAACCCCGTCTAATATTGGTGATAAGGCATCTCAGAAAACTGAACTAAAAGACGGTCTTGTTTTTGATAAAGAAACTGGAGAGACATTAACACAGGTTGAAGAGGGGACTGTTAGTGGCATCCAGGATGCACCTAAGAGTGAAGTCGTCACTCCTGAACAAGTGATAGAATTTCCAGCCACTGAAGCAGAGATTGATGTAAGAGAATTAACCACAGACCAGGGCAGAGGTCCAGGTCTTGATCGGGTGATAGCATCTCTTGTTGAAGAAGGGATGACATTGGAAGATGCACAAACTGTAGTAAGGGCTTCACAGGAGGGTGGCAGGGCCACTAAAGACATAACTGAATCCGTAGAAACACGGGAAAAATTACTTGAAGTTGAACGTGCTATAGAACCTGACGAACAAAATCCTAAAAAAGTAGAGCACAAAGACAAGTTAGAAATGCCTGAGTTCAATGAACCTGGCGTAGCTGCTATAATCACTAACAAGCGTAAAGTGATGGACCGCATTGGTGCATTTAAGATCAAGGGCTTTGCAGAATTGTTTAGTAATTTTGAAAAGATGCAACATCTGAAGGGGAATCTGAGGAAAGTAGTTAACAAGACCATTCGTGTGCTGAACAAGCAGGCAACACTTGGTGACAAGATTTCCAGACGCATTATGAAACGCAGTACCAAACCCGTCAGACGCATAGTAGACTTGCTCGATACCTACGAACGTCTGCCTGCTGAAATTGCTGATGAGCTTTCTAAGACAGAGGTTGAGGCGTTCAATGCTATGCGTGATATTACAAAGTGGTTACTGGAACGGGCAAATGTAGCACGCAAAAAGATGGGCCTCAAGCCGATTAATGATCTCAAAGGTTATATACCGCACTGGACTAAGGCACTGGCTACTGAGGTTTTGAACGGAAAGTATGTGCACAAGTCTGGTTATGTAGCAGAGTTAATGAAGAACGTTCCCAAAGTGATTGATAATCCGACTGCTTATCAGAGAATTTTTAGAGAGATTAACCAAAAGATTCAAGACCACATGGAAAGCGACCTTGGTAAACTGATGCACGGTTTGATTAACTATGACCTCCATGATATTATGCTGGCGAACCCGTTAGCAGAAACGTGGGAACAGTTACGTGAATTGCGTGACACCAGAGATTCAAATGGTAATAGGGTGATTAGTGATAGGGCGTATAAGTACATTGCTGACTATTTGAATTATGACGTACTCGAAAAGCAGATCACTGCTGACAGAATATTCAACGAGGCGAAGGTTGTAAAAACTGTCACGCAGATGATTAACAAAGTATTAAGACCTATTAACAGGGAAATCTCTAACCCGGCTGCATCGTTCTTTGGCGGGTTGAGAAAGGTTTGGCACGCTGCATTTATGCCATTTAGATTGCGAAATATCACCAGGAACTTTGGACAAAGATTGCTCAACTTGTCATTCCACAGATACCGTGACTTAGGTAGAGCACAGTTCGGCAAACAAGATACGATCACGCATCCAGTGACAGGTAAGAAGATTAAAGTTCTGGACTATGTTAGAGAACAGGATTGGTATAAGATAACAAAGCCAGAAGATACTCTGGATGATGGCACACTGTTATCAAATTTAACACAGTATGGTATGATAGGTTTTAAGACCTCTCATGTTGGCAACCGTTATGCCAGCAATGTAGAAGTTTCAGCAATATCAAGCTATTATGACTGGAAACACAGATTTGAACAGTCTCATACTATGAATTCGGCACACTACAAGAATATAGTCAAGGTGAGCAAGAGGACTGGTATACCTATTGAAAACCTTCAAACGCAAGAAGTAGATATGATGAACGACATCCGCGATGGCGTGGCTAAGACACAGTGGGAGTACATGGCTCACTGCTTACCCACTATAATTAGAGGACAAAGTGGGCGTGCTCTTGCTGCATATCAATCGTGGTGGATGAATTATTACACAGCTTTTCTTGCTGAGGGCTACCACAACTTAATAACTGGACGCACGCGAGTTCGTTCTGATGGTACGGGTGGGAGGTTATTAACTCCAGGGGCCAGGTATCGTATTTTCAAGGGAATGGGTGGGATATATGGTGCGGCAAGGATAGCTCAAGACGTGTTTGGTTTAGCAATGCTCGGTGCCCTGTGGATGCCCGATCCTACCAATGGCTTGCCGCCACTCCTTAGTTTAGTAGTGTCTATGATCTCATTGATGACCGGGTTCAGGACGCCAGAGAAAAGAAAAAGGGCATGGAAAGATTTAGCTAAAACACTCAGACGAATGATGCCGTTTAGCAGTGCTGTTCGTGAAATAGCAAGAGTGGGAGACGACTGGACGCTTAAAGATTATGTCTTTTACACTAAGAATGAAGAGTGGCGACAGATTTGGGTTCCAGTAACAACAAAGTCAAAGCCAAAGAAAGGTGGACTATAATCACGATGAAATTGAAAGACATGACAGACAGACAACTTATACTTTTTAACATCGGAGAAACCAGGCGAAATACAAAACTGCTCAATAACCACCTCAAGCACGTTTGGCAAATAATTATAGCCTTAGTTGGGGTTACTGGAGTAGCTATTACTTCACTCCTTATTACTTTGGTGACTTAGACATTTCTTCTATGGCCTGGGCCAGTTCTTTATCAACGCTAACCAGTTGTCCAGTGTTGACAACATTGTAAATTAACTGTAGTACAGTCGAATCGTTGTTATTCTTTTTTGATATTGCCTCATCTTTCAGCAGATTAACACTATTGCGAACCCGCACTGCTGGTATCCACGAGTAGAGTCCTTCTCTATTCCAAAGGATAGGCCGTGGGTTCGCCATTAGGTCATCTAAAACCTTTCCTTCTAACACGATCAAAGAGTCTGCCCCTGTAACCATAAGCGGAATTTTTGAATTTTGTTGCATGTTCCATCCTCTTTAGAAATTTATCAATTTGTTTTTCTGTAGTAAATATGTACTTATTACTTGTCACTTTGTAGTGGCGGGGAAACAATCGGAGGATAGCTCCGTTTAACAACCACTGGCGACATTGTCTTACACTTACCCTTACTTTCGTCTTTCGGAGCACGTACAGCGGCACATCTCTCGATTCTATGAAACCTTGCCTTGCCTTTTCCCACTGGTCCATTAATATCACCTTCATGCTGTTTGTACTGAGTTATATTCCGTTGGTTATATTTAACAACAGACAAATCCATAAAGGGTTTTGTAGTTGTTACATCATATTTTCCAGTTGAAAAGTTCAGCACTTTCCACTCTAAATCTGTATCTTTGGGGTGATTTAGATTCCAATTCAGATTTTTAAGATGACGTCTCGCCTTCTTTGACAGGGGGTACATATAACGAAACATTTTCCCTTTCACACGTTTGATGCCTTTGTGTTGCATGAAGTCTTTAGTTAACCAAAACAACTTCTTAACCACTGGTGGCCTTGTTGATTGAATAGCTAAAAAGGTTTCATTTTCTCTAAGAAGCGGTTTGGTCGTACGCGGGTGAACTTTTTCACCATTAGCAGCTATATAAACATCTGTCCAAAAGTAACCCCCATACAAAAAATTACTTGCTTGGTAGACGTATCCTACCTTCCCCACAATCCCATCTGCTAATGTATATAAGAAGTCACAGAAAGTATTTTGTTTCATCCACTTCACAACTAAGGCTAAAAACGCACTCTCACTGTTTCTGGGACACGAATCTAATAAACACATCTTACCAATTTCAAAATAATCTTTTGTGGTTTTTCCAGGAATCAGTTTATTGATGGTGCCTTTCGGCTGTGTTCCCCACCCAAGTGTGACAACCCCCACAAAATTTTTGCCTTCAAACAGTCCAATATAATGTTTAGTAAGGCGTGGCATTACTTTAGAATAGTGATACTGTTCAACCAAATTGTACGCCTGGAATTTATCTATTTCTTTAAGCCACTTCTTTCCCATTATCATCCCCGCCTATAAGAACGTCATTACTTGGTCCTTTCCAGTTATTCCAATCAATCCCTCCAGCAATATACCATCGAACAGGTCTGCCTAAATAATCTTTTACTATGGCGATCAAATCTTTTCTATTTCTATATGATGTCACCTCTACCAACCAACCTGGATACTTACTGCCGGGCAGCGGGTCGAACGTTCCAAACAATTCGACCCGACTACCCGATTCTGTCAGAGCATTGTGTAGAAGGACATCAGATTTAGACTCCTTGACCAGCCAATTTATTAAGTGGTCTCGACAATGAACCATAACTACACTGTCACTTTCTTTTCTAATTTTGGAAAATTAGGAATTGGTTTTAGTTGTTTGGAGTCCAACAAGTTCGGCCTCTACTTTCTTTTCATTTGGTGACTTCATATAACGACCGAGACCAAGCCCCGCAATAGCGGGAAACATCAGAGCCAAAGGTCCAGTTGGATCAAAAACAGTATTCTTGATTTCTTCACCAGCAGCAATGCTAATGTTAAGGTCTTCGTTACCCTGTTTAGCTATGAGTTTTTGGTATTCTAACTTATGAGTTATGTTTTTCTGCAATCGTTTTGCGTCGAACAATGTGGTATAAAGCCCGTTGGCGGGTGCTGCCTCATAAGCAGTCATCAAGTCTGGTTCAATATAAGTCGGCACTATAGCATCCTGAATACAGCTTGCACTCATAAATACTACTAAAAATAAAACCAAAAATCCTGCAAATAATTTTTGTTTCTTGTTCATTTTGTCTTCCTTAATTTTCTTATTCTGTTTAACCTTAGAAGTTCTTGATAAAACTCTTTTGGTTTTGTAATAAAACAATACCGATCATTAAAACAATTAAAAATGGGATTAACAAGTTTACCAGGACAGTTACAACAAGTATTAGGCGAATAACTACAGAAAAAACATTTACCTATGGGGCGGGTACGCGTATCTTTGAAGCCGTTTTCTCTTAGCCATTTGTTTTTAAGGTACAGAACACTGTTTCCTGGTTTCCAGTTTTTTGCAATCCATCGCCACATTCGTAGACACAGTATCCACGTTTGGTTTAATGTTAATTTCTTTTTCATACTAACCTCCCAAATATCTTTTCTTAGCTTCAGGACTTATAGCCATAATCCATCCTCTCATATTATGCTTTCTAATTTCATAATCATTAAGGTTTGGCATGGCTTCATCGCATACGCGTCGAAAACTTCTGGCAGATACGGGATATTTCACGTATTCTTCATTGCATATCCCAAGATACAGGTCATAAAGCTGCGTTCTTGAGACGAATGAGTCGGGCACACCGAGTTCAATCCAGTCACAGAACATGCTCTTAATTGGGCTGGACTCAATCTTCAAGTCTTCAATGGTTGCCACTGACTTGGCAGGCTGCGTGAATCTGCCACTGTTTTGTAACAGGCGTTTCAAACCCTCTACTGCCCAGACTGCTATGCCCTGACGTTCTGCTATCAACTCACGGTACAACATTACATTCGGATTATGCTCGAATGTTCTGCCAAAGTTTAATAGGTTATACCTTCTGAACAAAGCCTGTGTTTCATCGTGGAATACTGGTAGTTTATTGCTGGTAAAGGTTATTTTACAAAACAATTTACCAGATACCGCCTCTTTACGCATCCTGCGTATCGGCATTGCGTCATTGCCAGTAATCTGTTTTAGTGTTGATAACAATTTCTGTCCTTTGCCGTGGCCAATTTTGCCCTCTTCAGAGATCATACACGCATACTTGCCAATCAAAGAAGACAAACCAAACTGGTCCACACAAAGCTGTTGTGTGTTCATTGGCATATAATTGTCATCAAGTAAATACTGAAGAACACGTTGAGCAGTTGACTTACCCGAACCTGAAGGGCCATAGACAAACATGAGTTGTTCAAGGTAATTAGATGCGGTCATATTGTAACCAAACCACTCTTGTAACAATGCTATCTGCTCTTCATCCCCTTCAAGCCATTCATATACACTTGTTATCCACCTTGGACTCATTGCCCTGGGATCATAATCATAGGACAGAGTTGCAGTGGTAAACAAATTGTCGCTGTGCGGAATCAACTTGTCATTCATCACATCTAACATACCATTCTTAAACAGTATCAAATGACTTAAATCAAACTGTTTACCTGTGTTTATAAGGCATGGCTCTAACACATGGTTGGGCACCATACTTATAGCGTGGTGACACATAGCTGAAATCAGTTCTCTTATAAAATATGTATTGATTTTGACATCCTTAACCTTTTTATCATCATCATCGGCGTATTCAAACCCGTGAAAGAATTTTGCCACCTGTGACGCCAAGGTTTTTTCGTTTACAAGATTGTATTTGCCCTGACTATACTCCCACCACACATCATGGTGGTTCAATAAACGAGTCTTACGGCTTCTTAAAAATCGTTCTGCCATACTAAGGAAATCAAGACCGCCATAAATTAAATTGTCAGTGCTGCCCTCTACTGCCTTGGATGCTATCCAGGCGTCAAGCTCTTCAATGCTCAACCCGGCAATTAACCACCGTCTCAAATCTTTATGGATAGCCGGAGGTAAGCATTTGAGTACCTTCTTACATCTTGCCTTGAGTTGCTTGAAAGTTCTTTCCATACCACGCACGCCAGCACCAGCATCATTCTCACCAAACACCACTGCTGATTTCCCTTGAAGCAATGCTGCTACTAAGATGTTCCCGCTTTCAGCCGATGGCTTGCCAATACCAATATACCCCAGGTCCATCGCAGCCAGGACATCAGATGCACCTTCCACCACGAGATACGGCTTATCCGAAGTAGGTAACACCGATGTGTTGGTGTAAACTTTTCCATTGGTGCGTAACTGATGCAAGTAACCCGAACCTTCAATATGTTTGATAGAGCCTTGCTCCACTCTGCCGCAAATGGCGGCGGTTGGATTGTGGGGATCGTCATTAGATACCATACACCAATCGGATTTGTGACATATTGGGCAATCCACACCTGCATTTCTAACTCTCGTAAAACTATCGTTGTTAATAACCCTTCCTTTTTCAATTTTTCCAACGCATTCATAAATCAACCCTCGTTTTGATCCTGATACCATAAATTTTGAGCCGTCACGTTGTCGTCTTGACAGTCCCACAATCAATCCACGTTCATCTCGTTCAGCGAATATCCAGCACTCCTCTATATAATCATAGCCTACACCAAGTCTGTTGATGGAGTCAACTGTCACTCCCAATTCCTCGGATAAGGCTATGACCATAGACGGATAGACATTGGAAAGAAACATGGTATATAGTCTCTCCAATTCATCCGGCTTTAGAGGCGGCGTCTTTGCCGTTGTTTTCATGGTTTTTCCTTAAAATAAAACCAGCATGGGACGGGCAGGATTCAAACCTACTCTCTGGAGTCCTAACAATCATTATCTCCAGCCGAATTTTTTAATTGATTGACTGTTGGATGCCGCGTTTCACACACGCCGCCGTCCCTTACTGATTTTTCATAGGTGGATTAAAAAGGAATTTCGTCAATGACCCTTCGCAACACTCTCGTTCTAACTTCCGGCCAATCGTTGTTCTGGTTTACGGCTACCTCATAACCAAGTTCTTTGACCACCTCAGTCCATACTTCAGCTAAAGTGTCAGCCATAGCAGGACACACATTAGTCTCACATGTTTCCCACGCCTGATCCTCGGTACATGTTGCTGGTAAATCCAATGCGTTAATCAACTCATCCGTAGCACTCTCCTCAACAGGAGGTTCTTCAGTTACTGGAGCAACGGGTTTGCTTACCTTCGGCACTGCTGGTGGAGTTTTCTTAGCCGCATTAGCCGCAGCAGCTTTCTTCTCAACAGGTGATAATGCATTCCACTCTGCCGCCGCAGCCCGTTCTTTTTGTTCCTCTATTGCGACTTTAGCCAATTCTTTAGCACTTGCCACATTTTCTGACACAGGTTTATTAGCCTTTGGCACTACTGGAGCAGTAGTTCTTTTCGCAGCAACCTTCTTGGCTGTCGGAATAGCTGCAGGTTTGTCACCACCATTTAGTTCACGGATAGCGTTCGCATACTTGGCTTCGATAGCAGATATACCAGCATCATCCATCTTGCCCACTGTTCCACCGGGTACAGCGTCAACGTTGTCGATCCATGAAACCTGAATTGACTTCTTACCTTTGTATTCATTCTCCTCAGTGCGGAACTGTACAGGTATTGCACTAAAGTCGTCCTCGTTGAGTGATTTGATGCTGCCATCCCAGTCGGGGTATGCCTTCTTAATTTGCTTGGCATTGAGCGTGACCTTGCAATCTTTGTCAAATAGGACAAAGTAACCAGTGGACTCGCACTCCGGCACATTGGTGTAGTCAACAAACGTCTGTGCTTCAGGATCATACGCCTGCACAGCCTGGAGTTTACATACAAACTGTGGGAACTTGTTGACCCTGGTTTCACTGATACCTGACTGCATGGCGTAGCCTATGAATGTATTTTCTACGTCGATCTTTGTGTTCATAATTACTTAACCTCCAAAATAATTGATTTGTTTTCTTCCGGTTTTGTCTCTTCTTCTTTCTTTTCTGGTTCAAGCGGTACATACTTAATAAAGTCTGTGCTACCACATGTTGGACATTTGAATATAGGTGTCGCGGTTGCTATCTCACTGGTCTCTGGTTTATCTGTGCCCTTACCACAGGCATTGCAAGTGTACATATAGGAATCAATTCCCCACTTCTTACGTTCCTCTTGAATGAGCCGTATCATATACATCTGTGCTACCCTGTTGCATAGTTGTAGCTTGACAGGATCAGCGTGACAGTTTTTTTGACGAAGACCAGAACCACACGGACAAAGCTGGTTTCTATCTTTATCTTTTAAGCCAGTCTTAATAGACATTACTCATCCTCCCCAAAAAGAAGACGCCAGATCGAGTCATCTGTCTTATCCTTAAACTCCACACAAGGATACTCTGAACCGATGGTCCGTGACTTTGCCATAAACTCTACCCGTCCATGAATATATACAGCACGCTGGTCATTGGACGTAGCTTTCTTTGTCTTACTCACCACAAGATTTGTGTGATTGATCCTGAACACATGGTCACACCACTGCATTACAAGATTTAATATTGAATGTTTGTCATCGTGGTAAAGGTCAGGCGTTGCCATCTTGTAGTCTTCACCACTCTCGTTGGTCATCTTAGTGCCAGTAGCCTGGGCCAACAGAACAACATTCTTACCCTTGCGAACCCAGGTGTTAAGATCATTGAGTAGTATTTCCATAGTCTCAAGCCAGTGACGATAACCCTTGTGGAAACCGTAATCTTCCAGGTTAACAGCACTGCCGCCCCCTTGTTTCTTGATATTACCCAGCATAAAGGGCACCATCCAACGTTGTACTTCTGTTATAGTATCAACAACTATGTCACCGCAGTCATCAAACACACTTGAATGTAGACAATCTCTCACGTCCTGATAGTCTTCAATGTTGTTAATTACCCGCAGTTTTTTGCCAGTGACAGGGTGCCGCATGATCCCGCCGCCATCATCTGTGCCGATAAACACGGGATCATTTAACAGCATAGCGAGTGTGGTCTTACCCAGACCCGATCCACCGTATACCATGACTTTTGAACCAGCACGATCCCAGTCCACAATACTAAAATTTTTCGGCACCCTATTTCTCCTCCTGGAAACAGTATGTGCCGCCTTACTGTGTACCATTGGCGGCTTAGGTGGCAGTGGTTTAGGTATTGTTGGTTTCTTAGTTACTGTGGGTGGCGGCATTATACTTTCTCCTTAATAACGTCTTTGATGTTGAATAAAAATTTGGCATTTTTGAGGTACTCTTCTGTTTTCGTATTGCATATACCTGACCCCCTATCATTAGGAAGATAAAATACTTGGCGACCTTCAGGAAAATCTCTGGTATTAATGTACATCATAAAATCATCATTTTTATGACTTTTGAACACATCCCCATGTTCCCACACATGCTTCGGCTTCGGGTAGAATTTATCCAAGACTTTTTTCGCATCGGCTGGAGTCTCAAAAAATTCATACACTCTAACTACACTGCCGTCACTGTGTAAATAGTTTTCTTCACCGTCGCTAATAAAAGAAACGGGGCGGTGACCCCTCTTGCGATTGCCAATAAAGTTTGATTTTACTGTAAACATTACATTTCCTCCAACTGTTTCTTTTCTAAACTTGCGGTATCCAACGTAGTTCGATACCCCTCTGGTGCTTCCTCTGTACTCAGAGCAAATCGTCTGTTCTCGTGACACGCCTTGTAGAAATCACATTTTCCAGGATTCTTACAACTCTTCCCATTACGTATCCACAAATTCTCTTTCTCGATATACCTGATAGTTTGTACCAGTTTAGAGCAATCCACAGCAAATTCTGCAAGATCGTTTTCATCAACTGGTATCTCTTTCCTGGCAAAGTAGAAGTCAGGACGTTCGGTGATGTCAACAAGCAAACGTTCAGCATACATTTCTGGGGTTTCGTGGATAGCATACTGGCCTTCCTTAGCTCCGGGTTCAACAGAAGCATACGCATAATTAACCGTACATACTTTATTTTCTATATCAAGATCGGACGGTGTAACCATGAATTTCTTCCCGCAATATTCCCCGGTCTCAACCAGTTTTTTACTGTCAGATTGTGACAGTTTCTTAGGTTTAATACTCGGCTTCATCCAAACGTCATACACTGGCGTCACTATCTGTGCATCGCTTGGATTAAGGCCGTACTGTTTCAGTGCCCCACCTGTCCATAATAACCACATGGCGTAGGAATAGGTCTGCACCTGACCACTCATTTTAAGTTTGTCCCAGAAACCGCCATCTCCAAGATTACTTCCAGTTGACTTCTGTTCACCGATAACTATACGACCCGATGCTTTGTGTCTCCACAGTTGGTCGATCATCCCGTCGAGTCTGCACCTGGGAAGTTTGCGATTAGTAACGGGGTCAATGATAGGTAAACTAAATGGTATCTCACCTGCTATGACCTCGTACTCATTCTCTGGGTACAGCCATCTATATCCTGTGAAGGCATAGAGTATGGTCAGTTTCTCAGTTTCCCATCTATGAGCATCGAAATTCTCTGGCATGTCACTGTAGGCGTATTCCAGGTAACGTGCTCCCGCAGTTGCCAGGTCATCAGGTACAGTGCCGCCACCTTCGCATAAGTAACAGTCAGGGTCAACACTGCGATCCACTGCTGCACACTCTGGGCACAGGTCGTGTGGTTTGTAGGACATGATTTCTTGGAGCTTGGCCCAGTGTGATCCTATGCGAAAGTAACCCTTGTCCTCTTCTGGTCTCCAACCCATGACGTACTTCAGAAAATAAGACCAGTTACAGTCTTTGTACATCCTGATGGATGTTGAACTTAACACTATGTCTCTCATAATAAAAATCCAAATGCAAATTTTAACCATATAAATGCAACTATTCTGGTCGAGGGTGAGTATGCTAATACAGGAGTCAAATACAAAATTCCTGTAAAACCTATAAACACTCTACCCCATCTTCGTGTTTTCATAATTCTGATGATTTCACCTCCTCACCATTGTGTCTTGCATTTATTTCTAATATTAATCTATTTTCCTGAATCCATGCCGCATCTTTGTCATGTTCTACTTTATTGCGGTCACAAATTTCTTGTTGTTTTGCAACCGACCTTAGCTCTATTCTATTAATAGCGGCATTAATTAAATCTTTACCGTGTCTGAACACTTTAGATTTTGGTCTTTTCATTTACAATGTTCCTTTCTTTGAACACCTTCTATTTACAGTAATGATCACTTAATTTACCCTCCGCATTTATAGGGATGCCATTTGCCCAAGTTGGAACAAATTCCATAATCTTCTGTGCTTCAATAACATCTTCTTCAGCAGTTTTCTTATCCAGAATCAATACCACTTCATCGTGAACGTGTAATGCTATCCAGTACCCAGCTTTATCAAGTCTCACTATGGCCTCACCTAAGATGTCCCTCGATTCTGATTGAATGATATTCTCAGTCAGATACCCGCCCCAAATTCCTTTAGCCCATTTGTAGTTCAACGACGGATGCTTTCCACCTGTCACCTTGGCACCAGGGTATCTGATGTATCGGCCAGATGGCAACTCTATGAAAGTGGCACCGTCCTTGTGGTAGAATCTTAGGTTGCCATTGACAATTCTTTCTTCATGTTTGAACCGAGTGACATAGCTCCATGCCTTTTCGACTAATGACCAGAACTCCGGTATCTTACTATACTTATGACGATACAGTTTTATGAGCTTGTCAATGAAATTCCAGTCATACTTACCAGAATCAAACAGTGGACGTAGTGACGGATTGATGTAGCAGTTCTGATAAAACTTGTTAGTGCCCATGCCGTATCCACACCCAAGAATCGCATCCTTGCCAAAGCCGCGCCTTAACTGATAGAGTTTGTTCAACGGTGTAGGATCATCGTCTCTTGCTTTCCGCACAAAAGCACCGAATAATTCAGTAGCAAATTCAGAATAGATGTCGGCACCTGTTCCAAACATTTCTGTGAGGTCATCTTGCCCCGCTTGCCAGGCCAAGTTCCTTGCCTCGATAGCTGCAAAATCAAGTATGCCAAGCACACAACCTTCAGGTGCTTTGTATAACCCACGCACTTCAGCTATCAACGGATGAGTCCCGCGTCCAGCACGGCCTCTGCCACCCATATTATGCTGATTGATACCGCCGACACCGCCCCATCTCCACGTCTTACCCCGACAGTACCCAAGGCTACCGCCCAGTTTGTTGCCCCTTGCTTGAGCCTGGAGCACTGTATTCTTGACCTTCTTAATATGTCCTGGCCAACCACCCACTGCTACCCTGGCCTCTGCCAACACCCTGATTTCCTCAACAGGATGGCACACCAGTTCTTCCATCGCTTGATCTGTCTTAGCGAGGGCTGGGATCATCTTGCCTTTAGGATTAGCCTTCATCGGCATCTTCTCGCCATGCTTCTCAAGAACCTCAGTAAACAGCGGCACAAATATTGTTGACTTAGATATGTCCTCATGTCCGTAGTCAACACCCATAACCTTGCCAGCTTTTGTTACGGCTGCGGCCATCTCTAACATCATTCTCTGTTGTACAATCTTAGCTCGGTCAATGTCAATATCAAAAGACTCATTGAGGAACATCCGTAGAGTATGTGTAGCCAGTGGCATCTCAATCTCAGGCCGTGCCATGACAGCGGGTAGCATGTTCTCAATGAGAAACATGGTGATGTCAATGTCCCCAAGACAATACTTTTCCAGCTTCTTGTAGTTCATGTTCATGGCATGTACGCCTTTGAACTCACTCGTCTTGCCCTTAGATACTGGAGCACCCCACTCTTTGCCCAGACTATCCAGATCATGCTTGCCTTTGGGATCGTGCATGTTGGCGAGGTCTAATGTGTCCACTGTGAACTTAGGTACAATGCCAAAATATTCTTTCATCACCAAACAATCAAATTTCAGATGTTGACCACCGACTGTGACCTTTTTAAGTTCCGGCCCATAGGCTCTTACGGCTGCATCGAAGTAAGCACGAACCGCATTCGGCTTATAAAAGTTGCGTGACACTTTTCCAGTTTCATCAATGTAGCCTTCGCCCAGACCAGTCAATTCAAACCTGTCATCCATGACATATTCTGTCAAGGATATGGAGTCCTTGTGTTTCCCCATCCGATAGCCAACGTCAAAGAAACTTTCAAAATCGAGGACTAACAGGTTGATGGGGTAGCCAGCAGCCTCTAAGATTTCTTGAAAATTTTTCATCTAACCCCCTAAGCCCATCCCATCTTTAAGCTGAAGATGGTAACCCTTTCGCTCGTCTCCATGAACTTCAAAGTTGTCGTGACCATTTGCTCCGATTGCCCTGACTCGTGCCAACTGATAATCCACATGGTTTAGTGACTCGTCTTCATCATTAAAGAACTTGATTAGTTTCAAGACTGCAAACAATACACACTTATTATGGTTCTTGAATCTGCAATTAACATGCTGTGTGCCATAGTTCCTTGCATGAGCACTACTGTCAAACAGAGCGTCAGTGTCAGTCTTTATGTTGACTATCCTGTGTAATTCCATTAGGTCTCTGGATAGTTGGCCCTGGATATACATGGTTGATCGCAATGCCAGGATTGCCTCACGTATTTCTGTGCCAAGGCGTTCTCGCTTTGCTTCTTCATCAATGTCTGGCACTTCAAGCTCGAAATCGTCTGGTTTTTTTACTGTGGGTGGTGGCATTATATCTTCTCCTTAATATTGAAAAGAAATTTGGCTTTATTCAAGCGGTGAGACATATTTCCGAATGCTGGGCCGCTCACTGGACTTTCAAGACAAATTGCTTGTGCGGGCTTTCCATTATCATATTTAATATAAATCATAGATAAATCCCCACTCATAAACACATCCCCATGCTTCCATACATGCTTCGGCTTTGGGTAGAATTTATCCATGACGGCTTGTAGCTTAAACATGTTTGTTCCTCCTAATTAGTGTGTGTTGTGTGTGATGCTAATCGTGCAATATACACATGTTCCACAACTTCTCCATCTGGCCACACATCCAGTGCTACCAGACCAAACTGTACCTTACGTGAGCACTGACGGGCACCAAATTTTGTGCCGTAAGTTTGGAGGCCGGGCGTAGATATTGCAATCGTATCCTCTACTTTATGAATACAAAATCTGTGTGTGTGTGAACGCACTAAAACATCAGCCTTTGGCTGTTCCCCTACTGCCGCCCAGTCTCTGTTATCTCTTATCTCATTAAACAAACTGGTAGATGGATTAACACAGTTTCCTTGCTTGTGTTTTAGATCGAATATGCATCCATTAACATCTTCCCATTCGTGACCGCCTATTTTACAACCAAAATGTTTGGCTACATCTATTTCAAAATCTTCTGCATCTCCCGTATGATAGGGTGTGCCAAAAGTCATCGTGTGTTTTTTAGCTCCAATCTGTTCTATGCACTCAATAGCCATAGCCACTTGTTTTTTACGATCTGTGGTTATCTGTTCTGTTCCGCCTGACCGTTTACCGTCACCGTCTATTGCGTCACCATTTATGAAGCATATATCTATGGGACGTAAAATATCAAGTATTTTGGTGTACCAGTTCCAGCCCTCTGCTTGGGACTTAGCAAACTTATTTCTGATACGTACTTCTTCACTGGGAGGATTATCAATATAACCCCACTGCCAGGACGGAGGAGTAAGACCAACATCGCTGCCACAGTGTGAATCTGCAAACAAAAGAACCCGCTTAATTTGCCCTTTTCTAACCGCTCGTTTTACAGAACTAACATGGATGCCAAGCCTATCAGCGATTTCTGTTTTCATCACACCCATTCTAAGAAGTTGGCATATCTGTTTCAACATGGAGTCATCCATTGTAATTTCTCCAACTTTCTTTTTACTATATCAAGTGTTTCATTCGCCCAATGGTGATCTCTGTTCCACGGCCTTGGAACGAGCAATCCTTGACCTCCTGCTGCTATGAACTCCTCTATGTTCTTATCCCGATCATCAATCAAAAGTGTATCTGGCCCGGCAAAAATCTTCTTGTCCGCACCAGTTATTAGTGCTTGCTTCCGACGATTTTTTCCCAAATGTTCCTGTATCCAAGTGAGTTTGCCTACCGTAGAGTTTATGTTTTTCATGGGTGTTGTGAGTAAGTTAAGGGAACTGTCGGTCTGTCTTGTAAACCTTCTGACTGCGTGATAGATACCTTTGCCGTCAGCCATCCATTCTAAGTCAGCCCAAAATTTGGCAGTACACACGCTGTCTACCTGGTCCCAGGTTAAGTTAGCTTCCGCGAACCAATCCCATAAGCCTTTTGTATACGGGTAATCAGAAAGGGAATAGGGTATGTTAAACACTTTATGTACCCCACCCCCAAAGTCTGCCAACACCCCATCCATATCAAGAAATACTTTCATAATTTCCTCCAGAAAATAATTAACTGTACTATTCCGAGTAGGATCGAGGCGATGCCCATTCGCCATTGCCGAGCCAGGAAATCACAAATACCCAGCCCGAAGAAGGACACCACCATTAGGATTAGTAGTATTGTTCTAAGCATTAGCACCCCCACCAAAGCCCGGCTTGGTCTCTTGTTTTTCTGCATCCAGCAGCAGTTTGAGCAAGTAAGCCTTGGCGTTGAAGATGATCGCGTTTAGGCTATCTATGATAGGTTGTTCGCTCTTATACCCTCGGTGTGCCAAACGTGCATCTACAGTGTGACGACAAAGCGATTTCATGCACACATCAAAGTGCTTCTCACCGAATAGGTTCTGCCAGTTATCGCTATCCCGTAAGCCGTTCGCTGTTTGCCGGTGCTTGTTTAGATACTTGGCATAGCATTTATCGACCAGCGGATTATTGTAGCCTTCATAGTCAAGTTTACTTATGTCATCATCACGTGTCGCCCCACTTGCAAATTCTCGCATGTCTTCTCCTTTTGCTTTATAGCTGTTGTTAACCGTTTACGCCCTGCCACAAGTAAGAGCAAAGCACGTATTCACTCATTCTGTTTGTATCTTTCCATCGCGAACTATCTTACCCTGTTTTAGTAGTTCAGCATATTGTATATTGAACTCTTCCAATGTCATATTGCCCTGGCCATACTCCCAACGTAAGTCTTGTTCTTCTTGTGTTGTTCTATATGGTTTTTGTCGCTCATTTATGGGCATTGCAGTTTCCTCATCTCAGCTTCTATCCAGTCTTTATCTATTAGGCCACACCCTCGCACTCCATTACCTTTTGCTGGTGGGTGTGGCCCCCAGAAAAAGATGCGGGAATTTCCTTTTTACTGTCTGTAAATGCATTTTTATTGTTGCTTCTGTCAAGCCTGTTTCCTCAGCAAGTTCTAAATAAGTAAGGACGTTATGCGAAGCAAAGTTGACATAGATTGTGATCGCCACTTTAGGTATTCCTAACGCTTCCAGCCGTTCTTCCATTTCTTCTTCAGCCTCAAATACAGGCATATCAAACAACATGGCGGCTGTTTCAACAATCTGTGAGTATGGCTTGATTCGTGGTATCATATCAGTGCCCCTGTCCCATTCTTATGCCGGACTTTGTTTCATTTGTGAGCTCCTTCATTTCCTCTGTTCGTCTCATTCCACAGTAAGAATCACCCAACATTTGCAAGTAACCACAACCTTCCAATTCTTTTATACGAATCCGCTTACACCTTACACAATACCTCTCTGTGCGTACGGCCCAACACTTTTTGGACATTTCACACAACGCATCTTCACCCCATAATAGTGCTTTCCTTAGTTCTATTCTATGGCCCTGTTCAATAATCTCGGCGTCAGTCATTGTCCGCTCTCTGTCTAAATGCGGCCAACGGATACAAAAACTTTGCCAATATTCAGCGTCGAGTGTATCAATCACCTGTCTGTGTGTCAACTTCATTATGTCCATATTAAAAATCCTCCCCTGTACCCTATGCACCTTATTCTTCAATTTCACTCACTATTTCATCATATTTCTCAATTTTATTTCACACTTTTTACAGTTTTTCTTGCCCAGGTTTGTCAGGCGTAACGACTATAACCTTTGTAGTAACTGGAACACGGAAATGTCTCCTTTCCCACAGAGATTCAGCAGTATAATCCAACACAACTTCAATGCCGTTAATGTATCTGAATACCACCTGATTCTGCTTACTCAAATTCGCTTTTTCCTGGGCACTTTTGATGGCCTGTTGTTTGGTCATTTGCTTGTCTCCATTACCTCAACAGCCTGTCTTCGATTCTGCAATCCGATAGTGTGGCCGTAAAAATGCTCTTCAAAAGTCCTGCCCTGCTTATGTTTCCAACTTTCAAATCCGCCCATTTCTGGTGAAGACCACGCAGGCCTATCTACTGATTCTTTTAGCATAATTAACCTCCTAAATGTTTCCACGTGACCTTTAATTGGCAACATTTCTAATCCTCTCATTTCGCAATTTGCGTTCTAAGCCCCTCAGTAACTGGTCTCTATTCCACGCCCCCACCTCGCACGTCAAACCGTGAACCAATTTTCCATACTGATGGTCTATCCAAAACGCTCTGTCATTTTTACTCATCCGTTTCATGGGCGACCTCACCTTTATTAACAATTTTACCAAAGAATAATTCTACCTTTATTAACAATTTTACTCCAAACTGGGCTGCCCTCACTGTCAAATTCAATAACAATATATGCTCCAGTAAACTCACCACCTATGTCAACCTGCATAAAGTCTTGTTGTTTCTGTGAAGCGTAGTCACCGTTAACGCAATCACGCTCTACTATATCTTCAATAATTCTTTTCTCTGCATGTTCTAAACCTTTCACCAAACACAGCGGCACGTCATCCATCGGAAACCTTTTCATAACTAAAAACATTTTTAATCCTCCAAACAGCTTATCAAAATATTTAGTAGTTTCTCAGCGGCTCTTCTGAAACGTTTAATGCACACGTCACGACCTGCTTTAGTGCAGCCTATAGAACCAGTTTTTATATCCCTGATTGCGTGAAAAGCTTTATGATACAGCCCATCAATCTCATAGCATTTAACATCACCGAGCTTAACAAACAGCGGACATCGCGTACAATTTGCATCATACCTCCTGCACAGAGCACACTCTCCGACTGTAAATCCTGGATCGTCTCTCGAAAGCAGGTCTTTCACCGGTGCTGTAGCAAGTTCTCTCCAGTGTCGGATTGAACTATGGATAGCTTCACGGCGACCTATCCTTGCGGCTGAATTCACTTCTTTGCCTGTTTGATACTTCTGATTTTTAATTACTTTTAACATTTTTAATTCTCCCAATTAAAAAGGCACCTCGTCATGCTGACGCCGTGCGTTAACTTCATTAGTCACGATCTCCAGATTCTCTTCTCGGCAATCCCATCGGTCACGGTTAAGATGATCGACCGTAAGCTCTGAGAAACACCGCATGACTAAACGATGTAGCCGGAACGTCAATACCCGTTTTCCAACCCGCACGCTGGTACACGGATATTCACCGTGTCTGCTGCCTTTTGCGAACCAACTGAACCTGGACAACCATTCAAAGTCATCATCGTCTACCAGCACAGGAAAACCACGATTTGATAAAGGCAATTTTTTCATAATGTTATCTTATTACAAAACAATACATCTTTTATTACAGGCTGTACATACACTGAGGACATAATGAAAGTATTTCTTGATTCGGTCGCTTTTTGTAAATACTCTATGGCCGCTTGCCATGAAGCAAATGGTAGCCGCATTTCAACATCATCATTTTGATAGTGCACAAACATGACTATTTTATCTGGTTTTTTTACTGTTGGTGGCTTACCCATTTTTACCTCACTTTCATATTTCATTTTATCTCTGTTGAAAAGGTCTATGAATTTCTGTAACCCTTTTTATTCTGTCTTGTTCCGTTTTAACCTGTTCTTCTCGTTCTCGTGCCGCCCAATACATTTCACTGTTTTCCTTTGCACGTTGCTCGATTTGTTCCAGCGTGTAATCTTGTTTTACATTGTTCATATTGCCTCCACTTCTGATTTAGCAATCATAACGACATCTTGATCGTTGTAAGACTTAATCTTCATGGCGATCATGCCAATTTTGTGAGGTGCCAGTAATTCATCTGTTATAATCTCAATCACAACTGACTTCTCAGCTTTGGCGTTCCAATATCCCAGAGTTTTGTAAACTGTAAAACCACCAAAATATTCACTAATCATGCCGTACATCCATTTGAGATTTTTACGCTCAGTATAGATACGATACTGTTTAGTCATTTTTCAATCCTCCAATTTAGATTAACCAATATGCCGATGATGTTCGCCCGTGTTAAACTTAAACCCGTCACAAAAATAAAAACGTTTCAAGTGCGGCGTATGAATCACAAGCCCGTTATGTTTCATTATTGCTTTGCCTTGTTGTGCCGCGTTTGTTTCGTCCAGCGTTAACACCTCTCTATGTTCCATAATTTGAACGCGTTTTAACCGTTTGTTTTTTTGTTCACGTCGAGACGTTCTGCGTTTGTTCATTTTCGTATCCTCACTTTCCATCGTCGTATCCATCGCAACGACCTAATTGTCAACCACTATAAATACAGTATATCAAATTCAACGCGGCCTGTCAAGTATTTATTTATTTTTTCTAAAATTATTTTTATGCAAATCGTCAATAGTGAATATTTTATCAAATTCCGCCTTACTATATGATCCCATTTCCAGCCGCAGCCGTTTTGGTTTTTCATGTTGTCCCTGTTTTGCCAATGCGTTTGCCTCACGTTCTGCGTCGTTGTCGATTTGCTGTTTTTGTTGTTCGGTCATGTTAACACCTCAATAATAGTTTGTAGTTCTTCGGATTCAATATCAAGCCAATTTGTTTCCCCATCTGGTTTAATAAACTTTACTTTAGTCTTATACTTAATATATTGAGTATCCCCGAGTTTGTCAAATTGTGCCCGTCTGTAATTTTTTATTTGCTCAGTTATGATGGTATCTATCATTTTATGATGTATTGTATTAAACGCTGGATTTCCACAACGATTACAATAATTATTATCTTTTTGTATGTTTCCACAAAATTTACATTCGTACATTTTCTATCCTTTCAATATTTACGTATTTCGTATTCTATATAACATCTAAATCATACACCATTGTAATTTTATTCCAGTTCTTTCAATGCTTCTGTTTTTGTTTTGAAATCACCAATATAAAAATTGCCGCCATAAATCTTCACACTCCTCATCGCAGAATTCTTGTCCGCGTTCTTGAGCAAAAAACGACTGTCCACACCATTCACAGCTATTACTATCATCCCGCCATGAATCCGGACATCCAGTTTCATGACATAACACACCATTAATGATTGATGGACTACAGCCATCGCAACCGCACTCTGTCAGTGTTATTTCGTCGCCGTTATTATATTGTGTTCTTGTCATTCTTGAACCCTTTCATATAGGCACAATCGCCATACATAAACTATAACATATTCTACACACAAATGCAAGGATAAAATCTGAAAATAGCCAAATTTATTTTGGATATTCTATCCATTTTCCTTATATTTGACCATATACACACTATTGCCATCCTCGTTGTATTTCACAACATCCATATACGAATTCATAAGGAGTAATCCTCTGCCTCCGGGCTCGTAAAGCCCCGAGCCAGATCGTGGGTCGTCAACATATACCGGCTCAAAACCCGTTCCTTCGTCTGTTATAGTAATTTCAACCTTTTCTGAGTTAACACAATAGTCAATCTTTACCTTCTTGGTTGGGTCCATTTTATTGCCATGCTTGACGGCATTATAAAAAGCCTCTTCTAAAGTCAAGTGTACGGCGAAAATATCATCTTTGTCGAAATTGTGCTCTTTGAGCTTCTGTCGAATCTCGTTGCACACCTCAACTACAGCAGATGCCTTACTATCGACAACTTTGTGGTTAATACTGGGTACTCTGTTGTTTGACTTCATTCTATCACCTTTCATATTAAATAATCATTCACTATATAAAGTTTACTTCATAATAACAGATTTACAAATCCTTGTCAACAAAAATCTTTTTATTTTGTGAATATTTGTTTATAGGACGCCGCGTGCCACGTAATTTGATAATTTGCCATATAACTTGCCAGATAAATGCCAGATAAAACAGGGCTCAGCCACTTAAAATGCATATCTTGTCAGATAATTTTTTGGTCCTGGCATCGAATTTGGTACTTATAGAGTCTGTACTACCAATATACTCAATGTCCCCCCAATGTCACTATGTAAAACCCAAGTTAGTTCTACTCATATACACCTATATATATATATTGTATATTATA
>Ga0265592_1000403_pt1 | contig 22737 bp, 29 predicted proteins | sample saktaG_7_FD_190141 | JGI IMG/M metagenome (GOLD analysis project Ga0265592, IMG submission 190141) | Saline water microbial communities from Sakinaw Lake, British Columbia, Canada - sak_2010_1_5_120m | ecosystem: Environmental > Aquatic > Non-marine Saline and Alkaline > Saline ... | reverse complement strand
GCACGGGCAGCACTCGTGACGAATGGTTGGAATATTACCGACGGAGGAATTGCGCCATGAGAACTGCAATCATACTCCCAATTCTTGGCGGACTTTTGATGATTGGCGTAGCTACTACTGCTACACTTAATAACAAGATCGAGCGAGTTGAAGATAAATGTGCACATCGTCTTGAACGGATTGAGGACAAGATTGATAGCCAAGCTAAAGCCATAAAAGAACTCACTGTTGCTATTGGAAGAATAGAGGAAAAACTTGACTGATACCAACTTACGTCTCAAGGACGATCCGGAGGTCAAAGACATCATGGCACAGTGCTATGCAAGCACGCGTGTTAGTGCCAAGGTGTTGTTCCCAGAACGTTTCTGGCTTCCGTTTTCGGATCTACATGATGAGATCTTCAAGATTCTGGACGACGACTCTATTCAGCAGGCAGTAATTGCGGCACCACGTGGCTTCGGAAAGACCACGATAGACACGATTGCTCATCCCGCTAAGCGGATACTGTTTCGAGAGAAGAAGTTCATTGTCCCTATTAGCGCTACGGCGACTAAAGCCGTGATGGATGGTGAGAATCTCAAGCGAGAGCTCGCGACCAACTCGGTTGTTAAAGAACTGTTTGGCCCGATAAAGAGCGACTCGTTCTCTAAGGAGCAGTGGATAACGCAATCGGGCACGATGGTCATGCCACGTGGTGCTGGCCAGCAGGTTCGTGGAATCTTGTTTGATCGTTGGCGACCAGACTTAATTATTGCAGATGATTTGGAAGATCCAGAGGAGGTTCGCAACGACGAGCTGCGGGAAAAGCTACGTGAATGGTGGTTTTCTGACGTTTGCAACTCCGTCAACCGCTCACGAGATGACTGGAAGATCGTTGTCGTTGGAACGGTGCTTCATGAAGATTCGTTGCTTGTTCATCTACTTGAGGACCCTGATTGGTACGGTGTAAGGTTAGAACTGTGTGACGATCAGCTTCATTCCAATTGGCCTGGTTTTATGTCAGACGACAAGGTCAAGAAGCTATATGACGGTTTCGAACGACGTGGCCAACTTGATGTGTTCGCACGTGAATACAGAAATCTCCCAGTCTCAGTGGAAGATGCGATCTTTCAACAAAGCTACTTCAAAGGCTACTCGGAAACAGGCGAGGAGTTCATCAAAGTCAAGAAGCAAATTGAGTCTGTGGTAATCGCCGATCCTGCGAAGACCGTCAAGATGCACTCTGCTGAGAGTGCCATCGTTGGAGTAGGAATTGATCGTCAGAGCGCCAGGCTTTATGTTCGTGATATTGTGTCCAAGAAGCTATATCCGGACGAGCTGTATGAAGAAATGTTTGGTATGATGGCTAGACTCAACGCTCGCGTTCTTGGTGTCGAAGTAACATCGTTGGAAGAGTTCATTAAGCAACCGATTAAGAACGAGATAATCAAGAGGGGCTTGCCTTACGGAGAACCAGTATGGCTCAAGGCACGTGGTGGAGATTCCAAGGAAAGGGGCAAGGAAAAGCGTATAAAGGAACTGCTTCCGTTCTATCGACAAGGTTACGTTTATCATAACGAGACTTGTTGTGTCGGTTTGGAAACGCAGTTGATGAGCTTTCCAAGATCAAGGCTCTGGGATATCATGGATGCGTTCGCGTACATCATTGAGATGCTTGATCTTGGGGAACGATATTTTGAAGGTCCAGAGTTCGAGAATCCAGAGGACGAGTATAGAGAGCTTTACGAGGACCTCGAGCCGCGGGTTGGAAATTGGAGGATTAGAAATGCCTAGAGTAGTCAGGCTGTATGAGAGCAGCAGAAGAGGTCTTGCTCACAACATGGGCGGGTTCTTTGGGAAACCAAAGGAGAAAAAAGAACAAGTCAAGACTGTGGGTAGTGAAGCCAAGTCCGCTATTGAACGTAGAAACGAAGCTCTTAAGAATGCGACGAAGGAGCCGAAGCCAGTGGTCAAACCCACTCCCACTCCTACTCCCCCAGTTGAGCCTAAGCCCAAAAGTGGAGGCAGGCAAGCTATGTTGTCTATCAGGGAACGTAGGGAGGCATTTGAAAGAGCGGAAGAAGAGAAGAGGAAGAAAAAGTAAATGGCATTAAAAAAGGTCTACATAGGCTCGTTCGGGCCGGGTTTGTATCTTGATGATGAGGCCATTGAAGATCCTGATGGTGACTTCAGTGGTGAGAATCAGCAAGGCGTTCGTTGTGATGGTACTGGGCGGTTTGACGGCGACTTCAACGTCGGTGGGGACCTCGACGTTACTGGTGACGCCGACATCGACGGTGCTGTGACAGTAGGTTCGATCAAGTTGGACGACACTGACGGCTCCAACACGTTGGAACTTAAGTGGAACGAGGACGGTGCTGACGATTACGTTCTTAATCTTCTTGTAGGTGGCGGAACGCGCTCTTTGACATTGAATGAGAACTTCACAATCGGTGATGGAAGTACTGGAACGCTCACATTCGGTTCAGTATGTACGCTAACTGTTGAACTTGCGTCAATCCTGAATCAGGATCTGACTACCGATGCAGATGTTACATTCGCTACAGTTAATGGACTCACACTGACGGCTGCTGCAACTGGTTTTACAGTAGCTGGTGGAACGACTCCTAAAACGCTAACTGTTGATGACAATTTCGTAGTTTCAACTCAACTGGCCGCTATTGTGGCTAACACAGCCAAAGCGACTTGTAACTTCACCAACGTTCAAACAGCTCTCGCAGCAGCAACCGGAGCAGTAGATTTCAATACTCAGAATTTAACGGGCGTAGGAACAATAGGGTGTGGAACCATTACCACCACTGGTAATCTCATCTTACCTGCCAATGGTGCTATTGGGGTAACAGATGGTAATCCGCAGATCGTCTTTGATAATGCAAATAACTGGCTAGAAATAACTGGAAACATAGGCGTTGGAGTTTCAAGTCCAACTGATATACTTGATATTGCAGGAGCGATCAGGGTAACTACTAATGTAGCTTTTGACGCATCAAAAGGCGGAAGGATATATAAAAATAGTGTTGCTGGTATGTCTATACAGGGTAGCGCTGGTAGCCAATATGATTTTACCTGCTTTACATCATCAGGTGAGCTCCTAGTTGCCAATCCTACTGGAACCAATAACGTTACGTTAGCTCCTCTCTCTGGAGCAGCTGTTGGAGTTGGAACAAATAGTCTTTCTGGAAAGCTTCACGTAGATCAGGCCTCAACTGCTGCTGCAATTCCGGTGCTTTATCTTGATCAAGCAGACGTAAGCGAAGAAATGATTGAGTTTAATACTACCATAGGAGTAGGAAATGCCATTGAGGCAGTTGGCGGAAAGACATTGACAACGACACATTTTATCAAGGTGACAATACCAGGTTCATTAACTAGATATATTCCAGTGGGAACCATTGCTTAGGAGACATTAAATGCCTAACATTGTTTACGGAGACATTGGCAAGCAGAATCGAATGGACATATCCGCCGCGGACGTGAAGTACGATTATGACTATCCGCGTTGGCTAGACTTATCACCAGGTTCTGCGCTTCATAGAAAGATCGTGACTGAGGTTTTGCAACGTACGCTAGTTAGCCATCGCGTTATGAGCAATCGTTTCGACTCATGGAACGAGATCGATCGTTGTTTGACTGCTTATATAGATCCAGATTCGAGTGGAATTGGTTCGTACGACAATGAGGAGAAGGATCTAAAAAAGGACTCCAAAACTAAGAACAAACCGATTTCAATAGTGTTTCCGTACTCGTACGCTATCCTGGAGACTGTGCTTACGTACTTGGTAATGGCCTTTTTGGAAGAGCCAATATTTAGGTACGAAGGGACTGGACCAGAGGATACTATCGGTGCGATACTGATGGAACTGATGATTAACGTTCATTCCAACAAGAACAAGGTAGCCCTGGCATTGCATACTATGTTCCGCGATGGAATTGGATATGGCTTAGGTATTGGTGCTCCAGGATGGTATGAGCATCGTGGAGGCAAGGTTGTAGAAGGTGCTACAGGATTCTTGGGGCAACTCGGGCAGTTCATTAATCAAGGTCAGCGAAAGCAGGTTTTGGAGGATCAATTGCTATTTGAGGGAAACAAACTTAGCAACGTCGATCCTTATTTGTGGTTGCCAGATCCAAACGTGCCTTGTAACAACGTTCAAGATGGTGAGTTTGCTGGATGGGTAGAACGAACAAGCTTCGTGAAGTTGCTGAATGAGGAGTCCATAGGACCGGATCTTTTCAATGTTCGTTATTTGAAGAGTCTGATCTACAAGAAGTCCTCATTATATGCTGAGGATAAGTCCAGACGGACAGAGAAAACAGGAATGTCGATCCGTGAAGCAGGTGGCAGATTTGAGGCTACTGATCCTGTCGACGTCGTTAATATGTACGTGGATCTGATTCCTAAGGACTGGAACGATGGTGGGGATAAGGCTCTTGGAAAGTCTGAGTATCCAGAAAAATGGTTATTCAGTGTTGCTAGTGATTGTTTAGTGATTAAGGCAAAGCCACTTGGACTTACTCATAATATGTATCCGATTGCTGTCATAGCTCCAGATTCGGACGGTTATACGTCGACGCCAGTGTCACGAATTGAAGTGCTCCATGGTTTGCAGGGGACGCTTGACTGGTTGTTCAATTCCCATATTGCAAACGTTCGTAAGGCCATCCAGGATATGATTATCTATGATCCTTACTTACTTAACGCACAGGACATGGAAGATCCAAGACCTGGAAAGCTCGTACGGATGCGTCGACCTGCTTGGGGTCGTGGCGTCGAGAACGCTGCAATGCAGTTGAAGGTAAGTGACATCACGAGTGCCAACATCGGTGACTCTTCGTGGATCGTTCAGTGGATGCAGAAGATTGGCGGAGCTGACGAGTCTATGATGGGAGCGTTACGACAGGGTGGCCCAGAGCGATTGACTGGTCAGGAGTTTCAAGGTACACGCGCCGGAGCGATCAATCGACTAGAGCGAATTGCCAAGTTGATCGGCTGGCAGGGAATGCAGGACATTGGATATATGTTTGCTAGTCACGCACAGCAACTGGCGTCGCAAGACAGTTTCGTTAAGTGCACTGGTCGTTGGCAAGAAGAGTTGATTAAGGAGTTTGGCACAGACGTAAAGCGTGGAAGGGTTTCCATCTCACCGTTTGACATCTTAGTTGATTATGATGTGCTCGTAAGGGATGGAAGTGTGCCAGGAAATAACTTCTCTGATTCCTGGATTACGATGTTCAATATCCTTGCACAGCATCCTGAGCTTGATAAGAACTTCGACATTGTTCGAATCTTTCGACATATCGCACGTAACCTTGGTGCAAAGAACATAAGTGACTTTGAAAGGACGCAGGCCAAGGTAGTTCCTGATGAAGAGGCCTTGAGAGGCGCGGAGGCTGGTAACCTTGTAGCGATGTAAAGGAGGTGTGGAGTGGACGAGGCGAAGGAGATAGAAACTGAAGTTTTTGAGAAGGTCTTAGTCAAGCTAGACTGCTCACCAAGGGAGCTCGAACTTGGGATGCAGTCGCCGTTCTGGCGAAACATGAGGATGCAGATCGAGGCCTGGTTGGAGGATATTCGAGATCACCTTGAGGACCCAGATAACTTGTACTTGGAAAGAACTTTACGAAGGTTAGGAGGGAATGCGGCGGCGTTGCGCTATGTATTGCGCTTGCCTGATGAAACGTTGAGAAACTTGAGAGATGGATTAACGGATGTTTAACATTAACTTTGTTCATTTTATGAACGAAGATGATTAAAGGAGGACTGTTATGGCAAATGGAGTTTCAAAAGAAATAGACGATATGTTGGGTGCTCTTACGGTGTCTGAGCCAGAGTCGGAACCTGAACCTACGTTAGTGCCAGAACCAGTGTCAGAGCCTACTCTGGAGCCAGAGCCAGAACCAAGTCCTAAGCCGGTTCCAGAACCTATTCCAGAACCGGCTTCTGAACCTAAACCGGAACCCGAACCTCACGAGGAGACGACTGAGGAGAAGCTTGCGAGACTTGAGGCTCAGAACGCGAAGCTCATGGAGTGGAACGAGAGGATTCTTAGTGGTGAACCGATCCAGTCAGTGACTCCGAAACCAGTGGTCGTGGAACCGAAGCCTGGAGAACCTATACCAGAACCTGCACCAGGACCAGAGCTACCTAAGCCGATTGAAATAAGTGAAATCAACTTCCTTGAAGGTAAGACCCAAGAGGAGGTCGAACGAATAGTCGAGAATCCTGCTGAGCTCAATAAGGTGCTCAATCAGGTTTACTTGAAGGCCATCGAGCAGTCTATTCCGATGGCTCAGGAGCGCACATTACTTAGCGTTCCGGAAATAGTAGTTTCCCATGTCCGGCGACAGATCGCGTTTCAAGGTCTGGTCAAGGATTTTTATGATGCTAATACTGACTTGGTTCCGGTACGAAGGTCTGTCCAAATGGTTGCGAATGAGGTGCACTCAGAAAACCCTGATTGGACTGTAGACAAGGTTTTTACCGAGGCCGCCGTTCGCACACGAAAGGTTCTCGGGATGCCTATTCCAAAGGCTGGAACGAAGCCAAAACCGGGAGGGAGTGTTACTGAACCTATAAACGACCCTGCGTTTGTGAAAACGCGAGGTTCCCGTCAGCGTGGCGGTGACGCTAAGTTGACTGGGATGGCTAAGGAGATTGATGATTTAATAACCTTTGATTAGGAGGACACCTAATGGGTATCGAGAGAGGACAGGCTGCCCTTGAGGGTATGCAAGTGAAACGTGACACTTCGGTAGTCAAGTGGTCAAGGACTGCTGCCTATACTTCTGATACAATGGAAGTGTTTGAGCAAGTGGTTCTGATTGACACCAACACCGTTGATGGAACGTTCACTGTCACACTTCCTCCCGTCGCGGAAGCAGCTGGCAAGTTCTATTCCATCTCGTTGATGGACGCCGCTGGTGCTGTTACGATCCAGGATCAGGACGATTCTACAGACTGGAGTAACATTACCACTATGGACGCCGACGATGATGCAGTGCTGCTTTACAGCGATGGTTTGAGGTGGTTCGTGGTAGACAATGAGATTGCGTAACTAACAACTAACTTTTGGAGGTGCGAGACTATGTCTTTTAGAGGTAATTTACTTCGAGCCGGCATAGACTCCGATGGCAAGATAGTCACCGTCTATCGCAATGACGGGAGACTCGATGTTCTGACGTCAGGAAGTAAGCTGACGGGAACTATCAGATCTGCGAATTTTACTCATACGCAGAACGCTGCTGGTGCTGGCATTTTTGAGACGTTTAGAGCATCACTTGCTTCGGAGTATAGAACTGGTTCTTGGGCCAATGCCATCGTGGGTCGAATCGACTACGGTGATACTGGTGATTCTGCAGGTGGAATGGCAGCTGCAATCTGCGGTGAGATGAATATAGCTGCGAAGGATATGCACAATCTCGGTGGTGCGTATTACTGCTTCGACGCCGAGATGAACGTACCTGATGGCTGCACACTGATGACGAGTACAACGACTCGTCCAGTGGCATTCTTGAAGTTTGGAGCCTGGGGTGACGGAGTTGGTGAGTTCGACGATAAGGGATTCTTGTTTCATACTGATGGAATCTCTGCTGGAGCTGGCCATTTGCTTTCTGAGAACTCTCGAACGCTGAGGGTAAACATTGGAGGCACGGCCAAGTATATCTACCTCAGTGATACTGAGGATGATCTTGGTGCGATGTACGTTGACAGCATTAACGTTGTTGGAGATCTTCCGGCCACTCACGGCGTCAGTTTGGATATGGACGTTCCGATGCTAACTCTTGGAAACATTCACGTTTCTGGAGTGCATGTAGACTTAACTCAAACGTCAGCCGTGGCTGGTACTGGAACAGCCGAGGGAAGGTTGTATGGTGTGAGATCCATCGTTCGTCAGGAGATGGATATAACTAACGTCTTTGGCGTTCATGGAATGGTAGTTGCTACTCCAGCGGCCTCTTCAAATGTGAACGATTTCGTAGGTGTCTATGGCGGAATCGAGGCAAAAGGAACTTTTGCCAATAGCAACTCAGGCTTGAGTTCTTGGGCAGCTTTGAAGGGCGATATTTGGAACACTTGCACTGGCTCTTGGGATTCTCAGGTGTATACCCTGATGCTGAGCTACGGATCAAGTGTTAACTACAGTGGTGAAACTGCCTTCATGCACGCTTACAACCACGGTGACACGTATATGGATTATGGTCTTCATCTAATCCAGAACAGTACTGCTCAGGCCGTAGCTGCTATGATTCTTATTGATCCGGCGACGAGTACTACGATTACCACTGGTATCGACATTGATGGTAGTGGAACGATTACTACTGGTATCGACATTGGAAGTGCAACAACCGGTATAGCACTTACTGGAACGTGTACTAACGGTATTGACTTAACCGATATGACCTTGACGAGTGCTAAGGACAACGCTTTTATTAGTGTTGGGTCTGTTGAGACACGAAAAGAGATTACGGTTACTGATAACCTGTATGCTCTTCAAGTGGCTTGTGATAGTATCGCAAATCCGTCTTCGTCAGACTCGGCCGTTTATGCTGCTTATCTTAGTATAGATGCAACGACAGCAGATCAAACCAACTCACGAGTTGGTGGGCTAATGGCTCATGCACACATATACAAGGACGTAGCGGCAGCTTACGGTGTTCAGGGCCATGCAACAGTTAAGGATAGTATGTCCACGGTAGGTGGAGCTCATCTGATTGGAGTCTCTGGTAAGTTTACTGTAGATTCCAGTAAAACTATGGCAGTTGGTAATGGTTATGGTGTTCTTGGTGTAGTAGGTGGCGCGGGAAATGTAACAGATAATTGTTACGCAATAGCTGGTCATGTGGAGTCAGGAGTAACTGCAGCAAACGGTATTGCCTGGTTATATTCGTACTCTAATGTTGCTACAGCTATTTTGATCTCGTCAACCGCAACTATCACGACTGGTATTGATGTTGGAGATGACTGTACTACTGGTATTGACATTGGAACTAGTGCTACTGGTCTCGCTATGTCTGGTGCTTATACCACAGTAGGTATAGATTTTGCACTTACTGTGAGTACTCAAGCTGGCGATGGAAATGCTTGTCTTATCCGAGGTGGTTACGCTGCATCGGGCGGGCATACTGCACCGAACGCACCTATAGTATTTGCTACTGCTAATCAGCACGCAGTTCAGATGTACCTACATTCTTCAGTTGGTAAGTTTACTGGTGTGGAGATTAATGCTTATACTTCTGCTGCTGGTTCTGGTGATAATCCATGTGTAGCTGGTGAATTTACATCTCGTTCGTTAAGTGCAGCAGCTGGTGTTCAGACGTTAATTGGTGTTCTAGCACAGGCGCAAACGTATGGCAGTACCCACTATGGTCCTGCTACTGGCCAGAAGCTAATTGGTCTGTTCGCTCGATACAATCTTGCAGCAGATGTGGCAGGGAAAGCTGGAAGTGCTTATGCCATCTATTGTGATCTTAATGGTCAAGTGGCATCTGCCGAGGGCGACTATGGTATTTACGTCAGGAATAATGGGATTCAAGGAGTTAAACCTCATGCTATGGAGTTCTCTGGCGGATTTGCTAATGTGTTCTCCTTCGGACCAGTTCAGAACGTAAACTATGGGGATGCTTGGAAGCTAACCGGAACGTGCGGAACTGAGAATGGTTGGGTTAGAGTCAGGATGTGTACTGATAGTGGTGGAGCGACATGGGGAACTAAGTACATTCAGCTCTGGGACGTAGCAGGTTAACCTTAAACTTAATGGGAGCCTCCGGGCTCCCTAACCTTAAACGAGTTTTGTCATGGAACTATCAAGAACAGAATGTGTCACCACTCCTGCTTCCTTATATGGTAGTCTTACACTTACAATGAACGAGAAGACGAAGGTCAGAGTACAGACCAAGGAGCGAGGAGGAGAGTGGGAAGACCTGATTGCTGACCAAGTGCCTAATGACAAGAAGTGGTCACTTAACGTAACGGTTAAAGGCACTGAGGAATGTACTTAAACCTTAAACTCAAGGTATAACAATGGTAGACGAAACTAAAATTTGTCCAAAGTGCAAGTTCAGAATGCCAGGTTACTCTGAGGTTAGTGTCTGTCCTAAGTGTGGTACTTCGTATGAAGTGAAAAAGGTCAGACCAAAGGCCAAAAGGAAATCTGGCAAGAAGAAATAATCTTAAACCAAAGGAGATTTTTCAATGGAAGATCAAGTTCAAGAAGCAACACAACAATTAGGGACTGAGCTAACCGTCATTGAGCGGTTGGTTTTATTGAATATCCTTCCGAAGGAGGGTGACTTCACCACAATCAAACTTGTGCGCAAGCTACGCGAGAACCTGAGTTTTGATGAGGACGAACACAAGAAACTTAACTTCGTCCAGGACGGTGACCAGGTTCGATGGAATCAGGAAGCGCTATCAAGCAGGCAAATTCAGATCGGTGAGAAAATGACCGACATCATCCATAACGCGCTCAAGAAGCTGAACGATGAAAAGAAGTTGACGAACGAGCATTTTTCACTTTATGAGAAGTTCGTCGAGAATCGGGAGGAGTAATGGCAAGTGACAACGTAATTGACATGCCTGGAATCAAGATCTTTGAAGGCAGTGAGCAGGAACGAGTTCAAAAGTTCATGCAAGGGGTTGAGCGACTTAGCAGGCAATTCGACTGCGCTTTGATACCTGAAATTAGAATCGTGGGTACTAGCGTCGTACCAAACATTGTGGCTGTCGCAAAACCTCGAGTGCCCGAGGGACAAGCTGATCCAAGTATAAACTAAACTTTTAATGGAGGTGCGTTAAATGGCTGGAAATCCTGGATTTCTTGGGATGCGTGGTACAGGCGACTGGGCCGACAATCAACGTCCGGAGAATTGGCGTGAGACGATGCTGTACCTTTATCCAAATGGCCAGGCTCCGTTGACTGCAATTCTCTCCAAGTTGCGAGAGGAGAAAGTTGACGACCCTATTTTTCATTAGGTCTACTGGTGAACGAGAGCGAAATCTCTCGATATAAAACGACAGAAATTGCTGGAAACTCCTAAAGCCTACTTCGACCAAAGCGTGAAACTGGAGAGGATACTATGGACAATCAGCAGGGAAATTTACTGCATATTATGGACAAGTACTTTGAACCTTTAGCTTATTCGATTGGTGCTATGACTGGAGACGGAAGCATAGGAAAGTATGGATCTGCAATCAATGTTCACTTACGCAATATGGACCTGAGTTGCGTTCAGAGAACGAGCCATGAGATTGATACTTTCTTTGGTACTAACTACAAAGTGTACTCCTACACCAATCCGAACGGAACTTTGATGTACGGCTACAACGCTTCGAACGAGCTTATTTATAGTCTCTTCAGATACTTTATAGGAGAGAAGTTGGTGATTCGAGACGAGGTCTTCAGAGCCAGCAGAAAAGCTCGCTTAGACTTTCTGGCAGGGCTCTTCGACACTGATGGATATGTTGCTGAGCAGAAGCATTCAGGTGCTAAGTATGGAGTTTCATGGAGGGTCGGCTTCGCTTCGAGACATAAGACGTTCGTTGAGGATGTGGCAAGGCTCTTACAGAAGCTTGGTGTAAAGGTCGGAAAGATTCATAAGCAGCTTTCTGGCTTTTCCAAGACTGTTTATATTATTAAGCCTAACATCCGTTCCTTTGTGGATGCTGGATGCTACTTTCAGATTCCACGAAAAGCTAAAAGACTCAGACACTACACTGAGGCAGTGAAACCTTCAGAGACTATAATGTCGCACCCGTGACATCGGGTGAAGATATAGTCCAACAATAGATGAAAGTCTATTGACGTCCTGGGTGGACGAAGTTATTGCCTTCACAGGCAGGTACAGTAACGGCTCGTTGGATGAATGTGAATAACTCTGGTGCGGTTGGTGACAGTAGAACCTCAGGTGAGACCGTTTACTTCGTAATGAGCGCGAGTGATCTGACCCACTTCAGAGTGGGACATCAGGTTTTAATGAGGTATACTGGTAACTACGCCGTGGACGTTAACGGTTTGGTCACTTCGGTAAACACTTCACAACTTAACGTCGGTGTTAAGCTGATCGAAGACGACGACAATGACAGCACTTACAGCATAGATGACTGTGACAGACTGTTGGTTATCGGTAATGCCAACGCTGAGGGTGCTAACATGCCTGATGCGATCAGTTACGATCCGGTTGAGTGGTCAAACTACACCGAGATCTTTCGGACGTCCCTGAGCATCACCCGAACCGCACGGTTGACCAGGCTGAGAACTGGTGACGCTTACCGTGAGGCCAAACGTGAGTGTCTGGAACTACATTCCATCGAGATGGAAAAAGCCTTCTTGTGGGGCTATAAGTGGGCTGGCACAGGTGAAAACGGCAAGCCTAAGCGAACCACGATGGGTCTTATCAGGGCATTACAGTATGGCTCTGACGGTTCGAGCAACGTTGGTGTGAGTGACAGTTTCAAGGTCAATACGACCTACTCTGGTGATACCTGGCTACAGAGTGGCAAGGACTGGTTGGACACTTACTTCGAGCAGATGTTTCGGTACGGCAAAGGTGAGAAACTGGCGTTTGTCGGAAGTGGAGCATTGCTCGGTATTAACCGGTTGGCCGAGACTTACGGAACTATTCAGATCAATCCGAAGACCAAGGCCTATGGACTGGCGGTTAACGAGTGGATTACCCCATTCGGTATAGTTAATATGGTTACTCATCCATTGTTTTCGTTTGAGGCCACTAATCGTCATAGCATGGTGATCTTCGAACCGACGGGCTTAAGGTATCGATTCATCACGGATACCACGTTCTTCTCCGATGAAGAAAAACAGAACACTGGTTGGACGCGGCGTGATGGAACAGACGAGGAGTACTTGACTGAGGCCGGACTTGAGTATCATCATCCGAACGGTTGGGGATATTTGAACGGCGTTGGTGAGGACAACAGTTTATAAACCCTTAACGAACGAGGATGGGGCAACCCATCTTCGTTCATAAAATGAACGTAGAGGAGTCAGATATGGCCAAGGAATCAACGACTATCGAGGAGGTCAAGAAAGCCAGGATAGTACTTGAGAAGCAAATTCTCGATCTGGCTAAGGCCTTTGAGAAGAAGTACAAGTTAAGAGTTTCCTATATAAATCTTGATAGGAAGGATGGTGATAAGCCTGTTGCGAAGAGTAGGGGACAACTTGTCGACGTGAGTGTAAATATGGAACTCGACGTTCTTTATAATTGAGGACAATATGAACTTAAAGGAAATAAGAACGCAGTTCGTCAAGGAGTCTGGTCGCTACGACTTGGTCATGGATACTACCGACTGGGCTGACAACGGAGCTGACTTCTATATCCAACGTGGATCACGGTTTTTAGATAGAAAGGTAACCACGAGCTTCTCGAAGGCTAAGCATTACGAAGACGCTGCTGTTGACACGTGGTACAAAGTGTTTCAAGAGTGCAGGGCGATTCTTGAGGTCTGGGTATCCAACGATGAGTTTCGTAAGAAGTTGGAGCGTCGCAGTGCTGACACGTTTAGGGAATACTACAATGAACCAGCAGGAAGTATTGACAGTGGGACACCGACTTACTACACACCTGCATTGCTACGTACACATCCGCAAAGTAACACTATATACATTGAGAAATTTGTTGATACTACATATTCCGAGACCAGTAAGTATGACTACGAGTACAACGGCGTTATGTGGATGCCTCCTACGGATGAGACGATTGTCGTTGAGGTTCATGGTCTGTGGTATTGCAAGAACATGACCGATGACGATGATAATAACTATTGGAGTGTGAATCATCCTGATGTGCTAATTGCTGCGGCGTGTTACGTACTTGAGGCTATGAATCGCAATACTGAAGGAATGAACGACTGGCTTAACGCAATAACTGCACTTACTACTGGTGTCGAGATGGATATGGTTGAGGAAGAGTCTTACAACGTTGGATCAATAAGGGGGTAACTATGAAGCCTATCGAGATCAAAGGTGAAACCACCGATCAGAAGTTCAAGCACCTTGAGCGAATTCTTCAACGCTTTAGTCGTAGACTTCACAGAACTGTTGTTGGACTAATTCCGGCCTCACCGATCTTTGGTTACTGTGAGTCCTCGATCAAGGATGCTATTGTACTGAGAGCAATCTTTCCGGCCGATGGTGTTATAACTCACACTGCAATGCGTGCTGAGAAGTGTCATAAGGGTTCACTTGTAGTTGTAAATATAGTATCTAGTGATGAGGAGCTTACTAAGACCTTTCCACTTAAGGCGAAGGCTACAATGCAGAAGGTTGACTTTCTCGTTAAGGCTGGAGACTCGTTGGTGATTGAAGTGGCAGACGAGTCTGAGGAGGGAGCTCTTGGTGTTTGGGTAGGTCTGTTGTATCAAGTAGGAATGAAGGACCTGACCAGTACTAAGTTTTTGGTCGATCAATTCGAGGCACTGATCGAAGATGAGGAGGTATAGTAATGCCAGTCAAGATCAAGGAAGTAGACGGCTTTCAGGTTTCGCATGGTAGGAAAGTTTCTGCTAAGGGCACTACCAAAGCAAAGGCTGAAGCTCAGGCTAACTTACTGCGTGGCGTTGCTCATGGGTGGAAACCTACAGGCAAGCCAGCTAAACATCACTCCGCGCCAATGGGAGAGTTTTGGGAGAAGAGGTCTAAGCTATGACTTGTTGGTCGACTGAGATAAATGACAGATTAATCAATAGGTTTTCTAGTCACGTCGAGAAAGTCGATCAGTGTTGGGAATGGACTGGGGCTCGTAACCCAAAGGGCTATGGCGTTTTCGCTTTTGGGGGAAGGATCTGGAAGGCTCATAGGTTCGCGTGGTTGATCTGCTTCGGTGAGATTCCTGAAGGGATGCACGTATGTCATAAGTGTGACAACCCTGCCTGCGTTAACTCTGACCATCTGTTTCTTGGAGACGATTCGGACAATCTTCGGGACGCAGTTAAGAAGAGTAGGGTAGGAAGACTTTCAGTTGATGCTATATCCGCTATAAGGAGAGGTTATGCAATCGGAAAGTTCACTCAGCAGGAGCTAGCTGATACATTCGGTGTAGACAGATCACATATAGGATATATAGTTCGCAACGAAGTATATGTAGATATAGGAGGAGAACTATAATGGGACAAAGTCAAAGAGGTAAAAAGAACGGAACAGGCCCTTTTAAGGAATCTTTTCAACGACAAAACGCTGGCGTTGGAAGACGTCAACAAGCAGGCGAGGTCTGTCCTGTGAAGAAGAAACCAGAACCTACTGGCCTCGGTGAGTGGGCTGACAAACGAAGGGGTTAGTGATTTAGGTTATGAGAGAATTCCAATATACGTTTAAGGAAGGTCTACTCAAGGGACTGCGAAGGTTCACAACTGCACCGCGCGACGAGCAAGGCCTTACAGAGTGTCATAACTTCGCTCCAAGTGAAAAGGGCCTTGGTTTGCACGAGGCCATTGTTGACCTGAACGCCACTGGTATCACATGGGGAGGACTTGGTAAGTGGACTGCCGCCGGTGCCACGCGTGACATTACTATTCACGTTGCTGACTACATTGATGCTAGTGAACTTCAAACGGTTAGCGTTTACATCGATGGGGTATTGAAGGGAACGACTGATGCTAATGGTGAGCTTGATGTTGACGATGTTGCTGTCGGCGGTCATACTCTTAGACTTACAAAGACTGGATACTTAGACTCCGATGCTGATACGCTTCTTAATGAGTACATTGTGGTAACTTAATGGTTGATAGAACTAGAATTCCTACTGCCATGTATCCGTCAGGATATACTCCATCGACGCCAAGTGGCAAAGTGACGCCGGAAGTTATGACAAAGGATGGTAGTGGTGAGCCGATCAACGAGGAGATGATTCAGGACTATCCTTGTGGTAGCGAACCTGGACATAGCTTCAGGTCTAGTCCGTTGAATATCTATTCCATCGGTCGCAGTGGTGCTGTCGTTCTTTATGTCGAAGGTGGATGCCCAAACTTTACTTGGGAGTCTGACAACGCGTGGGCTACGTTTAGTAGTGCCACGACTAGTGTACGCTACAATACGATTGAGTCTGATGCTGATGAAGGCCAGGACACAGTCGCGACAGTGACCGATACGAACGGACTTGAGGTTACGATCAACGTGTTGTGGGACGGCGCTGCAACGTGTTGTGATGATCCTCCAGCGCTATCATTTCAAACGCTGGCAAGCGAGCTATCGCCTTTTCCTGGCGAGGTCGTAGTCTTTCTTGATGGTGGGTGTCCACCGTTTGATTGGACAGTCTCGGGAGCTGGTTATACTTTAGACAATGCGGCTACTAATAGTCGACGTAATCGTCTTCATGGCACTGAAGATAACGATCTTGCCTGCGTAGGAGTGGAGGACTTATGCGGTCAAACCGCTACACTCTGTAACTGTGATTGCTATGTCGGAGACGATATCGTCTATGATACTGCCAACTCGGACGAGACTGTAGACGCGAGCGGCGAAGCCACTGTAGTTGTAACTGACGGCTGTCCACCTTTTACTTGGGAAGTGTCAGGAACAGGATTCAGCGTTCCGGCCTCGACCAGCACTCGAACTAATACTCTAACCGCAGCTGCAGGTGCTTGTGGAACAGCTATAATAACTGTAACTGACAGATGCGAAGATGAATGCATAGGATATGTCAGATGCACGACTGGGCAGTGGGTATTGAAGTCCGAGACCTGCCACGATGATATGAGGGGCAAGCATGGAACGACGGAGAACCCCAGTAGTGTCGATAGCGATTTCGAGTACATAGAAGGATATCAAAGACAGACAAGTGTGTCTACTTACTGGGGTGGCTCGGCTCACCACTTGTGTGAGGATACTCCTCCTTACGGATCTTGTGATCAGTATTGCCAGCACGAACCTGGAACGGGAGGGGACTGTGACTACTGCATTGAGTGGGATCCTGAGTACGAGGCTTGGAGAGTTCCGTGTATAAATACTCCTGAGCCTGGCTACCCTAACGCCAGAAAGTGCTATACTTCTCGCTTACGTAATTATTACGAATGGGGATGCTAATGAAGGATCTTTCATATTTGGAAGCTTTCTCTCCAAAAGTTTTGAGAGAGACGCGAAGAATACTTCGAAAGGGCTTTACGACAGAGGATATAGATTCGTTTCTTGGTAGCAAACGGGTGCAAATTGGGACGCCAACGTTGGGAGCGAGACCCATAAGAGAGAAACGCAACTGTAAGGGATGTAAGGAATAATATGGCTGACGCAATACAAGGAACTGGAACCTGGAGCGTGGGAGACAACTGGCCCTGGCCACAAGTTTTTTTCCTTGAGTATTATACATTGATCTTTGCTATTAAGGATGGAACCACGGACCTTTATCTCTACGAGGCTTATTGTACTACTAGCAACGTGTGGACAGCTACAGAGATTCAAAACCTTGGTGCAGTTGCAAATGTTAAGTACGTCACCGTAGCGGACTTCAACATGTTTTACGTGGCTACCACGTTTGCTCGCAGTGGCAATACTATTACAGTCGATGCTTGGGAGAAGACCGTTGGTGCTGACGAGGTAAGTGCCTTGCCAAGCACTAACTCACCGGTTTACGCATGTGCTACGAACTTCAATGGACAGTTAGTAGTTGGAGGTGTCAAGCACGGAGACGACGCTAGCTTCGCAAGTATGGCTTATAATACGGTTGCGTGGAGTGAAGTCGGAAAGTTTGATTTCCGTATTGGAGAAGTTGCTGTTACTCCTGGAGGTCCGAAAAGATTCAATCGAACCTCTGGCTATCGACATATGCCCTGGGGAGAATGGGGCCAAGGCCAAGTGCTGCGCGTTCAGAAGTTAGGTGACGGAGTTATGGTTTACGGAGATGGTGGCATAGGCTTGTTGATACCTAGATCAGAGCCTATGTCAACATACTCATACAAGCCTTTAACCGGCTCCGGTCTCAATCAGGGTGCGGCGATGGATGGAAGTGATAATGTTCACTTCTGGCTAAGTGCCGACAACGAGCTTTGGATGATAGATTCAGAGTACAAGGTAGACAAACTTGGTTATAAAGAATTCATGGAGGACTTGAGTGGAATCATTAAACTGTCATATTGTGCAGGGCGCAAGCGCTTATATGTCTCAGATGGTAGTGTAGGTTATGTGCTTACCGAGAATGGATTGTACTCCACTGATCAATATTGTACCTCCGCTGGCACTTACAGAGGAACGCTATGTGGGTTCTTTAAGGATGGTGACGATGCCGAAATTAGGCTTACCACTGATACCTTGGACTTCAACGCCCGTGGCAGGAAGCTAATTGAGCAGATAGTAGTTGGAGGGAATTACTATAATGCTGACGGAGATGCTCTAAGCGTCAGACTCCAATGGAGAACGAATTATCGATCAGATCGTGATACGTTTAACGACGACGCTGGATGGAAGGAGTTGAACCCAAAGGGCGTGGCTTATCCGAAGGTTGCTGGCAACGAGTTTAGGGTTAAGATAAAGGGAACGACTTATGTAGGCTCCGTCGCAAACGTTGACTACGTTAAACTGTTAGTCAAGTTTCTCGAAAAGCACTCGATGTATGCCAGTGGCCAAGAGTTGTAAAACGTCTAAAGGAGACGAATATGTTGCTACTACTTATGCCAGAGCAGATTTCTAACTATTGGGAGGATATCAAGGCCGGATTGAACGACGCGTTGCCACCAGGAGCACCAGACAGAAACCAAAGGCTCCTAGGCAAGATGCTTACAGGAACAGTTCAAGTGTGGATTAGTTACCATCATGGTGTTGGTGAATCAGTAGTCGATGGCGCAGTTGTTACTTCGGTCATTGAGGATCGTGTTCATGACACGAGGAATCTGTTGCTATACGCTCTTTGGACTATCGGAGATACGAGGTCTACTACATGGCGAGAAGGAATAAAGGCATTGAAGAAATATGCACAAGGAAGAATGTGCAGCCGTGTGGTTGCATACTCTGATCAGGAGGAGATAATCGAGATGGCCAAGGCTTTAGGTGGTGAGGCCAAGTATATATTTGTCACTTGGGAGCTTTAATAACTTCGTTCATTTTATGAACAAAGAGGGAGCTGATGAAGGTTTATACTAAAGTCGTTATTGACATAAGAACGTTGGAGGAAGTCGAGCTCGAGTGCTTTGACTACGTCGGGTCTGTTGTCGAGTGCAAGGGTGGTGGAAGTGGTGGTGGTGGAGGCTCTGGTCGCGTCAGCTATCCGACTTACATGGAAACAATGCATTCTACATGGTTAGATGATGTAGATGGCTATATGGACGCTGCGATAGGAAACTCACCTTACACTACTGCAGTTGCCTACGATCCTGATACAGACATTACTGCGATAGACGCCGCAATTACCGCATTCAACGCCGTCGTTGACGCGATTAGCGTTGCAACTGATTACGCATCATACTCGGACGCGGTAGTAGCTCAGGTAGACGATAATGTGGTTAGTACTACTCACATCGACGCCGCGATTGTTGCCCACGCCGCGGTGATAGATTCAGACTACGATGACATGGTTACAAAACTGCAGAGTGGTATGCGTGACATAGGCGCCGCGATGACTAGTTCGTTTGTAGTCGGTCAGGCTGACTTGTATGCCAAGAAGGAACGTGACTTGACAGCGTTTGGCAAGGTGTTATATGTCGAGGCCGAACGTCAGCGTAATGAGATGATTACTACAGGAGTTACTAGTCTACTCCAAGTGCATATGCAGCGCACTCAGCTTGAGGGTGACGTAGCCAAACTGACTGCGGACGCTAAGCGAATTAAGATCGTTGCCAAGGGTGAGGAAGCTCGTGAGAATTATGAGTATGATGAGATGGACGCGAAGTGGGATTTGGAGATAACCAATTACGGTGCTGCGGTACTAGCTAGCATCGGTGGTGGTGTAGTTGGTAATGACTCTGGCAAGATGAGCAAGACACAATCGGTTCTTAGTGGTGCGTTGAGTGGTGCTGCGGCAGGACTCCAGTTTAGTGGAGGAAATCCTTGGGGAGCAGGTGTAGGCGCGGTTCTTGGTATCGCTGGTGGACTATTTTAATGGAGGTTTTTAAATGGAAGGTTTTGTTAACAAAGAATTGTTGAATCAGCTAGGAGGTCAAGCAATGGGGCCTACTCCACAAGTGACGCCTGGAGGAGGAATCGACTGGAACCTGATCTCTATGATGCTTGGAAGGGCAGGTCAGGCATTCTCAGCTGAAGAGCCTCAGTCGTGGCAGCATCAGTTGGGAGGGCTGGGAGCCCAACTTGGTGAGTCACGTAAGTTTGCTAAGGCTGCTACGAAAGCTCGTGAGGGACGTAAAACGAATTGGGACTGGTTGAGAGACGCCTTGGGTGGGGTGCCGACTCCGCAAGGGAGCGAAGGATTCACTAGTATGAAAGTAGGTAGAGCAGCTGAGGGAAAGCTTCCAGAGATTACCCTTGGTTTGACTCCTAGCCGTGACATTTACGACGAACTGTTCGGTGGAGCCATGGAGAGTACTTCGCCAGGACTTACTGAGCCGATAACACCATCTGTTCCGATCAACCAACTTGGAGGTGGTGAACTTTTGAATAGAGTGGGAGGAGGGGCTGGCCGCCCAAGTGCCATGCACCCTTTCCTCAGGGACCTACCGGGTCCGAGTTAACAACTGCGGATTTGGCAGGTCTAACACCAGAACAAATTACGTCCTTGATGGGAATGGAAGCTGATGTAGAGAAGATGAGGGCCAGTACCGTTGGTCAGGCTTATGATATGCTCTATCGTCAGGCTGCGACTGAGAAGCTGCGAACGGAAACCGGTCTACTTGGAGTGTCAGAGCCTGCAGAGCGATGGCAGGTTTCTGAGCCGGACGAGTTCGGTAGAATATTTCGGACTAATCTCGTGACTGGCAGGAGTGAACAGGTAAGTGGGTCTACACCTACTCCACCGTTGACGATGGAAGAAAGGAGAGAGCTCAAGAAGATTCCTACCGACATCCCACGTGGTGACTACTGGAGAAACGAGAGTACTAATGACATTCAGTGGGTCAACTTCGGAGCTAAGCCTCCTGAAGGTTATGATCAAAGAGTGCCTACAAGGGAGGTTCAAGTAAGTGACATTCCTGGAAAGAGGTTCGAGCTTGCCAAGGATAAGGATGTTAGGGATTCTGCTGTTAGAATCAGGATGAACCTTAAGAATCCGGCAGTTAAAGGTGAGATAGAATTCATCAACCAGAATTCTAAGAGCACTACTGGATTCATTTGGTTAGAGACGGCAAGGACGTTCTGGCCTGATGTGAAAGAAACCGTCGAGGTGGTGCTGCCGAAGAACACGGAGGGAAAGCAGCTCACTATGGCTGACATACGAAAGGTAGCCACGGCTAACGCTATGTCCGTCGAGGAAGTGTTGAGACAGGTTTATGAGTCTATGCAGGAGTAGTCAATGCCAGATGTGTTAAAACAATTAGGTATTAGTCCACGAGCGGAAGAGCGAGGGTCCCTTCTGAGCCAACTAGGTCTGGAAGGAAAGGTGCCTGGGAAGGTTTCGTCTCCTTTACTTCCCAGGCCGACCCTTATGGCAGAGCAGTTGAAGACGATGGAGTTGGAAGGGATTCCAGTTGGCAAGGCGATAACGCCGTCACCGTTCGTTGGAGAACCTGTGACTGGCAAGGCCGCAGTTCCAGTTGACATAGCTGAGGCAGTAGGTCACCTTGTGAAAGGTATAGCTGCAGTTCCGGCTGTTGGTTTGGAGTCAGCAGGGAGGTTAGGTCTGGCTGTGGCTGCAGGATTGCCTATTGACGAAGCACTTATGGAAGCTGAGAAGGCTGGTGGATGGTTAGGTCCTGGGCCTGCTACTCCGGCTGCGATGGCGACAGGTGAGATAGCAACTATTCCACACAAGACCACTGTGGCCGCCGTCGAGGCTATTCCGGAGGTACCTGAAACTCCTGCTGACTTGTTTATGGACTTTGTGTCTGAGGGCAGAAAACATAGGAAGCCTCTTATTCCTGTGTCTGAGGAGACAGCCAGGAAGCTTAGTGTAGCTGTCAAGACGACGCTGGGAACGTTGGTGGAATTAGGTATGTACGGTCTGATAGCTAAAGCCATTCACAGAGTTGCTCCTAAGAAGAAAGCCAGACTGACTGTCGAGGAGATTGAGAAAGTTGTCAAGGAGGTGGAACCAGAGTTTCCGTCAGCAGAGGAGATCAAGGCTCTAAGACTTAAGAAAAGAGAAGCACCGGAGATCGTTCCAACTCAAGAAGAGCTATCGGCCCTGGCCAAGAAAGGCGTGGCTGACGTAGTGCTTATGAAGATTGCGAAGGAGCTTAAACTTCCTGAGAAGAAAGCAGCAAAGATTCCTGCGTTCAAGACTACCAACGAGGCTGCAGCGTTTGGTGAGAAGGCAACGCCAGAGCAAGTTAAACGAATGGAGGTGTTGAGAGGGCGCAAGCTAAAAGAAGTTGAGAAGCTTCGTGGTGAAGATAAGGGTGAAGAGGCTCTGGTTAAGGCTGTGGAGGCTCAGTTCCTAAAAGAAGCAGTTGACGCATCGACAGGTGACTTAGTAATAATGCGTAAGTCTACCAAGCCTGAAGTAGTTGCTGAACCTACAGCACCGAAGGCTGAACCAATTAGTGATGTGGTTAAGAGCTCAGAGGAGGGACTGGTTGCTTCTCCTCCTGAAGTTGTTCCACCACATGCTCCTGAGCCTTCTAAGCTCTCCGATCGAATCCATACTCTTTTCAACGAGAACAAGGACGCTCCTGAGATTGCCAAGAATGTG